>SDBT01016680.1_pt1 | contig 11620 bp, 12 predicted proteins | sample 2277101 | NCBI WGS metagenome assembly SDBT01 (sample SAMN10404973, study PRJNA504765) | marine sediment metagenome | isolation source: marine sediment core GS10_PC15, 103 cmbsf | place: Arctic Ocean: Southern Knipovich Ridge | collected 2010
ACATTGGTATCAAATTCCCCTTTAACTGCGTGCTCATTATTTTGATCCTTTATTCCATCAGCCAGATTATCCACTGCTTTCTTTACATTGGTAGGAGTGACCCCCCAACGGTCCATAGTAGCTGTCTTACCAAAGTTCTCAATACCACCGTTACTTTGTAATATTGAATATGCATCCAACATTAATCTAGCATTTTGCTGTTCTGCTAATCTTAGGTACCCATTAGCTTGATTACGGTACATCTCATTCTGCTTACCAATAGTTCCACTGACATGTACACTATCTATCTTATCGTGAATCTGAGCTTTTTCTGTCTCAGTTTTTTGCAGATATAACTTAATTTCAGCATCTAGTTTGGACTGCTGCTTTCTAAGAATACTGGCTTGAGTTTTAGCATTTGCAGTATCTTGTAAAGTCTTCTGAGTCTCAGCTTGTATTTTCTTAATTTGGTTCTGCAATAAGCATTCTTTGTATTTGGCATTGTATATGTCATATTGAAGTTCTTGCTTCTTGAGAGTGAGTAATTCACCCTCCAATACCAAATTAGCATTCTTGGCTTTGGTTAATTCATTGTTCTCATATACAGCATCCTTCTTAAGAAGGAACTCCACTGCTTGAGACATAGTACTCTGTAGAGCTCCTAAATAGACGCTAGAGTAGTTTACATCAGTAATACGTTTAGCATCATACTCTACAATTAAATGGGCCTTAACGGACCTCATTAGCTCGTCAAAGATACCAGTACCTTCTATTTCATTTTTAGTCAAATCATCTATGGTTATTTTGCTCATGCTTTAAACCCATTATCATTTTTAAGGTTATCAGTCTGCTCTTTTAGTAGAGCAACTTCCTGTGATGCTTTCTCAGCATTTTGAGCCAGTATCTTATTTCTTGCTGTCTCATTTGCAGTCAATGTTACTTCCTTGGCTTCCTGTGTAGACATTTCAGCTTTGTCACTTGATATGGTAGATTCGTCTTTAACCACCAATACTTTATTATTACGTATAGTAACCATATCGATTAAGGCTAAATCGGAAGCTTCCACTTTACTTATCTTAACTTTGTCTTTTACTAGAATTAATTCCTGCTTAAGTAACAATAACTTTTCCTTGGTGACTTCCAACTCTTCTTCTACATTCAATTCTTGTGCTTTACTTATAGAAGTTTGTTGGTCAATGTGTTCACCCTTCTTACCGATATTGGCTCTCTCTGCAATCAAGGAAGTTTTCTGTTCTCTACTCATACTGATATTTTCATCAACAAGTTCTGACTGTTTGAGTAAATGAGTTTGCTGTGCTTTTGTATAAGCTTCCTGAGTCTTGCTAGAAGCAATATTCTGTGTAATCAATAAACCTTGTTTTAGGATATTATCGTGCTCTGCTTCTACATTGAGTTGTTGAGCTTTACTCATAGCTATTTGTTGGTTATTGGCAGCAATGTTGGAATTAATCATTTCCAATTCAGCGAGTACTTTGCTCTTATTTAATTCTGCAGTCTGTTCCTGTATTCTTAGTAGCTGTATCTCTGCTGCTGTTTTATCCTTGGTTAGGGTAAATGCAATAGATTGGTTAACGATATTAGTGAGTGCTCCAAGATACACTTGGCTGTAGTCACTAACACCAATACGGCCCTTAGAGTATTCTTCAGTTAGGTGTACCTTAGTGGCACTCATTAATTTATCAAAAGCACCAGTACCATTCAGAGTACCTTCTGTTACATCATCCATATCTACTACTATTGGTTCAGGTAGAGTTTGTAGTTCTGGTAAGTTTGCATGGATTATTTCCGTAGTGATTCAGTTACTGTTTGTCGTTTCATCATTGCTGCCAATTCTTCTTCAGTTATTGTAGGAAGTTCTGTCACTGCATAACGCTTCTCCATAGAAGAAACCATTTGAGTAATACCAAATTGAGTCTGACCTTCTACCCAACCTTGATACTTACTCTCATTCATTACATTTACTAGAATCTGAGGCATCATCCATGGTTTACCAAATTGGATGAATTTACGTACAGTACCTATTAAGCTATTAGAAGCCATTATGTATGTACCAGCTTTCTTCTTCATAGTAGGGTCAAAGCATGTAACTTGAACACGTACTAAGGCAACAGCCTCTTTCATCTTACGAGCACGTCTTTCACCTGCAGTTTCTTCAGCAATGGTATCCACTGATTTAACTGGTTCAGCTGCTCTTTCCATAATTGCTTTATTTACTCTTTCTTGAAGAGTACTTCCACCAATATTAGGAGAATACTTTACACCTAAATTATCTGCCTGTTTTTTCAGTCCTGCTAATTTATCTTCACTCATGGTTCCGTTACCTTTATTTAATTGCTATTTAAGCCGCTCAGGAAACCTTTCCCGAGTCGTACAATCTAGGAGGCAATAATCATCCTCCTATACCCATAAAAGCTCCCTAAGGAGCTTGTACGAGGTATTTTAATACATCTTACTTTATGACAACAAGAGTCCTATTACCATTCGGTTCTCTCTTGATTTTTACACCTAAAACGAAGGTTACAGCTTCTGCCATATTACTACCTAATCTGGTGGATACTTGAACCAAGCAGCCTAGACCATCAATCTGCATAGCACGAGTTGTCTTAACCCAACCTTCAGACCTACTGGTACATTCACTGATTAATTGAAATGCATCAGGACTACCAACAACTTTCACATCAGAAGGTACTTGTTTTGGTTCAACAGGGACAACTGGGGCAACTGGCTTTTTAGCTCTTGCTTTTCTTGCAGGTAACATAATTATTTCCTCTATAAATATTCTTACCAAAAAGCCTCAATCAAGAGGCTTCTTAGAGTTACGTGTTACCTAGTGATTACCACTCAGCAACTGTTTTAACAACAGCGATACGCTCAGGACGTACAACAAGCGAACCATAGAACCAAGTGATTGAACTGAAGCCAGTTAATCCATATGGGTCATTAAGGTCAGCAGTTGCTTCTCCAGGCATTTTGTTGATGATTTTGAACTTAGAGCTCTTACCATCTGACTGGAAACCAATAGTATTAAATGCATCATTACCAACAACTAACATTGGGAATACATCGTAATTTCCACCAGTTTCACGGTAACCACCGTTAGTACCAACAGAAGCACCAGCACCTGCAAAGTGCATCATTTCCTGTGCAATTACGATTGTGAACTGACCAACTTTACCGATTTCACCCGGCAATGTTGAACCAGCAGCAGCGTATTTCTCAAGAGAGATGAAGGCAGAACCAATCACTCCATCAAGACCGGCCATACGCTCAATCATTGGTTGTAGTTCAGAACCACAATACATGATACGAGTAGCACGTACTGTCTTAGTATCTGTCATACGTGAACCAGTAATGATTTTAGTATCTTTAGTACAACGGTTATTATCTAAATCGATACTTAGTTTCATTAGGTCAGTATAAGTAACTAAATCAACTGAACCAGTATCACCAGTTAATTCACTAACAGAGATTGCATCACCACCGAATCTGACTAATCCAGCACCATTCAATAAATCGATTTGGATAGCATCTTCAGTTACTTCGTGAGCAGCATTCATCATTTCACGAGTCTGGTGCATCTGCAATTCGTCATCAGTATCGAAGTCTAGTGAATCTTTAGTCCAAGTACGGTAGAAACCGAAACGCTCAAATGAGCCTTCAAGTTCAATACGTCTTCCACCAACTCTGTTCTTCTGGCCTCCATTCTCGTCTAGACGAGGAAGTTTACCAGAAACAGTACCAACATCCTTAGATGAACCGTACATGTTACCAGCACTCATTACAGGAGTTCGTGAGTCATCTACAGCAAACCCTAATACGATTGCACGAGCCTTCGCTTCTGCATATGTATCATACAAAGAATTACCAGTATCAATACCTAATCGGTTCTTGAATACGGCCATTGCAGCAGCTTCTGCATTAGTAGTAGCGTTTGTACGAGCAGTTGCTAAAACAGCATTGTCGTCAGTACCAGTAACATAGATAGTTTCATAGATGTTTTCTGAACCAGCTCCACCACCGAATGCACCAATGATTTTGATTGTCTTTTCTTGAGAGGCAACTAAACCACCTGCATCAATACCTTCATCATTGATATTCGCATCATCCAATAATGGGATGTAGTGATATCGTTTGATAGTTTTACCCATATGTTTTGGCATATTGATAGTAGATGCCAATGGAGAGAAGACAGCTTTCTTAGCTACTTCAATCAACGCTTTACGTTGATATTTCCAAAGGTTAAATTGTTCATCACCGATACCAGATTGAGTTCCACCAATCGGGTCGTTGTATGTATTAGTTGTTTGAATTCTTTCAGGCATAATATTGTCCTATTTACAGTCCACCGAATTTCTTTTCAAATTCATCGTCAGACATGTCAGTTATACTAAATTGCTCACTCTTCCCTTTTGGTTTAGATTTGGGAGAGCTTGCAGCACGTTTTTTATCATTAACATTGGGAGATGTTTTCTTAGCTGGTGCAGGTACATTAACAATTGCATTGGCTGTAGGCTTCTTGTTAAAAGCCCCTTGAGCATACATTGCATCACCTACTGTTTTATAAGCTGTAAAATCATCTACACCTTGTAGTTTACCTAGCATACGTTCGTTCTCTACTACACTTGCAATTTGGTCATAGAAACCAAGTTCTACATGACTATGGATTGAGCGTATTAGTTTCGGGTCATTAGCTAGTGTCTCTCTACTGGATTCATCCCACTTAGTGCCAACGATATCAATTGTGGTTGCATAAGCCTTAGAGTCTTGCAAGTCCTCTAACACATCATCCAATTGCACCTGACTATCATCTACAGTGTAAGCATTAGGTTTATACTCAGCATTTTCATCAGTGTCTAAATCCATAGGATTTATTTCACCGTCACGCAAAAGTTTAGCTATCGCATCAGGATTCTTTTTATCCAAGTCGATTAAATAACTAATCTTTTCTTCGCTTAACAAATCATGGTTTTGTAGCATTTTAATAAATTTTTTGTCTGATTTAATACCAGCCATTTTCTTATTAAAACCTGCCCCCATCTCCATTAAACGTCTTACTTCGGCAGGTGTACTTACTGATACGTTTTTACCATTGGCTGTAAAATCAGCCATGATTTCATCATAAGCAGCAGACTTGTCGAATTCTTTCTCTTCTACAACTGGTTCATCTTCTGAACCAGTTTCCTCTATTCCCTGAGAGGACTCTGTTGGAGCTTCCTCTTCTTCGATTTCTTCTTTAACTTCTTCTTCAATTTGGGGTTCTGAGTCAAAGTTGGAGTTTTCAAATTCTTCATCACTCATCCCCATATCGATTACATTATCTTCACTGGTACCAGTTTCTTCTGGTAATGTATTTTCTACTACTTCAGCTAATTCTTCAGACATTACATTTCCTCCTGAAGGATTGCTACTTGAGAGATTTCATACTCTTTCATGGACTCTTTAGCCATATCTCCCATAACTTTTTGTGTTCTTAAGTATTCTCCAAATACGGAAATACCCATTATATCTTTATCCAATTTGTATTGTTTTTCTGGTGATTGGAAATTGGCATCTGCTTTCAACATAACTAGTCGAGAGGCATCATTTTTAAAGTACCCTTCTAATACTAGTTCAATAAATTCAGGATTACTTTCTAACTTAGTTACTAGCTCCCCCAATCTTATTTTGTGTTTGGCAGTTTCAATATCCATTTCTATTTCTTGTGCATCAGTAGTTATCATCTTTCTCTCCGAGTGTCCTTGCCCTCAACTTATTGAGGACTAAGTTTTAAGCTCTAAAATTAGAGCCTTTGTTATTTACTATTCAACATACTATCTTCAGCAGCAGCTGCTCTGTTCAATTGGTGCTCCATCACTTTAGTAGCTGCTTGAGCTTTGGATTGCTGTGAAGCTTTATCCAAGTCTCTATTGTGTTTTATACCTGCTTCCTGCTCTAGGTAGTCCAAATTCTTCTGGTCAGCTGTGCTATGTGTATCCCTAGATTTAGCTTTCTCTGTACCTGCTTTAGCATAGTCTAGTTCAGCTTCTGCTTGATTTTCAAGTACTATTGATTTTTCCTTAGCTATCTGTGCTTTCAATAATTCTATTTCTAGCATAGCTTTCTCTTGAGCTATTGGGTCAGGTTTAGGTTCATAGTCCATAATCTTCTTGGCTAAAACTGGCATCTTTCTAAGTGTAGCAATTTCTGCCCTAATTATCTTAGTAAGTCCTGGGTCATCATTTGGTCCCATTGTCTGCATCATGAAAGATAACTCCTGTGCTCTGGCTTCATCTTCTTCTGCAGTGCTTATAGTAAGCCTTAAATCAAAATTACCTGCTAAGTCGTCCCTTCTAACTACAACGAATTCTTCATTAGTAATTCTTACTACTTCTTCCTCAGATAAGAATTGCTGATTCATGGCAATAGTTTTACGGCCGATTTCAACAATACCCTCCACAAACCTCCTGAGGATGCCTGTGTCACGTTTACCTGTTGCATCGTTAGCAGTTTTAACACCAGCTGCTGTATCTCCACCTATAGCCCCTGTTTGGCTCTGAGCGAAAGGTCTCACACCTGTGAGTGCTTCAGCATCAGCAGTCATCAACTGATTCATCTGTAATGCAGACTGAGGAAGCTCTGGATACTTATGGGTGTGAAATGCTTGGTCTGGATGCATTGTAGGATTAAATTCATAATCCTCACCAGCAAGGAACTTACGTTTATTGGTTACATCAAAAGAGCCCTGTGCGTACCCTTGTTGAGCATTAGCACTACGAGCCATGATATCAATCATACCACGAGTAGTTGCTCCTATAATCTTCTGGTTGTCTCCAATCAGCTCTCCATCTGGTTGACCAAAGTTACTCTTTCTAACTGGTAACATTTGAACAGCTACAAAAGGTAATTTCTTATCTGGAAAAGGATTCTCTTCTAAACGAATCATTACGTCTTCCACATAAGTAGCCACAATAGGCTTAACAATACCTGAACCATCAATATCCCAATATCCCCAATACTCATGCATCACTATTTTCTGTCTTGGTTTGTCCTTAAACGAGAAAGAGGATGTTCCATCACTGGAATGATTTGAGGAGGATTTGGTACTAGCACTTGCAGGAATTGATTCTAAATTACTGTACTTACCATCTCTCTTTAAATCAGATAATGAAGTATCAGTACTGTGTATTATGAATTGTGCCTTAGAGTAGTCACCCATGCATGTAGGGTCAACTGTGATATTTCTGTAATCACATACATCCCAAGTAGGCTGATTCTTAACAGTAATCATAATCTTTTCAGTACCATCTTCATAAGAGATGACAGGAACACCTTGTTCCATGGATAACTGCAAAGAGTTTCTAATATGTTCAGGGACTTCTAGTTCAAAATTCTCAGGGTCTTGTTGAGCCATTTGAGCTAACTGTTTTATCTTAATTGCATCTTGAGGATTGTTGGAAGTTCTGTATGAGTATTTAACCTGCTCTACTTCTTCTTCCTCAAATGCCCATCCTACACGTACAATAACAGTACCCTCATCGGTACCTGTTCTAGTGTACTCACCAATGAAAGCTACCTTATTTAACTTAGTATCAACTTGGTTATTCAGTATTAATGCATTCTGTACTGCTGACCTTTTATCTTCATAAGTAACAGGGTCTACATCAAATAAATCAGAGGTAGTCAGGAAGGGTTCGCTCAATGCTGCGTAACGCCATTCTGCCTGTTTACGTATAAGTTTAGGCTGCACTGAAGAACGTCCCTTAACGGGTGCTATAGCAGCAGTGCCAGTGACATTTAGCATATCCAACCATTCAGCTACTTCTCTGTCATGTACACCCTTGCTTGACTCTGCTTCAGTAAAATCTGCTTTCAGGTCAGCTACTGTAGGAGGATTTTCCCAATCAGTCAGTTCCTCCGCTTTGGGTACATTTAGTACTGAATCGTCTAATTCATCATCATTCATCAGGCAAGCCTTTCTCTAAAACACTTTTAGAATTATATCAATGGATTTCTCTTGCTGTAATGTAACCCCATTGAGAGTTTCTTCACTGGTCAATATACAGTTAATGATAAATGAGCCTGTTCTTAATGGCTCCAATTTTACATTACCAACATTGTCCTGTCTAAAATCCATATCAGAAGATACTCCATCAGGTACTGTCCATTCAGCAGATACGATTTCATCATCCTCATTATCTAACCAACAGCTAAAGTCTATCCCGTAAAACAGGTTAGACCCTAGAGTAGCATCAGGAAAATGTTCACCATCTATTTCAGTATAGTGGAAGTTTTTCTTGCCCATGCTTATACCGTTGAACCACGAGTAGTTAAAGTGATTCCATCAAGAGGAGTTGCTAAAGTTCCTGCATCAACATCTCTTCTGAACCAAATTGCTTTATGTGAGTCTGCAGGAATGTCACCTAGAACAATGGCATTATCTACACCAATACCATCAATCCATGAAATGCCAGCAGGAGGAGTAGACTCATCTGCTACTACTTGCTCAATTCCGCCAATAACTGAACTACCTACACCAATAAACATATTGGTAGTTGAGGAGGCCGTATTAGATGCTATATAAGCAATTGCTTCTTCTAACGTAATAGTGCCATGTTCGTTCTTAATATAAGCACAGCGGTACTCTGTATCACCATCTAGTGATTCATCACTGGACACTTTATCAAACAGATTATGTAGGTCACCATCCACTACTTCGTCAGCAGTAATAGCTCCACCTAAAGAACTGGTAGATTTGTATAATTTTATATCAGTAGTAAGTATCGACATTATTTTTCCTTATTTACAAATTGATTTGATTCGGTTTACTTTCTTAATTTTATGTAGATTACCACCTATTGTAGTAAACAACACACCTACGTTCTTCCAAGAAAGTTCTATATTTTGTTCTACAAACCCACTAGTGGAATAATCTATATTGATTTCACTCTCAATACTATTGTAAATACTGCTATCTAATACAGTAGATTTAACCACAAAATTACACATGCCGTAACTAACTTCAATGTTATTAACTACTCGCATACATATAGCACTATTCAACGCAGTATCTTGTTCAACATACATATTACGAGTGTATGTAATACTTACATCTTTACTGAGGTAATTAAGCACACTACTTTTGATGTCAATATCCGAACTGACATAAGCACATATCCCACTAGTCACAGAGGTACTAGAAAGAGTGTACATTATTGTAGTGTAGTCTACCCTTGTTGAGTTGCTCACATAATTGTCTAACTGGTTCAGTATGCTTTGGGTGGTGGAGATGTAGTTGTAAATTGAGTAATCAGCTTTGTTACTACCCTCTACATAATTGTACGCATTATAACCTAACTTATAGGAAACACTTAATTGGTTATTTATCTTCCATTCTAGGTCTTCAATTCTTTCTACATAGTTGCTTACTTGATGGACTATATTTTCACTTTCTTCTACGTAAGTGTACACGCTATTATTTAAGCCAATGTTTGATAATACAAGACCACTCATTGAGTAATCGATATTTATTGTATTGTAAACTAGGCCTGTACCTACACGGAAGTTAGTAGTTGCCAGTGGTACCGTTCCTAGTATGTAAACACCATAAGACATATATTATCCCCAAACGTAGAAATTAGGGTCTCTGTTTGGAGTACCCACTGCATCTGATAAGTAATGTAAACAGGCAACATGTAAGGCAGCATCACCTACAAACGTATCATTTGCATGAGTAGAGTCTCTAAATACCCTGCCTGTAATAACCGTATCAGGTTTGCCGGCCACTATTTTTAAGGTTGATTCTATTAACTGCAATTTACCCAAAGTACCTGAACCAGACTCTTCTAAGTATATTGTAGTTGAATCTTGGAATACACCAGTCTCTCTTTCTGCAATCAGATATTCAATACCCCACCGTACAACTCCTGTACCGTCCGTAGTAGGACTCCATCTGATATGTGGAAACATATCCGCACCGACCTTTACATCGTGAGGAATGGCAAATTTGACCCCTAGAGACTCGGATATTGAATCACCAAACATATAAGCTTCTACATTTCCTGCAATAGGCTTAACATCAGGAGTCAAATAACTGGTACTTAAGTTCTGAACCAAATCACCAAGCATGTCTTTCCATACGGGTACATGAGTGGTTAGGGAACGTACAGTAGCAGTTACCGATACAATGGACTCATTTGATATGCTCATAGGAGAGGATACGTTATCTGAGTAAATGCCATTAATGAGTGTCTCAAACACCTGAGTTCTAACTATCTTATTAGAAGCCTGAATGTAAGTACCTACCCCATTTTCTCTATTTAAACCATCTTCAACAGAATAGAATAACTCCCCATCGTTGAGGAAAACTTTACTACATGAAGTAAAACTGTCATTAACAGAATCACCCAAAAATATGTCACCTACAGATGATGCAAGTATTCGTTGTCTAACCCAGTTAGCTAACATTTTATTTCCTCATTATTTTAGAAGGGAGAATCCACAATACCATTATCCACTTTTAACACTCCCTCATAAATATAGCTGTTATCATACATTATTTCTATGTCATAAGAACCATCAATGACTTCCAAGGTAAAGCTACCATCTTCCTCAGTTACAATCTTAGAATACATTCCCTCAAGACAGCCAGAACTACCTAGAGAGGTGAGCTTAATGGTAGCTTGTTTTTTTAACTTTCCTAATACAATCATTTTAAAAACTAAAATTCCAATTAATAGGGATAAGTGGGGGAGGCTCAGGCGGTTCAATACTATCGTACCCACTGAAAGAATTACTTTCATAGGCACTACCATCTTGATTGGCTACTGAAATCTTAGCAGTTAACATCTGTGGGCTATTACCTGCCCTCTTGCTGCTACCTGTTACCCTAATCCTCATATTGGTCCAAGTGTACTTTGTATTAAAGAATGGAATAACATCCTTACTTGTATATCTACATATGAAAGAAAGAGTACCTATTGCCCCAAACGTATTTAAGAAATAGGCTTTACTATCAGAGTAGGGCCCACCATCATAGGATACTTCTACCAAAATCTTTATCTGTCCTGACTGGTTACTATCACTGGCATAAGTTATTTCAATAATTGAATCAGACTTAAAGTTAGCACACCTTAAATGGTTGTATCCTGCAGGTGCAGCACTAGGACTTTTTAGTAAAGGCAGCTCTACTATAAGTGGTACATATACCCCTACTTTACCCATCTTTTGTGCGAACTGGAATATGTTAAATGGGCATGTATTGGCAGGTTTGCCTTCATCATCTAGTATAACTATTCTAGCTGAGTTTGCAGAAAGCTGCCCACCAATGATACATGTCTCTTTTATCAGTACATTATTGAGTACACCTACATCAGCTATTATTTCACCTCTTACATAGACTCCATTAAATACTGCTTTACCATTCTTATGTATTCCCCAACCTATTGTAGGATTGGTTAAAGTGTACCCTCCACCTGATATTTGAGTAGGAGACTGAGGGTATAAAACACTAACATCAAAAGGAGCTACATTTGAGTTTAGTACAGTATCAGGAAATACAAATAATCCTGTAGCAGGGTCTATATTCCCAATACTGGAATTACTGACATTTACAGGGTAGTTACCATTCTCCCAATCGATATCC
>SDBT01016681.1_pt1 | contig 11620 bp, 10 predicted proteins | sample 2277101 | NCBI WGS metagenome assembly SDBT01 (sample SAMN10404973, study PRJNA504765) | marine sediment metagenome | isolation source: marine sediment core GS10_PC15, 103 cmbsf | place: Arctic Ocean: Southern Knipovich Ridge | collected 2010
AGCCGAAAAACGTAAGGCAGATGCCTCCAAGGAGGCCAAGAAAGCCGTAGCCGAGGAGGAAAGCATTGAAGCGCGCCTCAAGGCTTCGGAGGCAAAGGCTGAAGAGAAGCACGACCGACTCCTCAGAGTAACTGCAGAATTTGAGAATTACAAGAAGCGTGCGGAGCGGGATATAAACGATTTTAGAAAGTTTGCCAACGAATCACTCATTAAGGATATACTGCCGATCGTGGACAACTTGGAACGGGCACTCGAGATCTCGGATGGGGACGATGAGAAGACCTCAGACAGTATGAGAGAGGGTGTCGAAATGACCCTAAAAGGACTTCTGAACACCCTCAAGAAGTACGGTGTAGTTCCAATTGAGTCTTTGGAGAAACCATTTGATCCGAATTTTCATCAAGCTGTCATGCAGGAGGAATCCGAGACGCGCCCAGACAATACGGTGTCCCAGGAACTTCAGAAGGGATACATGATGCAGGACCGACTTCTCCGCCCGGCTATGGTTGTGGTTTCCAAGAAGCCTGCATCCAAACCGGACGCTAAGTTAGAGAGCTCTGAGGACGCACACAAAGTTGATGTAACTGTACTGTAATTTTCTTGTGCAAGGAGGAAAGCAATGAGTAAAGTAATAGGAATTGATCTTGGCACAACCAACTCGTGCGTGGCTATTATGGAAGGAAAGGACCCCCAGGTAATTACTAACCCTGAAGGGGGACGTACGACGCCGTCCATGGTGGCCTGGAGCGATAGCGGTGAGCGGCTTGTAGGGCAGGTGGCCAAACGACAGGCCGTGACCAACCCGGAGAACACGGTCTTTGCAGTCAAACGGCTTATTGGGCGGAAATATGCCTCACCTGAGGCTCAGCAGGACAAGGAAATCTGCCCGTACAATATCACTCAAGCCTCCAATGGTGATGCCCAGGTGGAGATCCGGGGTAAGACGCACAGTCCAGCAGAAATTTCATCCCATATCCTGCAAAGCATGAGGAATACGGCCGAGGAATACCTCGGTGAGAAGGTCACCGAGGCGGTCATCACGGTCCCGGCCTATTTTGATGACAGCCAACGCCAGGCAACCAAGGACGCAGGTCGGATCGCCGGCCTGAGCATCTTGAGGATCATCAATGAGCCGACCGCGGCTTCTCTGGCCTATGGTCTTGACAAGCGGAAGGATGAAAAGATTGCTATCTTTGATTTAGGTGGGGGGACCTTCGATATTTCCATTCTGGAAATCGGCGAGGGTGTTTTTGAGGTGAAAGCCACCCATGGAGATACGCATTTAGGCGGTGAGGATTTTGATCAAAGGGTTATCGATTATATTGCCGACGAGTTTAAGAAAGACCAGGGTATCGACATCCGCAACGACAAGATGGCCCTGCAACGTTTAAAGGAGGCAGCTGAAAAGGCCAAGATGGAGCTTTCGACCTCCATGGAGACTGACATTAACCTTCCCTTTATCACGGCTGATGCCAGCGGTCCCAAGCATCTCAATATGAAGCTTACCAGGGCAAAGTTGGAAAGCCTGGTTGAGGACTTGTTGGAAAAGGTCGGGGGACCCTGCCGGACGGCATTAAAGGATGCCGGCCTGGACCCAGGAGACATAAATCAGGTCATCCTGGTGGGTGGCATGACCCGTATGCCGGCGGTTCAGGAGAAGGTTAAGGGGATATTTGGCAAAGAGCCTCACAAGGGCGTGAATGTGGACGAGGTGGTGGCGCTTGGGGCAGCTATTCAGGCCGGAGTCTTGAAAGGAGATGTTGAGGATGTGCTTTTGCTGGATGTGACCCCGCTTTCTCTTGGAATTGAGACCCTCGGGGGCGTTTTCACTAAACTGATTGAAAAGAACACGACCATACCGACTAAGAAGGGTCAGATATTTTCCACGGCAGCTGATAATCAGCCCGCGGTCTCGATTCATGTGCTGCAGGGTGAACGGGAAATGGCCGAATACAACAAGACTTTGGGCCGCTTTGAACTGGTTGGTATACCCGCAGCCCCTCGAGGCATGCCTCAGATCGAAGTCACTTTTGACATCGATGCCAACGGGATTGTGCATGTCTCGGCCAAGGATCTGGGAACTGGAAAGGAACAGTCCATACAGATCACGGCATCAAGCGGACTCTCGGAAGAGGAGATCCAAAAGCTGGTAAAGGACGCCGAACTTCATGCCGAGGAGGACAAAAAGAAGAGGGTCTTGGTAGATGCCCGGAACCATGCTGACAGCCTCATCTATCAGACTGAAAAGTCAATGCGAGAGCTGGGGGACAAGATAGATGCAAGCCTCAAGTCAAGTGTGGAAGAGGTGATTGAACGCCTCAAAAAGGCCATGGAAGGGACCGATACCGAGGAGATCAAGCGCCTGACCGAGGAACTGACTCAAACATCTCACAAATTGGCAGAAGCCATGTATGCCAAGGCTGCCGGCGCCCAGCAGGCAGGTGAGCAAGCCGGTGGGCCTTCTGCAGATACCGAGGCTCCGAAAGATGAAGACGTGGTAGATGCGGATTTTGAGGAGGTCAAGGATAACAAATAGACTTGTATAAGATCCGAAGGGCAAACAAAGAAGTCCCGCAGTACTCAGTGCGCTGCGGGATTTTTTCTTTGTTGCGGCCGAAATGTGTGCTAAAAAGTGGCATCTGAATGTATCCGCGTAACTGATAATGCTTTCTATAGGGATTGGGTGCCACGACATATGAAACAGTACAGGGTTGATGAGCTTCGACTTGAGGATTATGACAAGATCAAGACCCATTTGGATGAGCGTTTTGGTTCTTCTCACATGGAAGGTGTTTATTGGGTCACTCTGGATTCTGAACTCATGGATCCGGTTCAGGCTGCGCATGTCGACTGCCAGCCTTTCTATTTTGCGGTTGTGCTTAATCCATCAGTCATCTCGTTTGAACTCTTGATTCGGACACGAAACCGAGTTAGTTGTGATTGCATCCGTTATGCCAACAAGGCACAGAGGGACAGCATTATTGGTTTTGCAGACATGATCTTTGATGAGCTGAAGATTTTGACCTGAACTGCAACAGCGAGCGCTCTCCGTGCATATGCTTCTTCATTCTGTTTACGCCCAATTTAGGTAAGAGAGGCGCAGCTTGAGAATATGATACGAACAGCCGTGATCTTAGCCTGGACCGTTGTAATGACCTTTATTTGTGCTTTGCTTGCCATTGTTTCATCCTTCCTAACGAAAGGTGGTGACGTTCCCCACTTGGTGGGAAGGTTCTGGGCAAAGTCGATTCTTTGGGTGAGCCGCGTCAAGGTATCTGTTCAAGGATTGGAACATATCGACCCTGGTGCCACTTACCTCTATATGGCCAATCACCAGAGCATGTTTGATATCCTGGCACTCCTCGGGTGTCTCCCGATACAGTTTCGATGGCTGGCTAAGATGGAACTCTTCCGGATCCCTATTTTTGGGTATTCAATGGCGCGCGTGGGGTATATAAGCATTGATCGTTCTAATCGAAAGTCGGCCATCAAAAGCCTTCATGAGGCAGCTCAAAAGATCGCCCGGGGGGTTTCGGTTGTAGTCTTTCCAGAAGGGACGCGGAGCCCGGATGGCCAGGTTATGCAGTTTAAGAAAGGTGGTTTCTACTTAGCTATCGACTCGGGACGACCGATTGTACCTGTTGTGATTTGTGGAAGTCACTATGTCATGCCGAAAGGGAAGCTCCGCGTAAGACCAGGTAGAATTGTCCTCAGCGTCAACCGGCCCGTTGAGACGACCCCGTATAAAAAGACTAAGGAAGTTCTGATGGAGTTGATAAGATCCACGATGAAGACGGATTTGGCAAGGATAAGAGATCAACAAACCAAATCTTCCGGAGGTATGAAGTAAGGCGGATGCGCAAGGAAATCTTAGGAGTTGTGCTGGCATTTGCGCTCATATTTACTGCTGTGAGCCTCCTTTCTTATCACCCGTCGGATCCTTCCATTAATTATGCCGGGGCTTCTGATGAGGTTCAAAATCTGTTTGGACCCGTGGGTGCCCATGTGGCTGGTTTTCTCATCTACCTCTTTGGTGTTGGTTCATTTTGCATACCTATAGTCTTACTTGTTACTACGTTATATATTCTCAAGGAGTATTCCAGGGGTATCATCTTCCTCACTCTCCTAGGTGGGGTCCTGTTGGTGGTTACGACGGGAGCGCTACTTTCGGGTTTTCGCACCCACTATCTGCTCTTTGGAAGGCGGTTTTCCGGCGGGGGGGTTGTAGGAATCCCGTTAGCCGATACGGTCGGAAAATATGGTGGGACCACCGGGGGACTCATTTTTCTTCTCACGATCTGGACCATTGCTCTCATCATGACCACCCGGGTGTCACTTATTGCCGCGTCTAAATGGTTCACCCGGGTCTGTTCCGGGGTCTTTGCCCGGGTAGGTACTGCCTGGATTATCTGGAGGGAGCGCCGCAACAAGGCCAAGAGACGGACTGAGGCAAGTCAAAGGCAGACGCCCGGAAAGAAAGCTGATGTTAAAGTTATAAAGCCCCTCAAGAAGCCGATCAAGGAGATTCGGGCTCGCACACAGGAAGTCTTTGAATTCATGGATGAGGGCGAGAGGTTTAGGCTACCTCCGATGAACCTGCTGGAGGACTCTGAATTTGATGTCAAGGGGACGGATCACGAAAGCCTCCAGATGCAGTCAAAGCTCCTTGAGAAGAAGCTGAGTGATTTTGATGTATCAGGCAAAGTGGTGGCTGTATCTCCCGGACCGGTGGTTACCATGTATGAATACGAGCCCGCACCGGGTGTGAAGATAAACAAAGTGGTCAGCTTGTCCGATGATCTATCCATGGCGCTTCGGGCCACCAGCGTTCGTATTGTTGCGCCCATTCCTGGAAAAGCGGTTATCGGAATTGAGATTCCAAATATCGACAGGGAACCTGTTAGATTGAAAGATATGATCGCCTCCACAGCCTTTGAAAATTCGCATTCCAAGTTAACCCTAGCCCTGGGCAAGGACATCTTGGGAAGTCCGGTCATAACCGATTTGGCAAAGATGCCCCACCTTCTAATTGCAGGAGCCACGGGATCCGGAAAGAGTGTGGCCCTCAATGCAATGATTTGCAGTATCCTGTATAAGGCAACCCCTGGAGAGGTAAAACTGGTGATGATCGACCCAAAACGCATCGAGCTGGCTGCGTATGAAGGTATCCCTCACATGATCACACCTGTGGTCTTGGATGCGAGGAAGGCGACTCAGGCCCTGCATTGGGCAGTTCATGAGATGGAGCGCCGTTATACCATCATGGCCGAAAAGAGGGTGCGAAACATAAACCAGTATCATAAGAAGTTGGTCAAGGAGAGGGAGGTGCTCAAACGGGCAAAAGGATCAGGGGGTAAACCGGCGCCTGCGAGTGAACAGACCTCTGAATGGCTCCCCTTTGTCGTGATTGTCATTGACGAACTGGCTGACCTCATGCTGGTAGCCTCCCGGGATGTTGAGTTATCCCTGACGCGTCTGGCCCAGATGGCTCGTGCAGCCGGCATACACCTGTTAATTGCCACCCAGAGGCCTTCAGTGGATGTCTTGACCGGCATTATCAAGGCCAACTTTCCCACTAGGATCTCCTTTCAGGTTTCTTCGCGAACTGATTCCAGGACCATCCTGGATACCAATGGTGCCGAGAGCCTCCTGGGAAACGGTGATATGCTCTTCCTCCCTCCAGGCACTGCCAAGCTGGAGCGCATCCATGGGGCGTATGTTTCGGAGTTGGAGATTCGTGGAATCACAGAATTCTTGAAGAAGCAGCAAGAACCGGTTTATGAGGAAGAGATCCTGAAGGCGGGGTCAGAGGACAAGGATCAGCAGGGTGAAGATGAATACGACGAAAAATACGATGAAGCTATTGCCCTGGTTACCGAGACGGGACAGGCTTCCATCTCAATGATTCAGCGTCGTCTGAGAGTGGGGTATAACCGGGCGGCCCGAATGATCGAAGTGATGGAGCGAGAGGGTGTGGTGGGGCCCTCTGACGGAAGCAAGCCTCGAGAAGTACTAGTTAAGGGATATGGTGATTCGTAAAGAAGAGTGAGCTAAAGTGCCTAAAGTGTCTAAAGTGAGCTAAAGTTGCCTGATACAATAAGAGATAGAATTCTTCAGTTTTTCATTATCTGCATTCTCACACTTGGTGCCTCGTCTAACACATGCTGGGGCCTGGGGGCGGCCGACATCCTGGACCGGGTCCAGCAACGATATGGAGCGGGCGATTTCGAGGCTGATTTCTTCCAGGAGGCGCATCTGAAGGCGATGGGGATGGTTGACACGGCCAAAGGTCATCTCTATTTTGGAAGTCCCGGGATGATGCGTTGGCACTATAAGGCACCAGAAGAATATCTCATCATAACGGATGGAGACACGGTCTGGATATACCGCCCAGAGGAGAACCAGGTGATGTTGGGCCGGGCCGTTGACTATTTTGGCAGCAGGAACGGTGCAGACTTCCTTAGCAAACCCGGGGAGCTTTCCAGGGAATTCATAGTGGCACTGGCACCCCAGGAGATTCAGGAAAAGGAGCATTATGTCTTGAGGCTGGTTCCAAAGACAGAGCTACCTAGTCTGACCGAGCTTTACTTGTTCATCTCAAAAGAGACTTTTGAAATCACAAAAACGGTCACCGGCAATGCCTTTGGGGACAGAACCATCATCCGGTTTGACAGCTACAGGTTTGACCAGGGGCTGAGTTCATCTTTGTTTGTATTTGACATCCCGAAGGGCGCAGAAGTGCTGCGGCTTCAGGGGGAATAAGTCGGGGATTGACCGTGACCGATAGCGTGGCACAGGAGATCAGGGCACTCCTAAAAGAACGCAATGCAATTTTACTCGCCCATAACTATCAACGTCCGGAGATTCAAGACATTGCCGACCTGACCGGGGATTCCCTTGATCTGAGCATCAGGGCGGCCAAGACAGATGCGGATGTGATTGTCTTCTGCGGCGTTCACTTTATGGCCGAGACCGCTTCCATTGTATCACCAGACAAGACCGTGCTTATGCCTCGCCTCGACGCAGGATGCGCCATGGCTGACATGATAACGCCCGAAGCCCTCACGGCCAGGCTGGCCGAATTGGGTGAGATGCCTGTAGTTACCTATGTGAATTCAACTGCATCCGTCAAGGCCCATTCTACCATCTGCTGCACCTCTGCCAATGCGGTTGCTGTGGTGAACAGCTTGGCAGAAGATGAAGTCTTGATGACTCCGGATCGGAACCTTTGTCAATTCGTGGCTTCTAAAAGTACCAAAAAGATTCATTGTTGGGATGGGTACTGCCCGATCCATAATGGATTAAACGCCGAAGAGGTAATGAGTGCAAAGGCCGCCCATCCTGAGGCCCTCTTTATGGCTCACCCAGAATGCCGCCCCGAGGTGTTGGCTTTGGCGGACGCAGTGCTCAGTACATCCGGGATGATCGGGTTTGCCAAACACTCGGATAAGGAGTCTTTCATCGTGGGCACTGAAGAGGGTCTTGTCTATCCGCTTCAGAAGGCAAACCCGGACAAGTCGTTCTATAGGGTCTCTGAATCGATGGTATGTGAAGACATGAAGCGTATCACTCTTGACGACGTCTTGGGCGCCTTGAGGGCTATGAAACACGAGGTGAAGGTTCCGGAGGAGATGCGCATACCTGCCTCCAAGGCGGTGGAACGGATGCTTGAGATAACAGTCAGGTGAGGGGTAGGGGGGTTATTTGGGCATATGGTTGGTGAGTATATATTCCTCATAATCATCTGAGGACATGAGCAGATCCAAATCTTTCAAGGAAAAGACCTTTGCCCGGACGATCCAGCCTCGGTTGTAAGGCGAGTAATTGACCAATGTGGGGTTGTCAATAACCTCCCGGTTGACCGAAACGACCCGGCCGCAGACCGGGGCATACAGATCGTTGAAGAGTCTGCTGCACTCCACACTTGCAAAAGACTCACAGGTGGTTATTTCGTCACCCTCATTAGGAAGTTCTAAGTAATTGAATTTTCCAAGTTGAAGCTGCGCAAAATCAGTGATGCCGAGGGTGACTGTGTGATTCTCTTCATATCGGACCCAGACATGATCCTCAGAGTATCGCAGTTCATCCAGTACCAGCAACGCAGCCTCCCTTTCCTACTTGCCCGTATTGTGTCAACTACAATAGATATATATACGCAACAATAATACGTTTGCAAGCACTTTTTTACAGAAGACACCCGATAGTGCGTGGTGGGCCTATTCCTTACCTATTTGCTCAAGTGTTTTGTCGGATATATCAAAATTCGAATAGACCTTCTGAACATCGTCTGAATCTTCTAAACTGTCCATAAGACGGAGCATCTGTTCAGCTTCGTTGTCTTCCAGCTTGACTGTGCTCTGGGGTACCATGGTGATCTCTGCGAGCAAGTATTGCAAGTTCCTTTCGTCCAGGGCTTTCTTCACTGCTTCGAAATCCTCTGGGGCCGTGATGACCTCCAGAGTGCTTTCTTCATCCCGGATATCCTCTCCCCCGGCATCCAGGACCGCCTCCATTAGCGTTTCTTCGTCTATGCCAGCCTTTTCAAATACAAACAGGCCCTTTTTGGCAAACATCCATGCCACGCAGCCGGCCTCACCCAGGCTCCCCCCGGATTTGCTAAAGATGTGACGGATATCAGCCACCGTGCGCTTCTTATTATCGGTCAAGGATTCCACATAGACCGCTGCCCCACCAGGACCGTATCCTTCATAGTAGGTCTCCTCGTAGGCAACACCCTCCAGTGCTCCAGTCCCTTTTTTTATTGCCCTTTCAATGTTGTCCTTGGGCATGTTCTCAGCCTTGGCCCCGCCAATGGCTGTGCGAAGACGAGGGTTGGCATCTGGATCTGCTCCTCCCATGCGCGCAGCCATCGTGATCTCTTTGATCAACTTGGAAAAAATCTTACCGCGTTTAGCGTCCGTCGCACCTTTCTTACGCTTGATTGTGCTCCACTTTGAATGACCGGACATGCTGCCTCCTCATTGTCCTACACTATATCTTCTGTTCCTTCTTCCCATGTCCCACAACATAGACTTCTTTGCTTGCCTTTCTGCTCGATTTTGGCTTGAAGTGTGTAACGCGACCAAAGGATCTTCCGACCCTATCTGAAAAGCGTTTGAAGTCGGCCCCCTGGAAAATCTTACAGACAAAGGTTCCTCCCGGCCTCAAAACGCGGGCAGAGATGGCTAAGGCCGATTCACTCAGTTCAAGCGACCTTTGCGAATCTACAAACTTGCTTCCCGTGGTGGAGGGGGCCATGTCGCTCAGAACCGTTTGGAAATTTGCCCCGACGGCCTCTATGAATGACTCATCCCACGCAAGCAAGTCCTGCTGGATGAAGCGGACATTGGACGGGAGCGAAAGGGTCAGCGGGGTTATGTCTACGCCAAGAACGAGACCTTTGTCTCCCACGACCTTTGAGGCAAATAGCAGCCAGGAGCCCGGGCAGCAGCCCAAATCAAGAACTCTGCTCGCACTTTTCAGGACGCCAAATTTCTTTTGAATCTCCTCAAGCTTGTAGACGGATCGTGCAGGATATTGTTCCTCGCGAGCCCGTCTTGCATAATAGTCTTGCCGTGGCTTGGGTTTCACCCGAGCATATATAGCAGCAAATATGACTTTTTCAAGTCAAAACAACAAATCCGCCAGCTCTGAGATTGTCTGCACCCCGACCGTTTCGATATCGGCGAGTCGTTCGAGGCGCTTCAGGTTGTTTTGAGGAAGAAGGCAGCGTGTAAAGCCCATCTTTCGTGCTTCGTGGACCCTTGGCTCTGCTTGACTAATGCCGCGAATTTCTCCGGTCAGCCCAATCTCTCCCAGGACCACCGTAGCCCCCTTGACAGGCTTATCAAGGAAACTCGAAGCAATGGCCGACACGATTCCAAGATCCACGGCAGGCTCATCCACCTTCACGCCGCCGGTCACGTTGACAAAGATGTCTTGATTCATTAACTGGAGGCCGAGTTTCTTTTCCATGACTGCGACAAGCAGAGAAACCCTGTTGTAGTCCACACCCAGGACTGTTCGGCGTGGGGTTCCAAAGCTGGCTCGGCCAACAAGGGCTTGGAGCTCAAGCAGTATGGGCCTGGAGCCTTCGATGCTGGCGGTTACCACAGAGCCTGGGACAAGGGATGGCCGTTTGGACAGGAATATTGCAGAAGGATTCATGACTTCACAGAGCCCACTATCCCTCATTTCAAATACACCTATCTCGTTGGTGGGGCCAAAGCGATTCTTGACTGCACGAAGTATGCGAAAGATATTATTCTGCTCGCCCTCAAAATACAGCACTGTATCGACGATGTGTTCCAGGAGCCTGGGACCTGCAATGGCCCCGTCCTTGGTAACGTGTCCCACCAAGAAAATCGGAATTCCGGTGCGCTTTGCCAGGTGCATAAGGTGAAGAGTCGCCTCCCGTACTTGGCTGACGCTTCCCGGTGCAGAGGCCAATTCACGGGTAAACACGGTTTGAATCGAATCTACGACCATTGCATTCGGAACCATTTCCTCCGCCATGGCCCTGATCGATTCGAGCACGACCTCCGATACCACCCATAGATTTTGTGAGCCGATACCTAGGCGGTCACTTCGAAGCTTGATCTGCTCAACGGATTCCTCCCCGGAGATATAGAGGGCCTGGTGCTTGCTGTCCGCAAGTTGGTGCAGGATCTGCAGCATCAGTGTCGACTTGCCAATGCCTGGATCTCCTCCCACCAAGATGAGGGACCCGGGAACCAGTCCACCCCCCAGTACCCTGTCAAATTCCTGTATTCCGGTCTTGATGCGCCTTTGCTGATCCATTTCCACTGAGTCGATCGGAACAGGTCGGGACAGCTGGGCGGGAGTCGCTCCCCCGGGGAGAGGTGTGGGGCTCTGCCTTTCCTCCACCAAGCTACTCCATTCGCCACACTCAGGGCATTTGCCCATCCATTTGAGTGACTGATAGCCACACCCCTGACATACAAAGATTGTTTTGCTTGGCTTGTTACTTTTCAAGACGGATTCTCCTCGAGATGTAAGCGAATCGTTATGTCTGATACAGCCGGACTGCAGGGAGCTTGAATTACGCTATCATCTTAGATGCGGCAAATCAAGGTTGACGGCCTCGTAAAACGTCCATCTGCGGCGTTGCGCTGCATCCCCGCCCTGTTAAATTCTCGCTGCGTGAGACGGCGGAGCCGATTTAACAGGGTGAATCGTTGCGACGTACCGTATGTACGCCTCACTCCTCAAGAATTGCGCGCCTTGCATCTGGAACTTTTTACTTTGCCGTCCGCCTGATGACTTTTCACGAGATCATCAAGGTTGGATATACTTCTCTTTTAATGCGCCCTTGAAGCCGCACGGCATGAGGGCCTTACATGCTTTGAGAATGCCTGGCCGGCGATTCTCCGTCCCGATTTATCCCGATCTATGGGGATTCTATCCGGACCGCACGGAGCTTCAAAAATAAGCCAAAGAGTAGGTTTGGTTTGACAATTTTTGCCAAAAAACGTAGTGTGAACTCAAAAAGATAGTCGCGAACTGGCGCGGAGGCATGAATGGGAAGAGCTGCTCTGACTAAAATTTCCGTCATCGGTATGGGGTATGTGGGTATACCTGTTGCCGCACTTCTGGCCGA
>SDBT01016682.1_pt1 | contig 11620 bp, 11 predicted proteins | sample 2277101 | NCBI WGS metagenome assembly SDBT01 (sample SAMN10404973, study PRJNA504765) | marine sediment metagenome | isolation source: marine sediment core GS10_PC15, 103 cmbsf | place: Arctic Ocean: Southern Knipovich Ridge | collected 2010
ATTTATTAAAGAGGCCTGGGATGAGATACAACCGATGGTGGACAGAGTGATAAAAAATAATGGATTTTATGAGTGGTATACTGTTGACGGCATACCCAAAGGAGCCGGGAGTTTCAGGGGGGAAGCTGGAGTCTTGGCCAAAGCCATAGAAATGCTGAAGGATGATTCGGGAAACGAGATTAAGGAGCAAAAGGAGGGTTAAAATAGTGGAATCAGTAAATATAGGAGTTATCGGCTGTGGTCAAATGGGAATGGACATTGTCCGCCGAGTCGTTGGTTGCAATCCGCAGCTCCGGGTTGTAGCTCTGTATGATCCGGACAAAAACTCGCTTGATCGCGCCCAAAGTGAGCTGACATCATCGCCTGTGCTATGTTCCAGCTATCATAAGATCATGGAGATGTCAAATGTGCAATGGGTAATGCGAGCATATTATGATGCTTATATACAAGATCGGCTTACTTATGAGAAAGGTTTGGAAGTAGAGGCTTATAAAATTCTAGCAAATGCTAAAACTATCGGAGCAGACAAGTCAATGAAAGAAGCATTATGGATCGTACAAAAGGCCGATAGGGAATTTGTTTCACTGGATCTAAAGCAAAAAATCTTCCAATATTGTGAGGATCTATTTAAATCCGTTGGAGCACAAACCAGTGTATTAAAATATAATGCAAGTGGCGCCGAAAGAGGCGCTGTACTTGATTTTATAGATCACCCCTTGAACAATAGATGGTGGTTAGAAGATGAATTTAAGAAAATCAGCAAGCTAAAAACAGAAGAAGAAAAACTAACCAGACTTGAGTTTATCAGAACCTATGAAAATCCGGGAGAAGGAAGTTTCTATGACAATATCTCGAGTACTGATGCCAAACACGTAACTTCTGAAACCGATGATGCTATTGACTATTTATGGGAAAATAATGGTTTTAGTAGGAAAAGGCTTTCAACTCAATTATTCCAGTTTACACCGGTATTAGAATATGATGAACTTGATTCAAACACAGATTATATAATTCGTGTATCTGGTTATGGTGAGACCTTATTAAGAGCAAATGGAGAGCGGTTAAAGCCTACAAAATATGAAAAAGGATACGAACAGTTTAAAGAATTTCCTCTTCCTAAAGATTTAGTTAAAGATGGAAAACTAAAAATTACATTTGATACACCCGATGAAGAGCACCTAAACTGGAGACAACAATCTAGCGTAACTGATGTATGGATTGAAATATGGAGAGCCCAACCTTATCACCCTGAAAGTAAATGACGTAGGAGGCAGCGGCGGATTGCAGCGTTCTCCTGTCATAATTACAACAGACAAAAATCAAATTCCTGACGGTAATTATATAAACAGTTTTATCATATATGAGAAAAATGAACTTTTGCTAAGCACAAATCTCTCCTACTTTGGCAAAGATTATACAGATGCAAAACTGATTATTAGAATTGAAAAAGAACAAAATGCACAGCACGTTGAGACAAAGGAATTGGAATTGACAAAGGACAGCGAAACGGTATTTACAAAAATATCCATGCCGCAAGTGCAGGAAAAAACGATATATAAAGTTACGGAAGAAGTAATGAACCATCAGGGTGAGATTATTGTTTCACTATCAGAAATAATTGAATGGAACCCACCGCATGACCGGCTCGATAAAAATGGCATAAAACAACTCAATAATTTTGTGAGCGAGCTTTTTAATAATAATAAAATGATTAAAACCCGGGACGGTAAAGGTATTAAATTCTTTAATCCCAAGTCCAGTTGTGCAGCGTAATTATTATATTCTGGATAAAGAGAAAAATGGTTTGGAATATAGATATTACGAAGGAAGTTGGCAGAAATTACCAGACTTTCAGTCGCTTACTGAAATAAGAAAAGGTCATGTTTATGATTTTAATTTAGATAGTTTTGAAAGACGTTCTGCAAAATTTGCAGTAGAGTTTAATGGATATTTAAAAATTGAAAAGAAAGGCGAATATAATTTTTATACAGTCTCTAATGATGGCAGCAAACTACTTATTGGTGATGCTATTGTTGTAATTAATGATGGTTCACATGGTAACTTTGAGCGACAGGGAAAGATAAAACTTGAACATGGAATACACCCAATTAAAGTAGAATATTTTGATGGTGGTGGCAGTCAGGCATTGAAAGTTCTTTATAAAGGACCTGGTATTTCGAGACAAATTATTCCAATGGATAAACTATTTAGAAATAATAACTAATAAAAATAGGAAATTGATAAAATGAAAAAGAAACTACAAGTTTGGGAAAAATATTATGGTATAAAAACATTGGGACAAAAAATAATCCAAGATTAGCATCAGCTAAACCTGTTGAAGTTGAATGGAATGGTAAAAACTTAAAACCTTCTTGGTTTTGGTGGACACCTAAAGGAAAAAATCTTTCAACTCAATGGCGCACCACACCACTTATTTTTGATTGGAACAAAGATGGTTTAATGGATTTGATTATGCTGGACTATGAAGGATTTTTAGCATTCTTTGAACGGGTTAATAAAGATGGAGAGTTCAAGCTATTAGAGGGAAAACGTATTTTTTATAATGAAAATAATGAACTCTTGCAGCTCAATTCCAAAATTGCAGGTAAGAGTGGAAGAAGAAAACTTACAATTGTTGATTGGGATTTAGATGGCAAATTAGACCTTTTAGTTAATAGTAAAAATGTAAATTATTTAAAGAATATAAGTACTAGCAGTGAGAAGGTAGTGTTAAAAGATATGGGAATGGTTAGTGAACAAATTCTCGCAGGACATACTTCCATTGAACATCCATGGTTCAAAGCATCATGTGAGTATGGACGTAACAAATATACAGACAGATATATTTGGACGAATTCAATGTGGGATGGCAACGATGACAATATAAAATTAGTAAATGGCTACGCTGATAGAGATGGAAGTTATGCAATTAATTATTTTTACTGCCAACCAGCCTTAAATTATGGATTCGCAAAACCCGACCCTAAAAAAACATGGCAACAATCTGTAGATGCACCAGAACCACAATCCAGCGAAATGAATTGAAAAATATTGTTGATTTTTGGCTTAAGCAAGGTGCAGATGGTTTCCGTGTAGATATGGCTGGGACGCTAATTAAGAATGACACGAATAATAAAGAAACAATAAAATTGTGGAGAGAAATACGTCAGTGGATTCAAAAACAATATCCCAATGCAGTTCTTATTGCCGAATGGGGAAATCCGCAAGAAGCTATCTCGGCAGGATTTGATATTGATTTTATGATTCATTTTGGTGTATCGGGTTTCGAACATCTTCTTCTTCACGATGATTGCTTCTTTCGTGGCAAAGGAGGAAAAGGAATTAAACATTTTCTTGATCCATATTTAGAACAAGTGTCATTAACTAAAGGGCGTGGATATGTCTCTATTCCAACTGCAAATCACGATTTTAAAAGATTGCGATCAGGTGGGCGAACATTTGATGATTTAAAAGTAATTTTTACAATGCTAATCACCTGGGCTGGAATACCTTTTATTTATTACGGTGATGAAATCGGGATGCGCTACTTGGAAAACTTGCCATCAAAAGAGGGCGGTTATGACCGCACAGGCACACGCACTCCAATGCAGTGGGATGAAAGTAAGAATGCTGGATTTTCAAAGGCCGTTTCGAATGAGCTCTATATTCCAATTGACTCAGGAAAGAGAATCCCAAATGTTAAAGGGCAAAAAGTAAATTCTCACTCACTTTTGAACCATATAAAAAAACTTATAAAATTAAGAAAAAGTTCTAAAGCATTTCAAGCGGATGGTGAGTTACTTCCAATTTATTCAAAGCAAAAAGGATCTCCATTTGTTTATATACGTCAGCATAAAAATGAGAAGTTTCTAATTGCACTAAATCCATCTGCTTTAGAAGTTGGAATTCAATTGAATAAAATAATAGTAAACAATAGTATGCTTGAACTTTGTAAGGGAGTAAAGGCTTTATCAAAGAAAACTGGAACAACTTTGAAGATGAGAGGAGTTTCATATGGAATATTTAGATTGTAAACTTCTTGAACGCAGAAGGACAATATACTTAACAGCGGATACTGATAAGCCGCATAATCCTTGGTAGACTTGCCTACCCCAACACAATGAATCTGGATGGGAAGCTGGTGTTTGCATATGATTATAATCGCCGGGAAATACGATTTGTAGAAGTGGAATTAAAATAATTGTCTTTGGTGAACAACATTGAAATAATCTACTTATCTCTATTAAAAAGGCTTGTATTTTTTTAATTTAGTGGAAAGGAAATAAATTATCATGGGTCAACTTCAATTTTTAGATTATGCTGTCATTATTGTATTTTTCATTATTATTTTTTCTATCGCGGCTTATTACTCACGTAAAGCAGGACAGGATACAGGCCAGTTTTTTCTTTCCGGTCGAAACCTGCCTTGGTATATTGCAGGCACTGCAATGGTGGCAACAACATTTGCTGCAGATACGCCATTGGCCGTAACTGAACTAGTGGCGAAAAATGGCATTGCCGGAAATTGGCTGTGGTGGAATCTGGTTATCGGTGGGATGCTCACTGTATTTTTCTTTTCCCGTTTATGGCGACGTTCGGGTATTGTGACAGATGTAGAATTTGTAGAATTTCGTTATTCAGGAAAATCCGCTGCAGTTCTTCGTGGGTTCCGTGCAGTGTACCTAGGTTTATTGATGAATGCCATTGTAATGGGCTGGGTGAACAAAGCAATGGAAAAAATTTTCCGGGTGGTTTTCCCTGAATATGATGCTTTTTTGTTGGTTGTGATCCTTGTATTTATTATCACAATTTATGCGTCCGCATCCGGTTTGCTTGGTACGTCGCGTACGGATAGTTTTCAATTTGTATTTGCTATGATGGGCACAATTGTTTTGGCTGTAATAGTTGTGCAATTGCCACAGATTGGCGGGATGGCTCAGCTTAAAACCAAACTGGCCCCACAAGTTATTGACTTTTTCCCCCGAATCGGTGATATAAGCGCGGAAGGAATAACAGGCGGTGTGCTTTCTTTGTCGATTGGCGCTTTTATTGCCCATATGGGGTTGCAGTGGTGGGCAAGTTGGTATCCTGGTGCAGATCCAGGCGGTGGCGGTTATGTGGCCCAGCGAATGATGTCGGCCAAGGATGAAAAACACAGTCTCTTTGCTACTTTATGGTTTAATATAGCGCATTTTACCCTTCGTCCCTGGCCGTGGATTTTGGTTGCGTTGGCCGCGCTTGTCATTCTACCGCGCGAGCAGAACCCACAAATACTACAACAGGAAAACCCGGTTTTATATGAACAGGTTGTTCAGGTTCATGAAGAGCAAAGCTTACTTAGCGAAAACCGTGACCAGGCTTTTAAAGATTTTTATGAGCGTTATGAAAATACAGTTGACCCGGGCATTATGTACCCAAAATTAATGGTCATGTTTTTACCTGTCGGATTGCTAGGTATGTTAATCGCTGTATTCTTGGCAGCTTATATGTCCACAATAGCCTCACAGCTTAACTGGGGCACATCTTATATAATTAATGATTTTTACAGACGTTTTATTAAAAAAGACGCTCCCGAAAAACACTATGTTTTTATATCGCGCGTAGGAATGGTTGTGGTAGTAGTATTTTCACTTTTTATGACGCGATATGTTTTAACAACAATATCAGGGGCCTGGGAATTTATTCTCTCTGCAAGCGCTGGGACAGGCGCAGTGTTAATTCTGCGTTGGTTTTGGTGGCGCATAAATGCCTGGTCGGAGATTGCAGCTATGATAACACCTTTTATTGTTTTGCCAATTGTTCAAAATTATTATAATATGGTTTTTCCGATGACACTATACCCGATTGTTGGCATTACAACGATTGTATGGCTTGCCGTTACTTTTATGACAAGCCCGGTTGATAGAGAAAAACTAAAGACTTTTTATAGAAAAGTGCATCCGGGTGGAATTGGTTGGAAAACCATAGCAGAAGAATTACCGGATGTGAAAAGTGACAAAGGATTTGGTATCCTTTTTGTGAATTGGTTGTTTGGTGTTGTTTTGGTTTATACTAGCCTATTTGGTATAGGTAGATTGATTTTTCAAGAATATCTGCAGGCTATATTTTTTCTTGCTTTAGCAGGTGTTTCGGCTACACTAATTTATTTTAACTTAACTAAAAAAAAGTTTTAAGCGGTGAGTCTTATATGAGTTACAAAAAGGGTGCATAGATAATTTGCGTACATAAGCTGAAAGAAATATAAGGGCATAGTATCTTAACCTTTTGTTTTAAATCTCACAGAATAAATAAAAAGAGTTACCCTGTCCAGGACGTTGTTATACAATGCATTCGGTATAAACTCAAAATATGAATATTTAAAAACTGAATATAGAAAAAGGGAATGTGATGGAATCTACACCTGGATTCTTATGAGGATTGGGAATGGCTTATGCGGTTGCCATCAGCAACTGGTCAAAATCAGTAGATTCTTCTAAAATATCGAATTGATTTGTGTTAGTAGCAGTAGTTTATATTATTCCTTTAATCAACTATACCAACGCATTTGAGAATGACTATTTTAATCAAATGGATGAAAAGGGTGTGTGACCGATAACGCAAATTTTGCACAAACACAATTCCGGATTAACGGAATTGTAATGATCGTTATTATTGTTGCAGCTATTTTAGCCTGAAAAAAAATCCACACTAAAGAAGCAGGTTTAGCTGAGAAAATTATCACTTATTTTATTTTCGATATTCCCAGTATTATCTGGTTTTCGGATACTTTATATCTGCCAATTCTACCTGTAATAGCCCTGATTTCCACAATATACACGATGGCTTGCCGGGGTATCACGAACGGTTTAAATAATAATTGCCCTCCGATTTATTTGTTAGCAGCAGTGGGCAATACGGTACTTTTATATTATCCTCATTGTTAAGCATTGACTTAATTTCTGAAACTAAGAATGGTTTACACAATATTTTTCATTGCAATAAAAATAATTTTTAGCAAAAAAATAAATCCAATCCATTAGAACTCCATACAGAAGAATATCATTGCACTGGATGGAAAAGTGAAAATGTCATAAACAAGAACAAACGTTTGCACATGTGAACATAAATTATTATTTTATCCGAATGATACCAGTAAATCTCTAAAATTTGCATATAAAACTGTGTACGCAAAGGAAATTAAAGGTGATTTTTCATTTTGCAAACTGCAGAACGGTTCATCGGAAAGGTACATTTAATGAATCTAAATGAGGAAAAATATAATCGTTTTGCCCTGGTCCGGGAAATGATGGAAACTGTAGATGTTGTCAGAAACTTCAATAGTAACAGTACTAAAGATGTGGCCTGTACATTGGAGGCTATTGGCAGTTTACTTCTAACCGGCGAAGGTTCCAGTCGGATTTTTCCTGCCAAGAACACCATTCGTAAGGCTCGAAAAAAAGGTGTGCAGTTAAATATATTTACTGAGGGTTCACGCCAGGCCGCACAATATGATCTTGCGGATAGCGCAGTATTTTGTGCCTCCAATTCAGGACGAACCAAAGAGCTGATTGTATTAATAAAAAAACTGCTGGAAGAGGGTAACGATAATCTATATGCACTTACAGCAAGTTCCGGAACAATGCTGGAAGATTTATGCCGGCAAACTTTTGTTTTACGCTGTGGCAACGAAGATGCAGTGGCGGCTACAAAAAGTGTGGTTGAGCAGGCCCTTTTTTATGAATCAATTTTATGGAATGTGAACGGAAATTACCCGATTCCCGATTTGGCTCTTTTAGCGTCAGCCATCGAAACCGCGCTTACTCAGCCCCTAAATGAAAGCATAATCGAATATGTCTCTAAAGCTAATACAGTTTATTTTGCTGGTTATAATGATGGTGTGGCTGAAGAATTAACCCTGAAAACCAATGAAATTATCCGTCGTAAATCGGACTATTTGGAAGGTACTTACGCCGTACACGGCATCGAAGAGGTGATGGAGCCAGATGATGTAGTTTTTGTGATAGATCCCGTAGAGGAGGAAATAAGCAAGTTTCAGGAAGTGCTGGAAAAGGGCGTCGGCCTGAAAATAGTTGCCGTATCCAACCGCGAAACGCCTTTCGAAACCATTCTGATACCCGATGCAGGGGAAATGAATCCCTATGTTTATTTATGTGTGGGCTGGAATTTATTGGTTGAGTCGGGATTGGCTTTGAGTGTGAATCTGGATAAACCGGAACGGGCGCGTAAAGTCGGGAATGAGTTTACACTATAGGTATCACAGATGAATTTAAAGCTAAATGGTTAAAATACTGAAAAGCATAATCAGAAAAGCTATTTAGATTGATTGTTTTATTGCAAGAAGTTAGGAAATATGAGAGAAAAATATGACGTCATATAAAGGAGCTATTGGGATTTTAACCGGGGGTGGCGATGTTCCCGGCTCAATCCGGCCATTCGGGCGGTCACGTTTAGGGCGATTCGTGAAGGGTACAAAGTTATCGGCATCCGGCGGGGCTGGGCCGGTCTTACCGAGTTTGTGCCGGATCAAAACGCCGATAATAGTGAGAATATACAGGAACTAACGGAAATTGTTGTCGATAAAGTTGTGCGTACAGGCGGCACTTTTTTACATACATCCCGGACACGCCCCAGCCATTTATCCCTGTCGAATGTTCCTGTGCATCTGTCAGAGAAATATACAGAACCTGTTAATGACATCACGCCGGATATTTTAAAGAATATTGAGTTTTTAGGAATCGATTTTCTAATAGCCATTGGCGGGGATGATACGTTAAGCTACGCGCAACGACTTCACGAGGAAGGCATTAAAGTGGTTGATATTCATAAATATTATAATGCCGAGCGTCTGAGGCCGAAATATGAGGTATTCGATGGTAAGTCGATGTATGTAATGACGAGTGATGTTTAAACAGTGTAAATAAAAATGAGTAATCATTCTTTAGAGCAAAAGATGCAGTATTTGTCGGCAGACAACCGGGATTTCCTTTTGGCTTTATACCAGGGCTTGAATAGTAAATAATTAATAAGTCCCAGATAAAAAATCCTGATTTAGAAAATAAACTGGAGGAAAATAAATGCTTTCCGGAATTGATTATTTTGTAGTAATTGCCTACCTGGTAGGAATAATGGCGCTAGGCTACTATTTTAAAAACTTTGTCAGCAGTTCAGAAGATTATTTCCTGGGTGGACGCAGTTTACCTTTTTGGGCCATTGGGATGTCCATTGTGGTGTCGGATATTGGTGCACTGGATTTTGTTGGCGTATCGGGACAGGCATACCGTTATGGTATCTCTCCCGCAAATTTCGACTGGATTGGTTCGGTTCCGGCAATGCTGTTGGCTGCTTTTATCTTTATACCCTATTTCTGGAAAGCAGGGCTTTATACGATCCCGGAATATCTAGGCCGCAGATATAATAGTAAAGTTCGTACCTTATCGTCGTTGACTTGGATTATCTTTTTTGCCTTTGATTTGGGTGTATTGTTTTGGGCCAGCGCCGTATTTTTGGAGGCCTTAATGGGTTGGCCGGTATGGCTTTCTATTTTTCTGACAGCCGGGGTTGTGGGATTGTACACATATTTTGGTGGAATTGCCGCAGTGGTTATGACCGATGTGGTACAGATGATTATTATGTTTGTGGGCGGTTTAGCTTTGGTGTTCCTTGGTTTCTATTATGTAGGCGGCTGGGAGGCTATGGTTGATAAAATCAACGCGATGGGGGATGGATACCAACATCATTTTGAACTGATACAACCCACCGATACCAAAACACCTTTTCCCTGGACGGGAATCTTGTTTGGTCTGACTTTTGTGATGGCAAATGCCTATATGATTGGTAACCAGGCCGTTGTGCAACGCTGCCTTACCGCAAAAAATGAATGGCACGCCAAGGCCAGTATGGTTCTGGCGGCGTTTTTAAAAATGCTCATCCCGGTTTTAGTATTGTTTCCGGGCCTGGTGGCTATTGTGCTTTTACCCGGTTTAGAAGACGGTGATCAGGCGCTTCCCTTAATGATTAAAAAGATATTACCGCCCGGGCTGATCGGATTAATGTTTGCCGCTTTTTTTGCCGGTCTTATGTCAAGTATCGATTCAATGCTTAACTCAACGGCAACGCTTTGGACAAAGGATATTTATGAACCTTATATAAAAAAGGGCGCATCTGATAAACATTACCTGTTGGTGGGCAAGGTTACTACCGCAGTCATTCTTCTCTTTGGAATAGCAACCGCGCCAATGAGCAGTTTATATCCGGGTATCTATGTGGCCATCCAAACATTTTTGTCCTTTTTCCAGGGGCCGATTTTCGCCCTGTTGTTACTTGGTATTTTCTGGAAAGGCGCGACACAGTGGGGAGGGCTTGCCGGGTTGGTAATCGGAATTGCAAGTTCAACTTTGCTACACATATACAGCGATGTCTTCTTTACAATCGAAGACCCGTTCCTGTATGTTTCGTGGTGGTCATTTGTGGTCGGGTTTATTGTAACTGTGAGCGTAAGTTTTTTTACAAAAGCTCACAATGATGAACATTTATTCGGCCTTGTATATGGCCTGCAAGAAAAAAGCAATGAATTGAATACTGCGGAGGCTAAATAATGTTGAACTTTGATTGGCTGGATGGTATCCCGATGGGAATAGCCAAAGGTATTTTTTTAGTGTTATTCGCCTTAATCGCTGTAGCGGTTTTATTTGTACCGAAGCATTTTATATACGAAGGACTCACAACAATTAAATGGTATCATAATTTAAAAATTTGGGCCATTGGTGTGTTGGCGATTATATTTTTTGTTTATTATATATTTTAAAAAGGGGCATTAAAATGGACGAGCGGACAGAGAAAATAAAAAATGCCAAGATTAATAATGTCCTGGGACTGTTTGTATTGTTTTTTGGTGTTGTTATTATTATTTCAATATTTTTTACGGAAACAGATATCGGTAAAATTACAAATGCTGTGGCAGGTGTTGCGCTTAGCGCTATCGGTGGTGGTATGATGTTTAAATCCAGACAGGCGCTTAAGAAGGCACTGAGTGCATAAGATGTTTTAAGTGATGTTGTTCTCATAACATAATGCGGCTGCACCCAGAACGGCCGCATCCTGTAATGTTGAATGTTCGATTTTTAAACGTTCAACAGAATTTGGAAATGCGAAGTTCTGCAATGTTTTCCGGATACTATTTATAAAGTAAGGAAAGCCCCGTGATACAGACCCTCCAAATATTATCACATCGGGGTCAGCACTAAACATAATAGTCATCATAGCACTGGCCAGGTGAACGCCAAATTTTTCAAAAATTTCCAATGCTTGCGGCTCATCTTTTTCTGCGCGGCTAAAAACATCTTCGCCAGTTAAACCGTATTCACCTTTAAAAAACTGGCCACTGCAATAATATTCAAAGGTTTTATCTCTATAAGGCATCATACCAAACTCGCCGGCGCCGCAATTGGCCCCGGAATGAAGTTTATCATTGATAATCAATCCTCCCCCAAGGCCCGTTCCCAAAGCCAACCCCACAATATTTTTATAGTTTTTGCCTTTTCCGAATATTTTTTCCGCCAAAACAAAACAGTTCACATCATTATTTATAAACACGGGCAAGGAAAAATGATTTTCAAGAATC
>SDBT01016684.1_pt1 | contig 11619 bp, 12 predicted proteins | sample 2277101 | NCBI WGS metagenome assembly SDBT01 (sample SAMN10404973, study PRJNA504765) | marine sediment metagenome | isolation source: marine sediment core GS10_PC15, 103 cmbsf | place: Arctic Ocean: Southern Knipovich Ridge | collected 2010
GATCGGCAGCGCGTATCGAACGCTTGCCTGGAATCGCAAGGTGGGCTCTACGGACTCATCGCAACACGTTCAAGCTCGCGCGCTCGACATCTATCCACACGCAGGTATCGACAGTTCGATCCTGCTAGTTCATACGATAGCGCGGGCACGTACGCCCGGAAGCAGAATCAAGGGCATCGGCCTATACACTTGGGGAGTTCACTTAGACGTGCGTCGCTCTACCAGGATCGCACGTTGGAACGGTCGCAGGGTTGCGGCTGATGTGGCGGTAGCGTGAAGACTAGAATCCAAGCACAAACAGGAGCGAACGACGAGGGTCTGCTGCTCCGCTTTCGTGATATGGCGCTAGCCGGTATCCGCTGCGAGTCAACGCTCCCGCTCGACGAGAGATGGCGCGGTGCGATTGACGGTCTAGCGGCTAGCGAGTGGGAGTCGAGCAACATCTATCTTCTGTTCGGCGGTCACATGACCAAGTTCCAGGGCGGCACGAGCAGCGAACAAGGCGAACCTTGGCTACCGGACGAGATGCCTCAATACGCTTCACAGCGTGCGAACGACTTGAGAATCCGCGGCCTCGGAAACAAAGGCGAGGCTATGGAGATCGGGAACGAACCCGATCTTGCGCATGAGCGGTGGAAGAGTATACGTCACGCGAAAGAGCTAGCTGAAGTCACGAACCGGTGCGCGGACGAGATACGTACACTGCTGCCCGACGTGACCGTGCTGAGCCCGAGTGTGTCGAACCTGAACGCGCGCGGGTTCGGCTACCTGGAACGTATGCTCGAAACGCTCGACCCGTCCATCGGTATCGCGTTCCACCGTTACCCCGCGGGAGACTCGCCGCATATCTCACACAAGGGCTTCAAGGACAGGAATGCAGAGGACAACAAGCTGAAGTGCATGGCGGAGGGGCGCGAGCTGTGGTGTACCGAGTCCGGGTTCTCGAACTACGACGGTCGCACCGAGGACGAGCAGGCTGACTACATCGACGTAGACATGCGCTTCAACGACGATCGCGGGTTGGCTCATTACACGCTGTACAACATTAATGACGGTGAAGACGATCACCGGTTGTCTCACTACGGCATCAGGCACGCCGGAGAAGCGCACGACGGAGAATGGAAAGTGATCGGACAAAAACTTGAGAGCTACGCAAGGAGATCGCTGTGATCGAAGTAGACACCGACGAGTGTATCGAGTGGGATATGGCGTTGAACAATCGCGGCTACGGTATACGGTGGGATCCAAAGCTCAAGAAACTCAGGACTGCGCATCGAATGGCGTACGAAGAGACCAACGGCCCGATACCGGAGGGCCTGTGTGTGCTTCATCGCTGCGACAACCCGCCGTGCTTCAACGTTGATCATCTTTTTCTTGGAACGCACGCAGATAATGCGGCTGACAAAGTAGCGAAGGGTCGAGCGCGCGGTCCTTCAAAGTTAACTAGGGAGCAAGTGCTTGAGATCAAGTCCGCTCCCGTGAGTAGTAGAGCGATGGCGCGATCGTTTGGTGTCAGCTACAAAACAGTGAAAAGGATTAGGAGAGGTGAATGGTACACGTACGTAAGCTAGCACTCGCACTTATAGTCGCGCTCCTTATTCCTTTAGGAGCTGAAGCCAAGGTTGAGGCAAAGAACGGCAAGTTTTATTTTAATGATATACGACAGGAGATGGTTTTCGGTAGGACCTGTTTTAAGCTCGCCGCACAAGTCACCTACCACTACACCGGGCAAGGCGGTGGCCACTACGGGCTCCACTCCGCGCGCGCTTTCGTCGACTTCCACATGGAGACGCTCGGCGTGCCGAAGGGCTTCGTCTGTCGCGTGTTACTCGAAACGGCAGCGTGGAGCCCGTGTGAGACGGGCGACGAGGTGAACGACGGTAAGCCGGACTCGTGCATGTTCGGCTCCGAGCCTCGTGACCAAGGATTCTGGAACAACTCATCGTGGAACGCTGAGAAGCGAGAGTCCAATCGCAACCAGCTTCGAGATGGCGTGAGACAGAAGAGCCTCGACCCGGTGGGCAAGAGGGTAATCGAGTGGTTCTACAAGACGTCGGAAGAGACCGGCATGGCGTTCGAGCTGATCGTGAATGCTACGACCAAGCACGACCGCATCCCAACCGGCGAGATCGACCACATCATTCGTCAAGCCGCCGTCTTCATGGGCGAGGTGATGGAAGAGAAGTATCCCGAATCCGCTATCATCGTCAACTACATGAACGAGTGGACGGCTCACTGGCCGGTAGAAGGTGGCCGCGCCGCCGCTCTGAAGCTCGTCAACATTTGGGCCGCCCGCACGCATCGCGACAACTACTTCCCACACAGCGACGCAGCGATCATGGTGGACGGTGGCGGCGCGAATTCCTTCGACTACGACGTAGGGAGTGGCGACGGGCGCTACCGCTCGGGCATGATTCACCCTGAGCGCGGAGGCGACGAATGGATCACATTCCCACGCGCTGTCGATATGACGCGACTCCGGCGAGACGCGCGAGGGCAACCCGTCGGCGCTAACGAGTCCATGTACTACATTTCCGCTAACGGTCGCGGCTGCAACGCTGAAGGGCTCAACTGCAAGCCCAACACGCTGCACTGGTATCGGCCGGGTGGTCGTACGGCCAACTGGAGCGAGTACGAACAGTTCCTAAACTGGCAACTGGACGTGAATGCTGTCCGCGACGGTTACGACTACTTCATCATCCACGACGACAAGGGTACACAGAGCATCTCTACGTGGCCCGCTGCTATGACCGAAGTGGACCGTTGGATTCAGGCCAACCTCGGCAACGGCGGAACGCCCCCACCGGTAGACCCGCCGATCGATCCACCACCGCCAGTCGATCCACCACCCACCGGAGACGTTCTCTACTACGACGACATCATCGAGCTTGGCTACCAAACTATTCTACGTCGAGAGGCTGACGAGGCCGGGCTAGCAATCTACAACGACTGGTTCCGCGAGTGCTACGAGGACGAGTCTCTGATTTGCTACACGCCGTTCGTTGACGTGCTCGCTCGAAGCGACGAGTACAAATCGAAAAACACAAGGTAAAACAGAGGGAGGATACGATGGGCTTCGGAGGATTTCTGCGCGGCTTGCGCAAGACTGGTATCATTATTGGAAGGGCGGTCGACAACCCAGCAATCAAAACGGTGCTGTCCATATGGGTGCCACCGTTGGTACTCGACCTCGCGGTCAAAGGCGCGCAGGCGCTAGAGGGTAGCGACAAAACCAAGGGACAGAAGCACCAAGAACTCAAGGAGAAGCTCATGCCTGCCGCAGAACAGTACGGACTAGGACCTACGGAGGTCGACCAACTTATCAAGGCCGTGGTGGCGCAGATGCGCGGCAAGGGAGAAGTGATCGCTATGATGGACAACGCTCCAGCGGAAGTAAGTTGATGAGGCGTCTGATACCTATCGCCTTCGTGCTCATCGCGGCCTGTGCTGGGGTGCAGGCCGATGAGTGCCCCGCAAATTCGCATCCCGTCGACGTGTGGGCGGGAGTTTTAGTCTGTGAGTGCGACGTGGGTTTCGCTCGCGACGAAGATGGTGATTGTGTGGTCGTACCGCCGTCCCCGCCCTGTGATGACCAAAGTCCCTACTCTTCAGATCCTGAGACGGAGTGTTCAGATAAGCCTCCGGGTGAGGGTCTATGAAACATCTTATAAACGACGGAGGTTAAGTTGATGAAACGTTTGATTCTTGTCATCTTTGTTCTCTTGGTTGTGTGCGGTGCCGCACGCGCGGGTACTCAGACGCCAGACGAGAGGCGGTGTGAGCTTGCCGCGCTGCACGGTCTCGACTGGGCAGAGTGCGTCGTCACGCCACCCCCACCCCCGCCTCCGCCTCCTACGGGTGCGCTTGCGGACGCCGTGTGGACGCGGATGCCCGACTCAGCAATGGATTCGGTCTTCGTGCCCGGAGTCGATGACGTCTTCCCCGCAGGACAACATAATTCTTGGCGCGCGATACAGGGAGCTTGGAGCGGAGGCGTTTGCGTAGAGGACGAGCTAGTCGTTTGGGGCGGCGGTCACGGCGACGGCATACATAACGGCGTTCTCGGGATGAACGTGCACACCGGAACGTGGAGACGGATAACGGAGCCGTCTCCCTTCTGGACGGAAGCCACTTGCCCCGGTGACGTGTGCCCCGCCCCTCGTGGCAATTGCACGCTCGGCATGTGCAAAGAGTTTTCAGACGGTCGACCAATACCGCCCCACACGTATTACGCGCTTGCTTATGACGGACAGGATGAGATGTTCGTCTCAGGCGGTCGACCGTTAGTAAGCAGAGCCATCGACCCACCGAACACTTGGAGCTTCAGCTTCTCTGCTCGGGAGTGGACTGCGCTTGCGCTTAACCCGATAGCCAAGGGCCACGGCGGTCTGGATCAGATTGGCAACGAAGTCTATTTCCACTCTGGGGGCGGTTATCGAATCTACGACACCTCGACCGATACGTGGTTCGACCCGCCCGGCAATATGTCCGGCAGGGGCGGGCAAGTCGCGACGGTGTACGACCCCGAGCACGACCGGATCTACTTTCTAGGTCGTGGCAACTCCTTCTACTTTCCACGCGCGAACTACGGTGATGGAGACTTCCGCGTCCAAGTGGCGGACCCGCCCGAGATCATCGCTGAGAACTATCTTGGCATCACCTATTACACGCCTGAGAATCTGATCCTACTGTGGGATGGTGGCACGACGGTCACGACGCTCAACACGGAGACGAATCTATACGGGTCGCTGACGTTGGCAGGCGAAGACCCTGGACCCGACCTGAAGAATGGGACCATGCGCCGATTTTCGTACTGCGGCGGGCGCGTAGTGCTCGTGAACGGTAACGCCAACGATGCCTTCTACCTTGACGTTGGCGTGGAGCCCGACCCCGACCCCGATCCCGACCCCGACCCGCTACCGCCGGTGCTCGGCGCGGCACCGTACTACGTCACCCCACCCGGCGATGCGCTCGTGGAGGCGCAGTGTGGCTCGTTCGAGGATTGGGACGTTGTAGACGTTCGGACAAACGAAGATGTTCAACAACTCAACAGGCTAGACGCGGATTCAGCAACGGTGATTCGGATCCATCATCGCGACGAGCCGTATCCTACGATCCGTGTCAAAGGCAAGCGCTGCCTCAAAGTCATTGGGATACCTGGGCCAAACGGAGAAAAACCGCACGTTGCGGACGTGAACGCTACTAGGTCTTTCAGGGGTTCGATCCGTGACGGCGGAATCATCATCGAAAACCTGCACGTAAGTCCCGGCAAAGCTCAGGCGTTAGGCGTGGACGCGGGTGGCGTTTGTCTCGGCATGCCCAATGACCAGCGTTTTTTCATTGTCCGCGATACCGACGTTGGTCAGTGTGCCGCTCATGCCTTCATAACTTCGCACGCTCACCATATGTACGTTGAGATAGGGCGATCCACGTTCGAGCAGGCCGGGTCGCACCTCGCATACATCGATCACGTTGCAATGGCCTACGTCTACGATTCTACATTTCAGTCACCGGGATGGGGACATGCGCTTAGGTGTATCGCGCTTAGGTGTGTGATCGAAAACGTGCAGGTGTCGAACGTGCAGCTCGACGGCACGGAGCTTCCGGTTGGCGGAGACAACATCCTTAACCCAAACCGCCGTTACCTCGGAATGCAACCACTCGAGATCTATGTTTGCGGCGAGAGCGAGCTGAAGAATATCCACGCGGTGTTCAGAAGGAAAGAAGGCGGCGGAACCTTTGCCGCGACACTGCGTGCTCGTGACGCTATGCAAGCCTGCGACATAGGGCACCCGGTTGACGGGGAGTGGACATCGCTGCGCTGGGGTGATGTCGGCTACGACGCGGAGACTTATCCGCTCGTGCTGAACGTGGACGGCATGACGGTCGAGTGTGTCGGGCTTTCGTGTTTCGGGTGGGATGCGAAGAGCGGCTACCCGATTATGAACGACGCGCAGAAAGCAGAACTTCGGCAGTGGCTCAAGGACGGAGCGTACGCAACATGGAACGAAATGGTCGCGGCGCTACCCAACGAGACATGGCGCGAGGTGGTGGCGCTCGTGACTGACAATTGGAAACCGTCGTTTCTGAAGGGTTCCTTGACGAATAAAGTCCCGCTCCCGGTGTCGTCGGATTGGAGTCAGAGATCGATGCTTCGGATCTCCGGTCTTTCTGTTATCAACGGAAGCGATCTTCGCCCGCTCAAGTCCGCGATCAGTTACTGCTACGGGTTGCCGCAGGTGGACGGCGAGTGTCTTGAGCAGTTCGACGGGAGACAATTTAGGCGTTCGTTCGTGGAGGTGCGATGAAAGAGTCAACTCAAATTTGGAAACCCGATACGTGTCGCTGCGTTTTGCAACAGGTGAAGATTCACACCATCTCGGAAGACGCGGTAGCGCTGAGCAAGGCACGGGAGACCCTCTCGAAACTGCGGAGCCTTGTCATAGCTGAGCGCTCTAAGGTGGAGCCGATCCAGGCGCAGGTAGACCAACTGCTGACACGCATCCACGAGACTGAAGAACGGATCGCCTCATTCGGTACACCCGAGGCTAGTACAGTCGAAGTTGACGAGTCACGAACTACGATCCTATGGGGGTGTGCGGATCATGCCTCCGTCTCTTTGGACGAGTTGCCCCAGATCGTAATGAACGAGAACCGCAGCAAGAACCAGGCCCTCTCTCGTGCCGACCGAACGAAGTGGCACTTTGATGGCACTGGGCGTAACAGGGTTGTAGTTATCGACTAACCATGTCCGCATCGCAGCTTATCCAGTTGGGGCCAGCGGAGACTATCAATGACGCTACGACTGCATTTATTCCACTAGGTCCACAGCCGGAGAGCGGCGGCGACGGCGACACTCAAGATCTGGACGTCCCCGAAGCTCTCGATATAGATAAGGCGTATGTCTTTATATCGGCCAACTCGATCACTACGACGAGCACGCTGACTCTACAGAAAGACGGCAGCGATACCTCTGTGGTCGTTTCGATCACGGGCTCGACAACCGGGAGGTTCACGGACAACGTGAACACCGGATCATATACCGCAAACCAAGATGCTCGATGGAAGCTCGTCACGGGCACGAGTTCATCGAACACGATCAGTATTCTCGGTATGGGGGCGCGTCTCGATCCTGACAATACAAGCAACACCCTTTCGATTTTCACGATTCATGGCGCTGGCTCTACAAATTTAACCACAGCATCGAACACCGACTACTTTGCGTTTCACGGCGACCGTGACGTATCGGGCACAGAGACAGACTGGCAGTATGAGTTCCGAGTAGCCTGCACGCTGAAAAACTTCTATGTTCATGTTGTAAGCAATGCTCGCACCACGAATACGACATTCACCTCCAGGGTGAACGCGGGAGCTGGCAACGCCTCTATTGTGTACGGCAATGCAGAGACCGGGCTCAAGATCGATACCTCCGGTACAGACGTCATCACTGCGGAAGATCTGTGTAACTACCAGGTTGTCACTGGTACCGGCACGGAGACGATGGCGGTTGAGCGTGTCGGCTGCTGGGCATTGAGCACAGACGATAAGTTCTTCTTGATCACGATGGACGCCCCAAATAATTCGGTTAGCGCTGACGCCGTTGATTTCTACCTGGCTGCGGGAGGTACTCTGACCGAGGACGCCACGGAAGCGAATAGGGAAATGCTTCCGGAGTTTAACTTCAACATCTCAGAGATGATCGCGGAGGTTACGGCCAACTCGAAAGATAATCCAGGGGCGACCTTCTACTCTCGCGACAACCAATCTGACGGCAACTTGCTTCTACGCATCAGTCAGGCCACAGGCACGTTTATTGACGTAGAGAATACCGATGCACTAGTCGGCGGTACTGACGAGCTTGCGGTACGCGGAGACGCCGCCACTACAGGGTCTTTGTCCTTACGCTTCATTTCGTTTGTAGGTGATGCTACCGGGGGTGGCGGCGGTGGCACGCCAGCAGCAGATGCTTTCGACCATGATTGGCAGGTAGAGAGCGCGACGTTCACCACGACGAGTCCACACACTTGGACACACACTCCCGCGCTGCTCAAGCCCAAGGGCATTGTCGTTTCGATCGTGCACCCAACGTCAACTGACAGGGTGACAGCCGTTACTTATGGCGGCGTGGCTATGAGTCGTATCGAATTCGCCCAAGACACGGCAGACGAGGCAGGCGCAGCGTATGCGTATTTCTTGGGCAGCGGGATACCCGAGGGAGACCAGACTGTTTCGGTCACGCACGATGGAAACTCAGCGGTCAAAAAGGCGGCGTCTTACTCGATAGTTGGTGGAAACGATACCGAAGTTGCGGCGTCGGGTGTAGTCGAAGAGAACGCCGCCAATCCAGCGGTTGCTATTGACTCGGGTGCGGATGACGCGGTGCGCTACGCAGGCGTATTCTCTGGGAAAGGCAACCCTGCCAACGTCACGGCGTTCGCAACTTTCACCGAGTTTGCCGCGAATGACTTTGGCGCAAATGTAACCAAGCAAGAATACACAGCAACGCCCGCAAGCGGGTCCGTGAGTACAGGGTTTACAATTGCTACCGATGACGTTGCGCTGGTCGCGCTTGGCGTACGGGAAGTTTCCGCAGTGGGGCGCATCATGTCGTCGCTCGCCGGTGCTGGCGGATTGGCTGGACCGGGCGGCATCGCTGGACAGGGCGGAGGAATGGCAGGCTGATGAGAGACATCACACTCGAAGATACCTTCATTCATGGGTTCACGACTCGCGCCTTCGCAACGGGCATCCCAACGGTTCTAGCGGGAACACCCGCGCTGTCCGTCCTCGAAGGCGGAAACGCCACTCCAATTACCTCTGGCGTGAGCATAAGCGTAGACCGTGCGAGCGTGGTTGGCCTGAACGAGGCTACCATCGTGGCGACAGCGGCCAACGGGTACGAGGCAGGAAAGAGCTATTCGATCTACATCTCCACAGGAACGGTCGGCGGCGTGTCGGTGGTTGGAGAGAAAGTGGGCGAATTCACGGTGGGGCTGTCCGCCGCTGCGATAGACCTTGCCAACGCGACGGATGGGCTCGGCGCACTCAAAGCTCTACTGCCGACGTCTCTATCGTCGGGTCGAATGATTGCCGACGTAGAAGCGATCAACGGGAGCACGGCGGCGGCTATCCGTCTCGCACTCTCGGCCGGCCAGATGATACCGGGCACGGTGGACACGACGGCATTTAGTGCAACTACGACGGAATTCGAGGCAGATGACATCACGACCGCAGCAGCTGATCACTTCAACGGACGGATCGTTTTGTTTACTACTGGAGCGTTGATCGCCCAAGTGGCCTCCATTGAAGACTACGCTCTCACTGGCGGTCGTGGGCACTTCACGATCTCTGCGGTGACTTCCATCCCGGCAAATGACGTAACTTTCATAATTCTTTGAAAAAATGTAAATCGTGGACGAGAGGATAAAGCATGGCTGATCTCATAGATAGAATCCGGGGCAAAGCTGATCTCGGTCGCCCAAAGATTGAGGTCGCTCAATTTTTCGGCACGTTCGTACTAGTAGCTGGCGGAGAGATGACGAGAGCGGAAGCGAAGCAAGATTTCGACCTACAGGGCGCGGAGCTTACCCAGGCCGACCTTGTTTACGATGTGCTCGACGGCAAGGTCAACACTACCGCTAAGCTCGCCTATGCTCTGAAGATATTCTCTGTCGCGGCTAAGATCGAGCAAGGCTTCCCCGACGACACTGTCTACAACAACTCGGACGACACCGTTAACAAAACTCGCGTGAAGGCAGACCTGGAAATCTGATGGGCATCTCTACCGCTGTCGCTCGTGCTGCGGCGAATACGTCCACTGGGAACCAGGACATCACCACGGCCGATTTCGGCGGCGGAACTCCGAAGGCGTGCATTGTGATGTACAACGAGGCGACGGCGGACGGCACTGCGATCGACAATGCCCGCATGGGTATCGGATTCGCTACAGGGTCAAGCAATCGTGGATGCGCCGCGTGGAACATGGAGCACGGACAAACCACGACTGACAATTCTGGTGTGTTGAATACGGATGCAGTTATCCAAACGTACGAGCTCGGAAAGACGAGCACGATTGACGCAGAGGCGGACTTCGTTGCATTTGTCGCGGACGGAATCAGGATCAATTGGTCCAATGCTCCAACTGCGGCCTCGCTCATCACCGTTATTTTGTTTGGCGGTTCCGACCTGTCGGCATTCGCGAGTAGCACCGCACTTGTGGACACCGACAACAATGCTATCGATGAAGCTGGCGTTGGGTTTCAACCAGACATCGTATTCGGCCTTTCCATGCAGGAGACAAATGTCCAGAGTCACGGCCCGATAAATTTCGGCGTCGGGTGGGACAACGGCGGCGCGAGCGTACATCGCTGCGTGTCGCAATACCACAAGAACGGCGTCACGACTTCCGACCCGAGTGGTGTGCTCGCGACTACCGGGGCGGTCAACGCGAAATTTCGTACGACGGCTGAGGACTGGTATCTCGAGTTGAGTGCCTTTGACTCTTCAGGCTTCACCTCCACCAATCGTAGCGGTGGCGCAAATTCTTGTTCATGGGTTTGGCTAGCTCTGAAGTTTGGCGGTACAGAATCGGTTCATCTGGGAACGTATACAACCCCTACGGCCACCGGAAACGACGCAGAGACCGGCCCCGGCTTCGTGCCACAGATGGTAATCATGGGCGTCTCTGGATCTGAAGTGGTAGATACTCACTACGACGACAATCGTGGTGGAACGCAAGGGATTGCTGCGTTCACGCCCGATGCTGGGTTTTGCAATACTACTTCCGAGGAAGACGCGGTGACCACGACCAACACGCAATCCTTGAGCGACAACCTTCCCTTGAATGTTCCTGACGATGATGGCACGGCAGAGACAACGGCGTCGTTTGTGTCGATGGATGCGAGCGGGTTTACGTTGAACTATTCCGCTGCACCAGGGACGGCGAAACTCTACTGGATGCTGTCGATTGAAGAAGAAGCGGCTGGCGGTCATCCCCCGTTGCAACGACAGTCACAACAAGCCGTCAATCGAGCATCTTTTTTCTAAAGGAGGAATTTATGTCTGCCGGATATGTAGTCGCACACGTTGCCGCTCAAGCACTCGCAGCGGGGGTAGCGGAAACGCTGGTCATGGTCATCAATTCAACGAACGGGTTGATCCGTATTACTGAGATCAGCGCATCTTTCGACGGTGTTACTTCAACCGCCGTGCCTGTTAAGCTAGACCTCTGTTCATCGACACAAGCAGGAGCAGGAACACCAACGACGTCACCAACACCGCTGCAAATTCGCGGAGCTGCTCGTGCGGCGCTATCTACCGGAGGTGAGGATTATACTGCGGAGCCTACGGTGCTGACGATCATAAAGTCGTGGTTCATTCGTGCTGATGGCGGTTTATTTATTCTACAGAATCCTCTTGGACGCGAGGTCGAGCAACCTACGACGGTGGATGGACTTTGCCTTAGAGCTAACGCAGTCGCCGGAGTCAACGCTCTAGCGTACATTGAATTCGAAGAGGGCTAAAAAAGTTGCGCCACGGTCGTAGTATCGTCTTTCGGTCGCGTTCGAATTATCGGACATTTGTATCCGATGACTCGCAGGCCGTTACCGGTGCCACGAT
>SDBT01016685.1_pt1 | contig 11619 bp, 11 predicted proteins | sample 2277101 | NCBI WGS metagenome assembly SDBT01 (sample SAMN10404973, study PRJNA504765) | marine sediment metagenome | isolation source: marine sediment core GS10_PC15, 103 cmbsf | place: Arctic Ocean: Southern Knipovich Ridge | collected 2010
ATTCAGGTATTAGGTTTCAGGGGTTGGGTGTTGGGCGGTCAGGGTTGATTGGTATCCGGAACGTTTGAAACGAAGAAAGAACAGAAGAACACCGGAGACACCGACAATATTAGCCAGCCAGTCGGTTAAACTCGCCGTTCGGTTGACAAAGGGCTGGGTAAGTTCGTCAACGGTACCAAGAGCTAAAATGGCAAAGAAAAGAAGCAAGGCCGAGAGCATAGTTGGGGAAGTCCTGAGCGAGAGTACGAACAGGTAAGTAATAACTCCATATACCGAAACGTGTGCGAGCTTATCCAAACCGATTACTTGTAATTGGGGCGGCATTGCGTCCTCAGGGATATGGGTAAGCAGGACAACGGTCGCAGTGAAAAGAACTGCAATTATCAGCCACTTGATATTAAAGAAGTTCTTGACCTTTATCATTGTTCAGAAAAAGCTTGTTTTAGCAATTAAAGATTTGGCTTTGACAATCCTACTGAGACCGATTTTTTTATCTGCTCCTCAATCCATTGGTACGTCCGCCTCAATCCTTCTTCAAGACTGACCTTGGGTTTCCATCCCAACACTTTTTCGGCCTTACTACAATCACCGCACCGTCCCCTATCTCCCTCTGGCTTGGTGACGTCGTATCGGATATCAATGCGCTTGCCACTGAACTCCACAATTACCTCAGCCAATTGGCGTATAGACGTGCAATAGCTCGTACCAATCTGGATAGCCCCATTGCCCAATCCTTTGGACATCATCAATACCAGTGCATCAACCACGTCAGCAACATGAACGAATGAACGCCCTTGCATACCGCTACCCCAAACAACAAAGGGTTCTGCTGGATACCGAATTGCCTTGACTATCAATGAAGGAATAACTTGGGATTTCTCTGCCGAAAAATCAGTTGGTGTACCATATACATTATGCAACCGCAAAACCCCGGTCTGCATTTCTGTTTCCTGACCGTAAAGCTCGGTCTGCAATTCGGCGAATAGCTTACTCCAACCGTATGCAGATTCAGGTTCTGCGGGTAAAATATCTTCCTCAACGAGAGGTGGTGCTTCAACACCAAATTGCATCTTCTTGGGATAGCTGCAAGCTGTTCCAATATATAAGAAACGTCTCACACCCGCTTGTGACGCAGCTTTTAGCATGTTTGTATCAATAAGAGCATTATCATGAAAAACTTCAGTTTGGTTTGCAAACACATATTTGATACCTGCGACAACATCAGCAAGGTGGTAAACTTCATCAATTCCTTTTACTGCTGTTCCACATGCTGCTGGGTTACGTAAATCCAGTTCAAAAAAGCTGCATGTCATGTCTATGACAGGGTTCCCTTGCTCGTCATTTAGGTATTCTCGTTTTCCACGCCAAAGGCTATCGGCAACCCGAACCTCATGGCCACTATCTTGAACCAAGCGTTTTACCAAATTCGAGCCGATCATGCCCGCGCCACCAGTAACCAACACATGCTTCATTATTCTTCCTCTTTCTTAGCGTTTTGCCCAAATAATCGCTGCAGTCTCTGGAACATTAGTGAGGAGATATACCACGGATATATCACATTCCTTTTCCAGCAATGCCTTGGCTCTTGCAGCAGGCGATATACCCATTCGAGTCCGATTTTACGGACCCATGATGGGGCCCACTTCACGTTGCCAGAATGGAAATTGAATGTGGCGCCAACGCCCATCATAACCGTTGCTTCAATTCGACCGACATGACTAACCATCCATTTCTCCTGCTTCGGCGCCCCCAGACCTACCCAGACCACATCAGGTTTACATGCATTAATCATCTTAACAATTGCCTCATCCTCTTGTTCGGCAAGCTCCAGAAACGGCGGACAATATGTACCAACTATTTCAAGGCCAGGATACATCTCAACCATATTATTTGCTAACTTATCAGCAACGCCTTCAGCACCTCCGTAGATATAGTGGCGCCAGCCAGCTTCTCGGCCCCAATCGAAAAGTCTCAACATAGTTAGTGGTGCCGTTACACGACCCTTGTGTGGATAAGCAAGAAGTTTTGCCGCCACAACATTGCCTACTCCATCAGGCAGTGTCAAACTAGCCTGGTTGGTGGCTTCATACATCAGTTGGTCCCTGCGACACAATACAATACTATATGGAGGTGCAAATGTTACATAATGACGTTCGCCTCGCTCTCGCCAGAATTCCACTATCTGCATCAGATCTTCGTAGGAGATAAAATTATATCCAATACCAAGAACGTCTTGCTTCTCAAGTACATGTCGAGTGATACTCACAACTTCCATCTCCATCGCTCAATTGTTTCCATCACAACGTTATAAGCAATCAAGTCAAATTTGACTTTGAGGATATCATACCTTCTTGTTTGAAGAACTTCACTTTTCAAAAGAATATACCTCCTCCAAAAAATGGACTCAGGAATTGCGGGGCAGAGCTTCATAGCCTTTTCATAAACAGCCATCAAACGCTCGTAATACTTTTCCGGGGAGTATTCTCGCAACGCTTTTTGGAGAGTTGCTCGTACAAACGGCTAACTTGCTTGCAGATAATATCTGGGCAGAAGCTCTGTCGAACAGTTTGATAAGCATTTTCAGCTAAGCCCATTTTCAATTCATGGTTTGTTAATATGTCTATAATTGCCTGGGCAATTTCCTTCTCTTTTCCGGGGGTGACAAATATGCCGTTGTATTTATTACTAATAATGTCGGGTATGCCACCGACTGGTGTAACAACCACCGGCAGTTTATAAGCCATCGCTTCAAGCATTGCCATTGGAACACCCTCGGCGTAACTGGGCAAACAAAACACGGAAGCCTGCGCAAAAACTTCGACTTTTTGGGGCTCTTTCAGCCAACCGAGAAACTTGACGGTTGAATCAACTCCAAGTTTTCGAGCAAGATCCTTGCCGCGGTTGATGTCACCATTTCCAGCAAAAAGCAATTTTGCATTCGGTACTTTTGAAAGTATAATTGGCATTGCTTTGATCAGGTCACAAAAGCCTTTTCTGTCTTCAAGTTTACCTGCAAACAAAATGATAGGTTCGGTTTTGTCACGATTTTCAGTCTTTGTATTCGGCACGGAACAGGGATTCGGTATCACGGCAATCTTAGCATCAGGAGCTATCTTTCGAATTTCCTTAGCCCACATATCAGACAGAGCGACTACGCTATCGACCCAATTCAATACAATCCGACTGACCAAAGACAAAGGCCTTCTGGAAAACGGTTCTGGAGTCGGAGCGTGAAGATGTACAATAACCTTCTTACGCAGCACCTTTGCCAGAAGAACAAAGATGGTTTTTCTGTAAAAGCTTGTATTGTATGACGCATGGATATGTATGATATCTTTTCGAGACATCATTGTCGGAGCTAAGAGCAGCGCTCTTAATGCTGCTCTGATCTTGTTCCAGTTAGACGTGTCATCATAAGTTTCAAGCCACTCACAGTGGTATTTTTCCCAGATATCACTTTTCTCATAAGTTGAAAGCACTGTCGTTATCCCTCCACGAACAGCCCGACCAGGACCAATAGCAAGGACTCTCACTTGCTTGTTAGTGATTTTCTGAGTTGTCATATTGTTACACATAATACGGTATCTTGTCTAACATTTTCATAGCGACAGCAGGAAATCGAGCGAGATCAGTCTATTGCCGTGATAAGGAAAAGACGCTTAACATGATTTAATGGAATTGCCATCAAACCTCCAACTACGACAGGACAACGGCCGTCAGACTTTTCATAATTGGCAGTATATGCTGGAAAACAATTAGCATATTCTGAATGTTCATTGCTTGGGCGGGCCTGTGAAAACACAAGAGCCCGATGACCATTTTTCTCAAACAGGACTCGCTCAGAACCGCCATGGAAGTAGAAACAATCATTAACCATAGACGGGCCTGAAAGACAGTTGTTCTCTTGGCACGCGGCTTGTCGGCAACGTACTGGCCGAATGGCGCAACATGTATGCAAGTATGAAGAAGAACCACTGTATGGTAGATATGTCCGAAGGAACTGTTCCAGCTTGGAAAGACCAGCCAATAAAACTCGCGAAGAAAAATATTGATACTATATGGTGCACTTCATTTGTCTGACTTGTTTTAATTGAAAAGAAAAAATCTTTTAAACAACGCCACCACAAGAACAAAAAACATCCAAAGGCAACTATCCCACCCTCCACTAGAGGGCGGAGGTAGGAATTATGGATTTGTCCGCCTGTGGACATAGTGCGCGCATTCACACTTCCAATTCCAAGAATAAGATTCGCTGGTTTTTCTTTAATGTACTCTATGTATTCTTTATACTGACCCACACGACTATCAATGGACGACCCTTTCACAACGTCGTCTGACAACAGGACTCTATAGAATACTGTATTCGATAACCCTGTTCTCAATATCATGATAATAAATACAAATATTACAAATAAAACTATTTTCAGAAAAGGCTTAAGCATTTCCGCATGATATTTCTTGAGCAGACACATAGCTGCTATAACGGTAATTACAAGACTCAACAAGCTCCCTGTAGAAAATGTTGCAAAACGTGCGGCTTGAATGATTATTAATAATGACAGGAAAAATATCTTACTTAGCAAATTATTTTGGATTAGACACCCTATTAGAACTGCCACTGAGGCTATATTCAAGACAGCTCCTAAAAGATTAGAATCGGTCGTCTTTGCTCCTGCCCTTAAATAGCCATCAACATAATGCCAAGATTCTCCAAATTTCCCTGTGAAACTATTATAGATTGTCAAAATACCAAGCAGCAAACCCAGAATCGCAAAGGCATATACAAACGGGCGATAATCTGAAGTATCGGAAGAAACTGCTGCACATAATACAAACACCAGCAGTATAATTGCCAAGCGAATGATATCTTTTTTTGCCTGAAAGGCAATGAAATCATCAGGATAAGCAGAAACGAGATAATTTATAAGAAAAGAAAAGAGAATGAAGGTGCCAGCCAAGATATATATCCATATATCTCTTGGTATATTAAGTTTCTTTCGTTGAAATAACAAAATCATAAAAGCTAATGCAAAGGCTGCCAGCTTGAAAATCTTGTCAATGGAGAGTAGTCTGGACTCCCCCATATTGCTTCCGGTGAGTAAACCTGTAAAATACACGGAGAATAGCGATAATAACAGAATTGTAACTATTTTATTCATTCTTGGCAGGCCACTAACGATTAAGCAACGTTTTTATGAAACCTTATTGTTTACGATTTCGCCAACTCTGTCTCCCAGCGAGAAGGTTTTATCAATTATACGTGGCATAATGTTTTGTAGGTCTTTTCGATATTGATATCTACCCTCCCAAAGTTGATCAACCATTTCCAGCAAACCTTTCATCGAAGTATCTTGTTGATTTTCATATGGAAGATTCTTGGGATACCAGACATATTCGGCTTTCCCAAGCAAATCCATCATTCCCTTAGCTTTATGAGTGTAGTGCAAAATTGCGGTTGGAACACATTGCGAAGTCGAAGCAACTGATGGATGAATACGTTGGCAAAGAAAGACTTCTGAACGACCAATAATGCCTTTTAGCTCTGAGCAAGTATAGACATTGTCCAAACAATAAATATCATAATGTGAATCTAAAGCACCCCACACCTTTTTGATAGGATAGCGATCGTCGCACAATTCAAAAGTAAGTCTGGGAATATCACTATAATCATATCGTTCGTACATATATTGATGTGGTATCAGAACTACTGTGCATTTATGAGTCTTCCGAAAACGATTGATGATATTGACGCATATTTCAACAAAATTAATTTCATTCTTTTCGCAGAACTTCATAAACTCAATTCCGAGATTAAAACCAACAAAGGGTATCTCTTTGGGAATATTTTCGATTTCGAATATCTCATCAACCCTCTCTGAAAGAGATGGTTTTAATGCAAAAGCTGTATCAGGAACCATTTTGACATTGTCAATGCCTAGGTCTTTCACATACTTAAAGGTAATTGTATCACGTACAGACAGGTAATCATATTTTTCTAGTGCGGCCTTCGCCAGCCATCTTTTAGGTCCAGAGGGTGCAAATGGGCCCATAGATGAGGAACACAATGCTAAAGGAGTATTTTTCGTTTTCAGACAACAGACTTTTTTGAATATTCGGTGTGGAGGGTTTATTATAAAACCATCTCCCCATGCCGAAACTACAAGATCAGATTCCCTTGCTATTTTTCGAAATTGACATGCGGCTATCAATTGATTGTGTGAACGATAAACTATTTCAAAATTAAAATCCATTTGTTCAAGATATATACGTTCATGTTCCGGATACTTACATAAAAATGTAAATTTCGCATCCGTAAACTTCCGGCGCAGAATCTCTATTGCGCCCCATATTAAAGCCTGATCCCCAACGCTAATATGGGGGATATGCGCCATTGCATCCAAAAATATTTTCATCTTTTTTGCTCCTATGTTAAAAAACCTTTTTCCAACCCATACGCTGCAGCGCATCCTTGAATCTCGAACTCTGAAGGATGAAGAGACTAAGCAGAATTAGGTAAGTTTTTTAATGTTGTATACTAATAATCGTAATGGACAGCACAGAAAGGACTAATCTTTGTTATTTTTGCTGTTTCCCGTTGACGGAACTTCAAAAGACTTATGTGAAACCGCTTAGCTGTCTGTAGCTGTAACAATAGTGCTTATAGAGTTAAACATCACCCTATACTGACCACCCACGGCATCCAAAGTAAACACATTCGATAAGGTCATCGAGTAGCCTACAGGCAGTTCGTGGCCATTCCCGTCGGCAGAGAACATCTGCACCAGCGCCTCCGCAATCTCGTCGGGATCATGCTCAACTGCCTTACCTCCACCATAGGTCTCCAAATAATCTCTGACGGCGCCAACGGGGGGAACAACTGCCAGGATTGGCTTACGCAAAAAGGCGTAATCAGCAAACTTGCCTGGAAGGTACGGGCTTATGGCCATGTTCGCTTCAAGAAGCAGCAAAACCGTAGCGGAGCGAGCCATTCGCATCGCCTGATCGACAGGCAACTGTCCAGTAAACCTAACTATGTCGTCCATTTGCAGTCGGCCAACCATTTGCCTGAACTCGGGGCATACTCTACCTACACAGATCAGCCCTTTGAACAGATGTGGGATTTGGGCATGTGCCTTCTGAACACCCAGAATAAGTGCATCGGATACTCTAGCTCGTTTGAGATCACCGACATGAGCAGCCCATCCAGCGTATTCCGGTGCAACATCCACACGCTCATTAGGAAAGCCAATATGGGGAATTGCAACAGCTTTGCCGTCTATCCGCAATCCGGTCGCCCTCTCCACTTGCTCGATACCGTATCTGCTGGGCATGTGAATGATGTCGCATTCTCGCATTACCTTGGCCAATAAGGACAACTGCCTCCTACGTAGAATAGGTAAGCCTTTGGAGAAGTGCGGTCGCGGAGCGGTGCAAGGTGGCCAAGGATCACTGAAGGATGCAACCCAGGGTGTCTTCGTCTTCCGCTTGACTGCTAAACCGACCAAGTGGGATTCGAAGGGCGTGGAGGAGGTCATAACACAGTTGGGCTTGTACTTCGCTATCACGGCAGTAGCATAATCAATAGCAGATTGCACCCAGCGGGAAGAAGGCCACGAACACGAGTACAATTCTTCAATCATCCGTCTTGACGCACGACGCACCAATGAGCGGTCGTAGGACCGCCACCAGCACGGAAGATAGACAACTCCGTCGCCAACTTCAATGTCTGAACTGTCCGAATTGATCTTACCTGCAATGACCGTTGTGCAACATCCATTTGCCTTCAAAGCTTCGACGACCTTACCCATCTGGAGAGCTCTAGCGGTTTCGAGCGGCGGAAAATGCTGTGATATTAACAGAATACGCATTTTTGCTTATACTCGCTTTAGATTCCAAGAAAAGATCATATTATTTCCATGAGATTTACCAATTAGCCAATCTGTTTCAGTAATAAGGCCATAACCAGCTGAATAGAAACCCTTTTCTTTCTCAAATCTATTGTCACTTTCAAAATATATTTTCTCTCCGTCTACCGTCAACTCGTATTTACCATCAGCACAAACTTCACAATTAACATCTGGATGTAAACATAGTGAAATAACTCCATGTCCTGTTATATTTCCTCTTAGCTCATCAAAGACAGAAACACAATCTCCATCACCAATAATATCAATTCTTCTCTTTGCTATGTAATTCTTATATTTTGCTTCAGCAGAAATAGCATTTTTTTTGTATCCATCTATTATCACATAATTGGTAAGCGGCATGAACGTTGGAGCAAATACAGGCTTATTAACCCATTCTTCTTCATTAATACGATATTGCGGTTGGTTGTGACTGATTCCATATCGAAATTTATTCCTCATATGTTGATCAGGAGCATAAACATATGTCCCAGGATCTACAATTACTGGTAAGCCTTTCCAATACAGTGTAAATGAAAGAATATCCTCATGAGAATGGCCTCCTCTGGACTTGACACCAGAAGAGCCTACACACATTACTATTTTAACTGGCCCCTCTTCCAGAACTACCCATCCAGCATCTTCGCAAACACAAGCCTTTGACGTAATAGCTGGAGTACTTCGGGGCACCTCCTGTTTTTTTACCAAGAGAATATTTATTAACGCTTCATGTAATAGCCATTTAGCCTTGTGATTAACATAGTGATCACCTATGTCAAGTATGTGACCGACACGCGTATGAGTTTCATCCATATAGATAGGTTTTATGAAATAACCATCATCATTATCACCGATCTGCGGGATCTCATGTCGGGAGGAATTGATTAGCTCAATGACCGAGACCATTTTTCCAACATCCTTGTGATACGTATCCGAGAAGGATTCACCAAGAGAATCAGCAATCATTCCTGTGTACAGGAATATCTCTGTTACAAGAAGGTGGTAAGCAGTGCTGTCTTCATAATGAGTCCCGTCAGCTTGGACTTGGCACTGTATTCCCCTCTCTAACCCTTCCTTCGCATACTGAGACCATGTAGTGCTTTCAGGTATGAATGGGCATAATAGCCCCAATATATAAAGGCCAGCGAGTTCAGCAACATAATGATTCCGCTTCTTCCTGTGGCCGAACCTTCTTAGTCTCTTATACAAAAACCGCCCATGTTCTTGGACTGATTTCCGGAACATCCGCGACCAAGCATCATCCTGGGCGATGTCTCGACCGAAGCACAGAAAACCAACGAGCAAATTGACTACCCGAATCGCAACATCCATTTCGCAAGCCCAATTGACGCCGAGGCCTACTGGATTGTTCACGATCCAATCCACTACCTCATCCTGAAATTCATTCCAACACTTTCCGGCAAACTCGGGATTGTCTTTCGCAGCAAGATGACCTACGATGGCGAGCACTGGCAGATGCTGGCAGCGTGAAAGCTCCCATGGCCACTTTATATCAACATTAGGTTTTGGGGGCAATTTCCTTGATATCAAGTAGGGCATAGCCAATTTATGCCATCTATAATTATTCTTAATGTCACAATGCCAATCAATTGGGCGATAATCTGGTCCATAAAAGTAGTCATTCGCCCTATTTGAACCTTCTGTAACCTCAACTTTCCTTGAAACATCAATATACTTACTGTTAAAAATTATAACTTTATGATCAAGTACACGATTTGCAGCTTCTGATATATTTTTAGTCTCTATCACATCCAAGGATATATGCGTGTTAACATCTGATGTTGGCAAAACAAACTCGCCTGATTGAGCTTGCCTTATAAACCATTTACTGATTCCTCCAGTCAAATAACTAATAAGGGCACTGAAATAACAATAATATGATTTTGCCAATAAAACGGTCTTATATCCTATTTTTCTTATTAATAATAAGCTCATTATTAAACAATCTCTCTACTTTGAAGCTATTCCTAAACGCACAAAAACAGGCCTAAGGAACTCTAATGAATTGACCCCGGCTAGCCTGGAAATCAATAAATACACAGAAGCAAAAACTGCAAAACCAACGCACAATCTTATCACATGCATATATATTCCATCGCTTGGAATAGTTCTTGTTAGCAACCAGGCGACAACACCTGACACAAACGCCATCCATAAATATATACTTATTTGCCGGTAAGGCACTAAATCTCCTATTCTGACATCAAGCTTCTGTGAAATCCCAATAAAAAACACAACAACCATAATAAAAACACTAAATACAAAACACATTGCAATATAAACTGGATTTTGCGTATAAACACATATCAGCCCACCCATACCCCACATGAATATGCATGCTAAAATATGGCCATACACATAGGAACGGAGTGCGCCTATACCTATCATTAATGGCATATAGCTAATTACACGGACAATACTTAACAAAAGATATATTCTAAAATAGATCGCAGAAGAAGAATATCTATCCGAATATAGTATACTTATAATGTCTTCTGCATATACAAAACACAATGTTGCCATTGGATAGAGAAGCATGGTTGTCTTAGAAATGGCCCTGCCCCAGACTTTTAATATCTCGTCTTTTCCATCAGGGTTCTCATGTAAGCGAGAAAAGATAGGAAGTAAAACAGCTGCAGTAGAACTGGCAATAATGGAAATCAATGGAAATTCAATGGCCCCATTAATATATTCTGCAAAGATTTTTGTCCCTAGGTATCTACTGACTAGAAACCTGTCCGCAGATGCAACTATGGTTGATAGGACACTAGCGACAAGCAATGGCAGGCAAAATGTCAGAATATCTTTGAATCCATATTTACAGGAAGTAGCTATAATTCTCCAATATGGTCGAAACATCATAATTACAGCTATAAACATAGAAATAAATGACACAGCACACCACAACTGTATTGCTTGTACCATCGAATATCCCAAATAAATTGGCAGACAAACTGAACATAGTGCTAAAAGCTTTGTAACAATTTGAAATACTGTGTATGCCCCAGCCTTGGAAAAAGTCATACATGTACCTTGTAGTGCTAATGCAGGCAGAAGAAATGTTGGCATAGGTGCATACGCACGCAACAGTTTGGGTAAATCTTGATTCTTAAGTAAACCCCCAATTATATCCGCACCGAAATACAGTAACCCGGAGCAGATAAGACCACTCCCTATAAGTATCATAACTATTTGCTTAAGGGCTGATTTCCCCTGGTCCAGTGGCAATTTAGGCAGAAAATACGAAGTTGCCTTGGGCAATCCTACCTGGAATACAACTGCTATACATGTATAGACGTAAAGCACCTGACGAAAAGTGCCATAATCTTCCTTGCCCAGCAAACGGGACAAAACGGCCGCCATCGCCATCGATAAACAAATGACAAAAATACTGCCCATGCTCAAAATGAGCGTCTGGATCGTTTTACTAGTATTTTTAGTTTCTAAATTATCTGACATACCAACCTTGATGGAAATAATTTAATTTTCAATAATAAGTATTAACCAGAATCTCCACAATCCGCCCGGCGGCATTGCCATCCCATAGCGGAATAAGATGTACACAAAAACGCGCCAGAGGGCGCAGGGATAAACAACAGCGTTTAGCGGATAGCGGTTAGCGATATTGCTAAAGGGAGCCATCAGCCGCTAACCGGATAGGGTAACGGCTGAGGGCTAATCGCTAATTTCTAAT
>SDBT01016686.1_pt1 | contig 11619 bp, 4 predicted proteins | sample 2277101 | NCBI WGS metagenome assembly SDBT01 (sample SAMN10404973, study PRJNA504765) | marine sediment metagenome | isolation source: marine sediment core GS10_PC15, 103 cmbsf | place: Arctic Ocean: Southern Knipovich Ridge | collected 2010
GACTTCGAGGGCGACTCGCGGCCTCAAGGCGGTGTGGACGACATCGGCGCTGATGAGTACGTCACCGACGCCAACGAACCCAACGTGACGATCGCCGCCACCGATTCAGCCGCTGCCGAAGCGTCCGCCGACACCGGGACCTTCCGCATCACGCGCGATGGGAGCACGTCCGGGAACCTCTCGGTGAATTACAGCGTCTCCGGAACCGCTTCGAGCAACGATTACGACGAGACGCTTTCGGGGTCCGCGACCATCACGAGCGGAAACTCGTATGTCGATATCACGGTTACCCCCAACGACGATGCGGTGGCTGAGAACTCCGAGACGGTAATCCTTACGCTCGCGGGCGGATCGGGATACCAGGTGGGTTCACCTTCATCAGCGACGGTGACGATCACCGACAACGACGACGAGGCTGTCACCATCACGGCCACCGACGCGACCGCCTCCGAGACCGGACCCGACACGGGTCAATATACCGTCTCGCGCGGGAGCGTCACGGAAGGTGCGATCACCGTCAATTACTCGGTCTCTGGAACCGCAAGCTCCAGCGACTACGACGAGACGCTCTCCGGTACGGTGACGATCGCCGATGCGAGCTCTTCGGCGACGATCACGATCACACCCAACGACGACGTGATCGCGGAGACCGCAGAGACCGTCATACTGACCGTTACCAGCGGGACGGGGTACGTCGTCGGGTCACCCAGCAGCGCCACCGTTACTATCAACGATAACGACGGGACCACGGTGACGGTCACGGCGAGCGACGCCAGCGCTGCTGAAGAGTCCGCCGATACCGGAACGTTCAACGTCTCCCGCGGAAGCGCTTCGTCCGGTGATTTGACTGTGAACTACTCGGTAAACGGAACAGCGTCTAGCAGCGACTACGATGAGACGCTCTCCGGTTCGGTCGTGATCGCTGATGGGAACATGTCCGAGGACATCACCATCACTCCCAACGACGACGCTACGGCCGAGAGCGACGAGACCGTCATACTGACCGTCACCTCGGGGACTGGTTACAGCGTCGGGTCACCCGCGAGCGCGACGGTGACGATAGCCGATAACGACGCCGCCCCCAACGGTCTGTTCCAGCAGGACGACGGTCCGAACTACATCGTTTCGATGGAGGCGGAGAACTACCACACCATCACGGCCGGATACGCCCACGATTGGAACGAGACCACGATCCAGGCCGGTTACAGCGGCGACGGGTCAATGCAGGCCCAGCCCGACAACACGACCACGATCGCCGACCCCAATGTCATCGACCCCAACTCCCCGAGGCTGACCTGGGACATAGAGTTCGTCGCGACCGGGACGCACTATATCTGGATTCGCGGTTATGGTGACGACGGAGCTTCGGATTCCACCCACTACGGTCTGGACAATACATACGTCGGGCGTAATTACTTCGAGGACCCCAACGATTGGGTCTGGCACAAGAGGACGCTGGGTGACGTCTCAACTACGGGCCAGCACACCATCAAGGTCTGGATGCGCGAGGCTGGAGTCATCATCGACAAGGTCGTCCTTACGACGAACACCAATTACACACCTTCCGGAACGGGCCCCGCCGAGTCCCCACGCACGGGAGTCACTACGTATAACCTGAGCGTCACGAACGGGACGGGCGACGGAAACTACGCGGAAACGACGGTCGTCGATATCTCCGCCGACGCCCCATCCCCCAACCAGGCGTTCGACGTGTGGACTGGCGATACTGGGTACGTTGCGGATGTCAACGCCTCGAGCACCACGGTAACGATGCCCGCCCAGACGGTCTCCGTCACCGCGACGTACAAGAACCTTTACATTCTGACGGTCAACAGCGGGTCCGGAGATGGTGAGTACGCACCCAACACGGTGGTCACCATCGTCGCGGCCGATCCCAACACCGGGTACGCCTTCGACGACTGGACGGGCGATACTTCCTACGTCGCGGATGTCAACGCATCGAACACCACCGTGACGATGCCCGCCGCGGCTGTGAGCGTCACCGCGACCTACGTTGCGGCGACGGGTGCGTTCATCCAGGATTCCGGATCCGACGGGATCCTCTCGATGGAGGCGGAGAACTTCGATACCGAGACGCCTCGCAGCGGGTACGACTGGAACGAGGTTACCTCTCCATCTGGCGCGAGTGGTTCCAAGGCGATGCAGGCCCAGCCGGATACCTCGTCGATGATCAAGAATAACGTCCCGAGCACCAGTCCCGAGATGGAGTACAAGGTCGAGTTCGTCAAGACCGGTACCCACTATATCTGGATCCGTGGGTACGGGGACGACGGAGCGAGCGATTCCGTCCACTGGGGAGTCGACGGTGCGTACGGGCATCGCATGAACTATACGAGCGGCGCTTGGGGTTGGAAGAGACGCACGCTCGGGAACATTACCTCCACGGGCATCAGGGCGATCAACGTCTGGATGCGCGAGGCGGGGTTCATCTGCGATAAGATCGTCCTGACGACGAGTTCGACTTACACCCCGACCGGTACCGGTCCTGCGGAATCGCAGCGCAGCGCTCCGCCAGTGACCTACAGCCTGGTCGTCAACTACGGAACGGGCAGTGGACAGTACAACACCAACGACGTCGTCGACATCGTCGCCGACGCCCCCGGTACGGGTGAAGCGTTCGATCAGTGGACGGGCGAAACCGCCTACGTCGCCGACGTCAACGAGCCTAACACCACCGTCACCATGCCCTCCGCGGATGTGACGGTTACTGCTTCCTACGTGAACGTATACACGCTGACGGTCATTGACGGGTTGGGCGATGGACAGTACGAGGCGAACACCGTCGTCGCCGTTTCCGCCAATCCTCCCGATCCCAACCAGGCGTTCGATCAGTGGACGGGTGATACGGCGTACCTGGACGATGTCAACGCCTCCGACACCAACGTCACCATGCCCGCCCAGGACATCACCATCACCGGAACCTATGAGTACCTCTACATACTGACGGTCAACGACGGGACGGGAGATGGTGAGTATAAGGAAGATGCGGTGGTCGCCATCTCCGCTGTAGACCCCGGGACCGGTGGAACGTTCGACGCGTGGACGGGCGATACCGCGTACGTCGACTACGTCAACAACGCCGACGCCAACGTCACCATCCCCGCCGCTGATGTGTCCGTCACCGCGACGTTCACGTACACGCTTACCGTGAACAGTGGAACGGGAGATGGTGAATATTCACCGAGTACCGTTGTCGCAATCTCCGCCGATGCCTCAGGCGCCGGTGAGCGGTTCGACGCGTGGACGGGCGATACGGGGTATATTGACTACCCCAGCAACGCCGATGCCAACGTCACCATGGGCTCCGCGGATATCGCGGTCACCGCCACGTACTACAACGTCTACTTACTGACGGTGAACAGCGGGACGGGAGATGGGAACTACGCAGAGAACGACGTGGCCGCCATCTCCGCCGATTCGGCGCCCGAAGGTCAGCAGTTCGATGCGTGGACGGGCGATACGGCGTACGTTGACTACCCCAACAACGCCGACGCCAACGTTACCATGCCCACCCAGGCGGTCACCGTCACCGCGACGTACGAGGACATCGTCACCGAATACTTACTGACGGTGAACCTCGGGACCGGCGATGGGAACTACGCTCCCAGCACCGTTGTCGACATCGCCGCCGACGCCCCGAACACAGACTACACCTTCGATCAGTGGACGGGCGATACGGGGTACGTCAACGACGTGACCGATTCGACCTCCGAGGTCATCATGCCCGCGGCTGCGGTCACGGTCACGGCGACGTACATCGGTCCGTACGAGCAAAGCAGCGGCCCGAACAATCTGGTATCGATGGAAGCGGAGAATTACGACGTCATCACGTCCGGATACAACCGCGATTGGAACGAGACCACGGCCCAGGCCGGTTACAGCGGGGACGGATCAATGCAGCCCCAGCCCGTGACAGGGTCTATGATCTCGGATCCCAACGTCGTCGATGCCAACTCCCCCGAGCTGCTCTTTAAGGTGGACTTTGTCACGACCGGGACACACTACATCTGGATTCGCGGTTATGGCCTGGCCGGGGACAGAGATTCCACGCACTTCGGTCTGGACGGTTCGTACGTCCACCGTCACTACTTCGAACTCCATACCGATTGGGAGTGGAAGAAGAAGACGCTGGGTAGCATAGGAAGTACGGGAGTGCATACAATCGAGGTCTGGATGCGTGAGGACGGCACGATCGTCGACAAGATTGTTTTGACGACGAACGACAGTTATACCCCGTCCGGAACGGGTCCGGCCGAAAGCTCCCGCAAGAGTTACTAGCGCATCTACGAATCATCTTCGTGATGCGGATGCAGGTGAGGCGCGGTCCTTGGGGCCGCGCCTCATCCGCGCACAGCCGTTCGTGCGTTCCTGGGATGCACGACGGACCACATTATCGCGAAAGGCCGAACGTTGTCTAACGTCCGGCCTTTCTGTGCAATACCCCCAACGGGACTCGAACCCGTGTCTCCAGGATGAGAACCTGAGATCCTAGGCCGCTAGACGATGGGGGCGTGCACGTTGTCTACAAACACTTCTTAATTGTGGCCTAGTCCGCATCTGCAGCGGGTACCTGCCTACCGGCCCGCCTGCAAGCCGCAGGCCGGCAGGTAGGCAGGTCCTGAAGCGATCGAATCGTAGCGAACTGACCCCCAGCGGTCAAGGGCGAATCGCCCGCTCGCTTATGGGCTTTGACTGTGCGGGGGGAAGTGGGGTAGACTTCGAGCCCACCAGGAACCAATGTTCACCCGGTTAGACATCTACCGAACCGCCATTCCCATGCGGGGCTTCGAACACGCGGCGGCTTCGCGCGAGGTCGCGGAGGCGATCGTCGTTAGATTGCAAACGGCGGACGGGAGGGTCGGTTGGGGTGAGACGCTTCCACGCGAATACGTCACCGGTGAGAGTTTCGCAAGCGTAATCGCCGATATCGAGAACACGCTCTTTCCACGTCTGGTTTTGGACCCGCGTGCTGCGCTTCCGGAACGTATTGACGGGCGGATCGTCAACGCCGCCGCATGCGCCTTGGAACTGGCGCGGGCGGACGCGGGGCAAGAATTGTGCGAACTTTCCCGCCCGGGCAAGAAAATCAGCGCCCGCGTCTCCGGTGTGCTCGGTTCGAGTGACCCGCAAGAGACAGCGAAGCGCCTGCGCCTGATGCGGTGGTTTGCCCTTCGCGACTTCAAGCTCAAGCTCGCCTTGGGAGACGAGATTGACGCGGAGAACCTTCGCGTGGTGGGGCGGATCATCGGGAAATCCGTCGCGGCGGGCCGCTGTTCGCTCCGCGTCGATGTCAACGGTGCGTGGGACAGCGACTCGGCGCCCGAGCGCATCGCCGAACTGAAATCGCACGGGGTCAGCATTGTCGAACAGCCCGTCTTCTGCTCCGGCGACGAGTTCGTCGACCTCGCCCGCCGCTGCGACTTACCGTTGATGGCGGATGAATCGCTCCTTACACAGGCAGACGCGCAAAAACTGCTGGAAGAACCGCAGCGCATCGCGTGGAACATTCGCCTCTCCAAGAACGGAGGCCTTGGGCCTTCGGGCTCGCTTCTTCGCCTGGCCGCGCAGGGTGGTGTAACCGTGACTCTCGGATGCATGGTTGGGGAGTCGGGGATACTCTCGGCCGCCCAGCGCCGATTGTTGCAGGTCAGTCCGCCCGTTCGCTTCGTCGAGGGCAACTACGGAAAGTTCCTGCTCACCGATGACCTGACGCACCCATCAATACGCTTCGGATACGCCGGGAGGCTCAAGGTTATCAAGTCGCCCGGGCTGGGCGTGCGGATCGATGAGAAGCGCCTGGAGAGATACGGTGAGCTTGTTCGAACGCTGAAAGGCGATAGCGCGATCTGACCAGAACGAGGCGACGGTTTTTGTGCAACGCCCTTGTTTGAAAACGCGGGCGTCGCTAGACTCTACAGGCTTACCAGCGCCCCGCTCGCATGCATGGTGGTGCGCTTGGTGTCCAGCCGGATGGTCCGGCCGCCCCCTCGCCGGGCGAATGAGAGGCGATCCGCGGGGCCCTGAGTCAACGGGACTTGGGGAGCGAACCGGCGGAAACATGACAATAGGTAAGACGGGAACACAATGGTTGATCATAATCTCATTAGATCTCTGGAAATCAGTGACGAAGATATTCAGAAAGAGCTCTCCGACGCCCTGGGCCCGGATTTTGACGATGCGGCGCTGAATGAGCTGGTGGGGGATAGCACGGAGCATTCCCCGGGCAGCATTTTGATCGGGCGCGTCGTGAACGTCATAGGTAACGACGTGATCATCGAGGTCGGGTTGAAGTCCGAGGGTTCGGTGCCCCTTAACGAGTTTCAGGATGTAGAGTCCATCGAACCGGGGCAGGAAGTGGAAGTCTTTCTGGAAGAGGTGGAATCCGACAGTGGATTGGTCGTGCTCTCGAAGCGCAAGGCCGATCGGATTCGCGGGTGGGAGCGCATCCTCGCGAACAATTCCGAAGGGGATACGGTGAGCGGCCGCGTCATGCGGAAGATCAAAGGTGGGCTGCTCGTGGACATCGGGGTACCGGCGTTTCTTCCGGCGTCCCAGGTCGACATCCGCCGCCCGCACGACATCGGGGAGTATATCGGTGAGCAGATCGAGGCGAAGATCCTCAAGATCGACCAGGAGCGCCGCAACATCGTTGTCTCGCGCCGCAAGCTCATCGAAGAGCAACGCTCAGAGGCCAAGGAACAACTCCTCTCCGAGATCGTCGTAGGTGAGCTGCGCAAGGGCGTGGTGAAGAACATCGCGGACTTCGGTGCGTTTGTGGACCTCGGGGGGATCGACGGTCTGCTCCACATAACGGACATGACCTGGGGCCGCGTAGGGCACCCTTCAGAGGTCGTCAAGATCGATCAGGAGATCGAGGTCCTGGTGCTCAACCTCGATCGCGAGAAGGAAAAGATCGCGCTGGGGCTCAAGCAGACGACTCCCTCCCCCTGGGACGCGGTCGAAGAGCGCTACCCCATCGGATCGAAGATCAAAGGCGAAGTGGTCAACATTATGACATACGGTGCGTTCGTTAAACTGGAGGAGGGCCTCGAGGGGCTCGTCCACATCTCCGAGATGAGTTGGACACGCAGAATAAACCACCCCTCCGAACTGGTCAGCGTCGCCGATGAGGTGGAAGTGGTCGTTCTCGAGATCAACAAGGAAAAGGAGGAAATCTCCCTCGGGATGAAGCAGGCCGAAGTCAACCCCTGGACGCTCGTCAAGCACAAGTATCCCCCCGGAACGGTTATCACCGGGACGGTGCGGAACATGACCAACTACGGAGCGTTCATCGAGATCGAGGAGGGGATCGACGGGCTCCTGCACGTGACCGATCTGTCTTGGACGCGAAAGGTCGGGCACCCCGCCGAGCTCCTCAAAAAGCACCAGGAAATGCAGTGCGTCGTCCTCTCCGTCGACGAGGAAAAAATGCGCGTCGCCCTGGGGCTCAAGCAACTCACGGAAGATCCCTGGTTGAACCAGATACCCGAGCATTACCTCCCGGGTCAGATCGTCAAGGGAAAGGTTACAAAGATCACCAACTTCGGGGTCTTCGTGGAGCTCGAACAGGACCTCGAAGGGCTTCTCCACGTCTCGGAGCTGGCCGATCACAAGGTCGAAGCACCTCAGGAAATCGTTAAGATCGGCGAGGAGCTGGAGGTCAAGATCCTCCGCGTGGACGTCGAGGATCGCAAGATCGGGCTGAGCCTGAAGCGCGCCCAGTGGGCCGCCGAGGAAGGCGAAGAGGCCGAATCCCCCGATGTCGTCAAGCGCCGCGGCGGCCTCGAAGGGGATGGCGGACTTCTGGGAGAGGTAGCCTCCAAATTCATCGACTCGGCGCCCCCGGTGCAACCGATTATCGAGGACCAACCGCAGGAGACTGCTCCCGGGGAAGAGAAAGGCGAACCAAAAGAGCAGACCTCCGAAGGTGACCAGCAGAGCGAGGAAAAGTCCGAAGACGAACCCACCAGCGATAAGGCCGCCGAATCCCCCGCCCCTGAATCTTCCGAAGCTTCAAGCGATCAGGGCGGGGAGGAAGAACCGCCCGAATCTACCAGCGACGAACCTGGCGAACCCACTAGCGAGAAGGCTCCTGAGACCTCAGCAGAGGCCTCTCCGGAACCGCCCTCCGAAGATGCCGAAACCGAGACCGAAAACGAACCCGCCAGCGATGAGCCTGTCGAATCCACTAGCGGGGAGGAAGCTCCTGCCGAATCCGAAGAAGCACCTCCCGAGGAGGCCACCGCCGAGCAGCCCGATGAAGCGCCCGAGGAACCAAAGGAATCCGAATAGCCCTCGGGTCTCTCAGAAAAACCAATCCGGCCGCATCGACTGGGCGGACTTACCATACCTCTCCGCCTCCCGCCAGATACGAACCGCCGGAATCTGCGGTATGTCCGTGGATGAGGATATGCGGAGAAAGGGAATCGCGAGTTCCCTGATAGGGCGGCTGTTCAAGACCACCGCCGATCTTGGAATCCGCGAGATACTGGTGGGGACCACCGCTCAGAACATCGCAGCCAGGCGCACCTACGAGAAGGCCGGGATGCGCGTGGTGGGGTTTCGCAGCGGGACGAGGCGCGTTTATCAGTAGCAACCCTGCAAGCTGACGCTTCGGGAAAACGGGGACCTGCCTGCTACCCGCAGGGAGGCAGGCTGGCTCAAGCGCAGCGAAGTGAAACGGAGCGCAGACGTGCCTGTCCCCGCTTTCCGCTGAGTTACCGCTTCGAAAGCCTGCGAAGAAGCGTTACAATCTCCCGGCGGCGGCCGATGGTGTCGGTCCTGAGGGATAAAAACCGTAACCGTCCCGGATAAGTCCAACAAGTGTGGTCGGGCAGGAGGGATAAAAACTAGTATGGTGGCCCCAGATAAATGGTGTCCCCAGATAACCTCTTGCCTGCGCGAGCTGGTCAAAGTGCTCGGCCGTCAGCGGCGCCCGAGTTGTAGGAGCCGCGTGCAAGCGATTGTACGGGGATGGTCTGTCAGTGATTTGGAGGCAACGAGACGAAGGATGCGTTGACCGACAACCGCCCCGGCATCCCGATCAATCCAACTAGTCCGAATGTTTTTGCATTCGGGTTTTGCATTCGGTGGTTGCCGGATCGTATGGTTGATATGGACGTGTATAGCTGCACCCGGGGACGGTGACAGGCGTTAGTGCTTGGAGGAGTATGATGGGTACAGCAAGACCACGGTGAGGGTATCGGTCACGCGGGGTCGTTTCGCTTCTGGCGATCCTCGTGTTGTCAGTGCTGACCCCTCACCCCCGGGCCACCCACGCACGTACACACGGAACTAAATTGCCTATCAGTGGGAGGCGATGTTCAGATGTGTATGAATAATGGAAAGCGGGAACAATGCGGTTTTACACTCATCGAGATTATGATTGTGGTTGTAATAATTGCTCTGTTAGCCGCCATAGCGATTCCAGCCTTCTCACAGCACAGCAGTGACACGCATCTCAGTGTCTGCCTTGAAAACTTGAGGATAATTCAAGCTGCCCTGTCGGTCTATAGAATGAAGGAAGGAACTTACCCGTCCAGTGTCGACGGCTTGGAGGGATACTTGACCACATCTCCGGTTTGTCCTCTAGGAGGATCCTATGACTGGGTTCTTAATGACGACACGTATCATATCAGGTGCAGCGCGCAGCATACCCCAGGCAGCAACCACGTGTGTATTCACGAGAATCAGCAACCGACAGTAAAATAACCAACCCCTCAGCCGTCTGACCCCTTCGGCGTGAGTTGACCCATGGATATGGGGGGACGGATATCGGATATCGGGGGACAGCATACTGGTTATTGGCACAAAAAATGAGGCCGCTAACCGCAGCCGACGTGCGAGTGATGAAGCGGGACGAAGGGGCGTTACCAGCGTTTCCGAAAAGCGGGGACAGGCACGTCTCGTCCCGGCACGCCGAGACTCGCTTGAGCCAGCCTGCCTCCCTGCGGGTAGCAGGCAGGTCCCCGTTTTCCGTCCGCCAGCAAAAGTGCGTCACTTGCGAAGCCTGGTGAATGCCTCGGTCTGTTCCTTGATGGCGCGCTCGGTTGGGAGACGCTCGATGGAACTCGCCCCGTAGAACCCATCGACGGAGTTGCAGTTCTTGAGAGCGTAGGCGGCGTCGTCCGGTTCGGCGAGCGGGCCACCGTGACACAGGACGATCACGTCATCGCGGACTCCCCTTGCAGCCTCGACGATCTCATCGATGAGCTTGACGCACTCGTCGAGCGTCTTGGCGGTCTGCGCGCCAATGGATCCGGAGGTGGTGAGGCCCATGTGCGCTACGAGAATATCCGCACCCGCCTTCGCCATCTTCACCGCGTCGTCGGTGTCGAACACGTAGGGGGTCGTCAACAGATCGAGCTGATGGGCCATCGCGATCATCTCGACTTCCTTGGCGTAGCCCATGTTGGTCTCTTCGAGGTTCGCGCGGAATACCCCGTCGATGAGTCCGACTGTGGGGAAGTTCTGCACACCGGCGAACCCGACGGCTTTGACCTGCTCGAGGAACTTGTCCATCAGCCGCATCGGGTCTGTCCCGCAGACCCCCGCCAGAACCGGGGTCTCTCTCGCCACGGGCAGCACTTCGTTCGCCATCTCGAGTACGATCGCGTTTGCATCGCCAAACGGCATGAGCCCGGCGAGCGACCCGTGCCCGGCCATGCGGAAGCGCCCGGAATTGTAGATCACGATAAGGTCGATCCCGCCAGCCTGCTCCCACTTGGCGCTGATGCCGGTTCCCGCACCCCCGCCGATGATCGGTTCACCGCGGGCGATCTTCTCGCGAAAACGCTTCAGGATATCTGCTCTTGATTCTGGCATGGGTTTCTCTCCAATCGATATCTGGTTACTGTTTCGCGCTGCTTATGCTTTCCAGGAGCGTCTCGGCGCAGCGCGTGGCGAAATCCGGGTTGTTGACGTCGCAGTCCATCTCGATCACCTTGATGTCGTCGCGCAGGTTCTTCTTGAGCGAGTCGAACAGCGCCTGATTTGCCTCCGGGAGGTGGAAGTCCTGACCGGGGAGGTCGATCATGCTCACTCCACGAAGCGGGATCAACGCGGTTACCGGTCCGGTGGACATGTTGAGCTTCTCAGCGATGATCTGGCCCAACTGCGTGCACTCAGCCTTGTCGGTCCGCATGAGCGTCACGTTGGGATTGTGGTGGTAGAACGTTCTGCCCTCGAACTTCGCGGGGACAGTTTCGGGAGCGTTGAAGTTGACCATATCGAGGCAGGCGGGTGTGACGACGGCGGGTACGGCGTTCTTCGCTGCCGCCTCCAGCCGCGTCGGACCCGCGGAGAACACACCCCCGACCAGTTCGTCGGCCCATTCGGTGGTGGTGATGTCGAGGACACCGGCGATCAACCCTGCGTCGATGAGGGACTCCATCGTCCGCCCGCCCGTCCCGGTGCAGTGAAACACGAGCACCTCGTAGCCCGCTTGCTCGAGAATTTCCCTGGCCTTCTCGACGCATGGTGTGGTGTTCCCGAACATGGACGCCGCGATTAGCGGTTTGTCCTCGGCGGCTGCGATCTCCGTCCGCGCCATCCCGCAGATGCACCCCGCCGCCCGCGCGAACACCTCGCGGGATATCC
>SDBT01016687.1_pt1 | contig 11619 bp, 11 predicted proteins | sample 2277101 | NCBI WGS metagenome assembly SDBT01 (sample SAMN10404973, study PRJNA504765) | marine sediment metagenome | isolation source: marine sediment core GS10_PC15, 103 cmbsf | place: Arctic Ocean: Southern Knipovich Ridge | collected 2010
GCTTCCGATTAAACCGGGTCAGGACGGTGCTCTGGCCGTGGCCATTTCTCATATCCTGCTCACCGAAGGGCTCTGGTACAAACCGTTTGTCGGGGATTTCAAGGAGGGCAAAAACCTGTTCATGAGCGGACAAACGGTGGATGAGGAAGCATTCGAAGAGCTTCATACCAACGGGATCATCAAATACTGGAATCTCGAATTAAAAGACAAGACCCCCGAATGGGCGGCCCCGATCACGGGGATCCCAATGGAGCAGATTCGCCGTGTGGCCATCGGATACGGCAAGGCTGCACCACATGCCATATCCTGGTTGGGCGGCGGTCCCTGCATGCAGGTGCGCGGTGGATATACTGCCATGGCAGTCCATGCCCTTAACGGCATCGTCGGCGCTGTTGACAATGTCGGCGGCACGCTGAAAGCCAACAAAGAATACACGGTTAAGTTCCCCAAGCCCAATGATTTCATGGACGACATTGCCAAAAAAGGCAAAAAACATAAAAAGATCGACCAGCGCGGCCGGCTTCAGTTCCCCTGCCTCAAAAAAGGCAAGCCTGGCAGCGCAGTCATTACCAACAACGCGGCCGACGCCATCCTGAACGACGACCCATACGAGATCAAGGTGGCCATTGGGTACATGAACAACTTCTCGTTTTCAGCACCGCAGCCAGAGCGCTGGGAACGCGCCCTCTCCAAAATCCCCTTTCTGGTGCACATCACCACAAACGCCTCGGAATTTTCCTGGTTTGCCGACATCGTTCTACCGGACACCCACCACATGTTCGAGAAGTGGGGATATGTCAAATCCATCGGTAACGGCTATCGCCATGTCACGTTGATGCAGCCCATCGTCAAAAACGTTTGGGATTACAAAATCGACGAGACCGAGATCCCCTGGTTGATTGCGGAAAAGCTCTCTGAGCGCGGATTCGACAACATGTTGCGGCATTTCAAAGAATACAAGGATCCGGAGACCGGAAAAGCACCGACCAATGAGAAAGAATTCGCCCTGTATGCATTGAAATACGCCACACAGAACCTCTGGGATCCGGCAAAATATAAAGGTGGCGACAAATTCAACGGTTGGGAGGAATTTCGAAAGGTTGGTGTATGGAACTCGGATCCATATCCTTTCCGCAAGCAGTGGGGAAAGATGAAGACAAAGACCGGCAAATTCGAATTTTATAGCGAAACTCTTAAGAAAGCACTGGAAAAACATGCCGAAAAACACAACACCACCGTGGACGAAGTAATGAAGGCCACGAATTATTTGGCACGGGGTGAGACGGCATTCATCCCTCATTATGAAGAGCCGTTTATCCAGGGAGACGAAAAAGAATTTCCCTTCATTCACGTGGACCATAAATCCCGTCTGAACCGGGAAGGCCGGTCAGCCAACTGCAGTTGGTATTACGATTTTAAAGATCTGGACCCGGGTGACGAAGTCTGGGACGACGTGGCTAAGATTAATCCGATGGATGCTGAAAAGATTGGTATCAAGTCGGGGGATCGCATAAAGCTCGCCTCACCCACAGGAAGTCTGATCTGCACGGCCAAGCTTTGGGAGGGAGTACGCCCTGGAACTGTGGCCAAGTGCTACGGCCAGGGACACTGGGCTTACGGCCGGCTGGCCTCGAAAAAATTTGGCAAGGAACCACGGGGCGGCAGCAGCAACGACCTGATTCCCGCGCAGTATGAGGCATTGAGCGGCAGCACAGCATACTATGCCGTAACACGGATTAAAATCGAGAAAGCATAAGGAGGTAAACAAATGCCAAGATATGCAATGGTCATCGACCTCCAACGGTGCGTCGGCTGCGGCTCTTGCAGCATTTCATGCAGAAACGAAAACAACGTGTCGGAAGGGGTCTACTGGTCCCACAAAATAACAGAAACTTCGGGTATATTCCCCAACGTCCGCTTTCATTACATACCGACTCTCTGCAACCACTGCACAAATGCACCCTGTGTGAGAGGCTGTCCGACAGAGGCCATGCACAAGCTCGACAACGGCATCACGATGCATGATCCCAAAAAGTGCATCGGCTGTAGGTATTGTATGATCAATTGTCCTTACGGGGTCATTTATTTCAACTGGCAGGATGCTCATCCCTCGTGGAAAGCAGAGAATTCCGTGATACAGGGAGTGACTTCCTCTCCTGCTGAAGAAGTCCGCAAGGTAGGTGGTAAAGGGACACCCTACTACAATCCGGAGAGGAACGCGACGCTTCCCGGCATACGACCTAAAGGGGTGGTGGAAAAATGTACCTTTTGCGATCACCGCGTCAAGAGAGGCAAACTGCCGCGCTGTGTTGAAGCCTGCCCGGCCGATGCCAGAATCTTTGGAGACCTTGACGATCCCCAAAGTCAGGTGAACCAATTGCTGGGAAAATTCAGACCTTTTCGGCTGAAGGAAGCGTTGGGCACCGAACCCGCGGTATTTTACATAAGAGATTTCAGCGCGGCCGGCTACCCAAGGACAAAAGGAGGGATATAGATGAAACTACAGCTGTGGATCGGTCTTCTTTTCATAGGCATTCTGCTAGGTCTATGGACAACTTTCAAAGTATACACGGTCGGGTTTTCGCTTTATGCGAAAACGGACGTGCTAGTCTGGACGCTGCCTTTGGCGACATATATCTTTTTCAGTCTGACAAGTGCAGGACTGGCCTTTATTTCTTCAATCCCTGTTGTTTTCGGTATCAAGCGGTACGAAGCAATTGAAAAACGTACGGTGTACCTTGAAATTGCAGTTCTGATCGGTTCCTTTGTGTGCCTCATTCTGCATCTTGGATCACCGTTGAAGGTCCTCTATATTTTTCTTTCACCCAACCCGTCATCGCCGCTATGGTGGCTGGCCATGCTCTACAACGTCTACATTGTCATTCTTCTGAGCGCTTTCTGGAGAATACACACAGGCAAGGTCAGCAAAACACTCGGGGTAATTGTTTTCCTGCTTGCCATTGGCACATCCACTACCCTTGGCTGGCTGATGGGAATGACCGATGCGCGGCCAACTTTGAATACATCGTTTTTTTCGGTCTATTTCCCGCTCACTGGATTTGCCTCAGGAGCGGCCGCCTTGATCCTGTTCAGCATGGTGTGTGCGCATCTCTCGGGCCAGGAGGTACCAGAAGATAGAAGTGCATTATACAATGAGTTCGGTAGATTAATGGGCATTATAACGGGAATGGTGCTGGTCCTTTTTTTGTGGCGTACGATCAGTGGTGGGATATCTTCCACGGCAGTGGAATACCGCGCCTTCAAACACATGATCGGATCTGTACCATACAATATTGAGTTGTGGCTGGGTCTGGCCGTTCCAACTGTGTTGATGCTCGTTCCTTCGATACGAGCAACCGTGTGGGGCAAAGTGGCCGCCAGCGTCTTACTACTCGTGGGCATGTTTGCCGGTCGGCTCGAGTTCGTTCTGAGCGGCGTGGTCAGACCCCTGGGGCAGATGGCCGAAGGTCGCCCTGAGATTGTAAGTTATATGCCAACCGTCTACGAAGTTTTCGTTGCGTTGTTCGGGTTGTCGGTCATGTTGCTGATCTATACGATTGGTGAGCGGTACCTGAAACTCGAAGCCGTGCCCGAGTGATTTTTTCGGGCTCGGTGTTTTGCTATATACTTATCACATCATGACCGTTCTTTTCTTCGGGTAATTGAGGACGGCAAGCTCAATAGGCGTGTTTTATGAAGTTTGACGGAGAATCAAAATGAACATAGCTGACCTACTCAAATATGAGAAAGCTCGCAGCAGTGCTTACAAGGAACTGGCTGAATGTTATCACATGCCCAGCAGCGGATTGTATAAAACTTTGATTGAACTTGAACGTCAGTTAGAGGCCCTGGGTTCAGAAGCTTCCCCCCATATTACACAGATGCGGAGAGAATGGATTGGTCGGGGCAATGAAATCGATGATTTATGTGTCGAGTTTGCGAGGCTATTTGTCGGGCCTTATGCCCTGCTAGCACCGCCTTACGGCTCGGTGTATTTGGACGGTGAACGTAAAGTTATGGGTAATTCGACAATGGATGTTTGCATGCGCTACGGCAACGCTGGACTTGAACTCGCTGCCCATTTCAAAGAAGCCCCCGATCATATCGCCGCGGAATTTGAGTTCATGCATTTCCTTATCCTCAAAGAAATCGAGGCGACAGTGCGTTATGATATGGATCGGGCAATCGAATACGTTGATCAACAGGAGGCATTTTTCGAAAATCATCTTGCAGTGTGGGTCCCTCTGTTTGCTCACCATGTAGTGGAAAACGCGACTACTGATTTCTATACACACCTGGGTAGGGCAACAGACCTTTTTATTAAACATGAATATGATCATATCCTGGCCTGTACATCCAGGTCTTGTGGCGTTGAAGTGCAAGAGTCTACAAGAGGAGATTTGGACACAGGCTTTATGTCGGACGGAACCATGGGAGAAAATTGATCATGCTTTTTTGTGACCGTTATTATGTTAATTTTAACATAGTTTGGACTTTTGGGATGATGACTAATAGGCACACGAGTAACAATTTCATATTCGGAGACCACGGTCGTGAAGCCCTTTAAAGATCTGTTGCATACATCTGCAGAGGCGCATGGCCACCTCTGTCCTGGGCAGGTGGTGGGTGTGCGCATGGCCATGCTGGGCTGTCGGCTGATTGGCCTGGACGAGCCCACGCGGCGGGACCAAATCAAGAAACTCATCGTCTACGTCGAGATGGACCGGTGCACGGCAGATGCCGTGGCCCATGTGACCGGTGTTAAGCTGGGACGACGAAGCTTGAAATTTGTGGATTACGGCATCATGGCAGCCACGTTCGTGAATCTCGAAACCGACAAAGCATACCGCATTCTGTCAACCGAAGAGTCCCGCGACTTGGCGGCTTTGTATGCTCCGGCTGCGAAATCGAAAAAGGAACAACAACTGGAAGCCTACAAGCGCATGCCGGACAGTGTACTCTTTCGGGTTCACGAGGTTCAGGTAAGACTTGGCGAATACGACATGCCGGGGCCGACCCGTCGCAAAGTTGCTTGCAGCCGATGCGGCCAGGTGGTTCGAGACGGTCGCGAAGTCACAGAAAATGGGCAGATACTTTGTCGGCCCTGTTCGAGCGGTTGTTATTTTCATAACGCCCGTGAAGTCTCGTGGGCGGGCATGGACTGGGGGCCAGATGGTGAAAGCGGTTTTTCAAAAAGAGAAAAAAACGAAAAACCGACTTTCGGGTATTCAAAGCACGTTCAATAAAAATTTTAGATGCTCAAGCGTAAGTAAGGGGGGTGGCCCATGCTGAAAACAATAAAGATTGAAGACGCCATTGGAACCGAGCTGGCCCATGATATCACCGAGATTCGCCCGGGCGAGTTTAAGGGCCCTGCCTTTCGAAAGGGCCATACGGTCTGCAACGAAGATATATGCCGACTTCAGAAGCTGGGAAAGAACCACCTTTATCTGATTGATTTAGAAGAAGACGAAATTCACGAAAACGAAGCAGCAGCTATTCTGGCGGAAGGCCTTGCCGGGGAAGGTATCGCCTGGGCAAACGACCCCAAGGAGGGCAAAATAGGCCTCCGGGCTGCGATCGACGGGCTATGTGTCGTTGATACCGCGGCTCTTGCTGCCTTCAACATGGTGGACGAGGTCATGTGTGCCACCCTGCACAGCCACACCCTTGTGAAGAAAAACCAACTGGTGGCGGCCACCAGGGCTATCCCCCTGGTGATGAAACGGGCGCCTGTGGAACGGGCCGCATCAATCGCCTCGAAAAACGGTGGCGTCGTTTTCGTCAAGCCCTTGAGGAAAGCAAAGGCAGGATTGATCGTCACGGGAAACGAAGTTTACCATGGCCTCATTCAAGACAAATTCGCGCCGGTGCTATCTGGGAAAATAACCGACGTGGGTTCAGAGGTGTCAGGTGTTGACTTTGTACCTGATGACGCAAGACGAATTCGCGCAGCGATATTGAACCATATTGAAAACGGGTGCGACATATTGCTGCTGAGTGGCGGTATGAGTGTAGACCCCGATGATGTAACGCGAAAAGGCATACGCATGGCCGGTGCGACAGAAGTTCACTATGGCGCTTCTGCACTCCCGGGAGCCATGTTTTTGGTAGCCTATATTGGTGGCGTTACTTTACTGGGCGTTCCCGCCTGCGGCCTGCACCACCGCGTGACGGTTCTGGATCTGGTCTTACCGCGCATTCTGGCAGGAGAACACATAGGGAAAGCAGAACTTGCTTTCATTGGTCATGGTGGGTTGTGTCAGGATTGTCCCAAGTGTTCGTATCCGCACTGTCCCTTCGGTAAAGGCGCGTAAGGTTTTGATCGCCTCAATGGACTTTTTCAATACCTCCTTTAAGGAGTGGTGACCATAGTGAAACTGGTTGACGGATTCAATAGGCACATAGATTACCTTCGCATATCTATCACTGACCACTGCAACCTGAATTGTCTTTATTGTTCCCCATTAAGAGGCCGAAAGAGGCGGGGGCGTTCCGACATACTCTCCTATGAGGAGATACGCACGATTGTGGATGCCGCAATTCTGGCAGGGATTTCCAAGGTGCGCATCACCGGTGGAGAGCCATTGTTGAGAAGGGGAGTGGTAAAGCTTTGTCGGATGCTCTCCGATACTAAAGCCTTGGAAAGCCTCAGCGTTACTACCAACGGTGTGCTCTTGCAGGAACTCGCCCAGCCGCTCTTTGATGCAGGGGTCCACCGGATAAATGTAAGCCTCGATACCTTAAGGCCTGATCGGTTCAGAGAGATTACGGGCCGCGATTTCCTTTCGAGGGTACTTTCCGGCATGGAAAGGGCCGAGAAAGTAGGATTTGACCCGATCAAGATTAATACTGTGGTAATGCGGGGAATAAACGATGATGAGGTTGTGGACCTTGCCCGGCTTACCCTGAAGAAACCCTACCATGTCAGGTTCATAGAACTTATGCCCACAAAGGGTTGCGCCTTAGGCGTTCCGGGCTCCCTCTTTGTGCCGGTGGAACAGATTGTAAAAATGGTGAAGAGGTTGGGATCCCTTTGCGTGGAGCCACTGTTCCAGTCCTTTGGGCCCGCAAGGCTTTGCTCTCTGCCGGGAGCTGTGGGAAAGGTTGGGTTCATTGCACCCTTAAGCTGGCATTTTTGTGGCTCGTGCAGTCGCTTAAGGCTCACTGCAGATGGAAACCTCAGGACTTGCCTATTCTCCGACGAGGAGATGGACATCAAGGGCCCCTTGCGGGCTGGAGTCTCAAAACAGGAACTGGCTGATATCTTCAGGTTGGCCGCAAGTAGAAAGCCCCGCGGGCACCGTCTCAAGGAGTCTAACGTTCAAATGGGGACGTACCTTAGGCGGACCATGAGGGCTATAGGAGGATAAGGGTTTTCGTCGGCGGTCAATCTACTCTGTTTATCATCATTCTTGTAAAGGGTTGGCGTAAAAGGAGGTGGTAGTTGTAGACACAAAGGGAAAAACTGCACGTATCTTTGCAAACACACATGGAGGAGAAAAGATGGAAAAGACAATATTCGTCCTGTTTCTTGCAGGTACTTTTCTGACGACCTTAGGGATCCAACCTGTTTCTGCCGGAAAAGTAGAGACACTAATCGACAAGCTAGATGACAAGGGTATACTCACCCAGCCTGAGGCAAAACCGCTGGTAACGGAGATAGATAAAGAAGAGGCAAACGAAAAGGTCCAGATCAAATACATGGCCGCAGCAGCTGGCCGGAAAGAAGCCACGTTTATTCAACTCCCCAAGTGGGTCGAGAAGATGAAGGTTAAAGGTGACTTCAGGTTCCGCTACGAAAGCAAAGACAAAGATGGTGATAGCGAAGATCGCCGTGAGAGGTTGAGATTTAGATTGCGCATTGGTGTGGTCACCGATGTCAACGAGCAATGGAAGGCTGGTTTTGGCCTCGCCACCGGCAGCAACGATCCAAGATCCACCAACCAGACGTTGGACGATACCTCTTCGTCTAAAGATGTTCGCATCGACTATGCCTATGCCCAGTATACACACTCAGAGTGGTTAACTGCATTGGGTGGCAAGTTCAAAAACCCTCTTTGGCGACCGAAGGACCTGATGTGGGACAGTGATATCAGGCCGGAAGGCTTAGCGGCGCCGTTAGAGTTTGACCTGCGCTCCGATCTTCAGCTGTTCATCACTCCTGCATTTTTCGTACTTGATGAGATCGAAAGTACTAAGGATGATCCATACATGTATGTGACCCAAGCAGGAATAGGCTGGAAGATTACAGACCAGGTCTCCCTCAGGGTGGCAGCAGCTTACTACGAATTCGAAAACCTTAAAGGGAATAGTTTTACCCGTGGCTCCGGATCCAACTCAACAGATGCCGACGGCAAACTGTTGCATGATTATGATTCTATTAACCTCGATGCAGAAGTTGGCGTCAAGCTTGATGCCCTTGTGCCCTATCTCGCCGTTTTTGGCCAGTATGTGAATGCTGATGCGAGCGATGACGATATGGGATATCTCATTGGGTTAAAGTTCGGTGACAAGAAGGTCAAAGAATTCGGCCAATGGGGGTTTAAGTATAATTACAGGCACCTTGAAAGGGATGCGTGGCCAGACTTCTTGCCTGACAGCGATTTCTATGGCGGGGAAACTAACGCAAAGGGTCACGAATTCGAACTCCAATTCGGGTTGGCTAAGCATGTCACATTCGGCATAGATTACTATCTGACTGAGAACATCGACGGACCCAAAGCGGAAGAGGACGTTCTGCAGTTAGATCTATTCCTCAAGTGGTAATTTTGCCTAAGTGTTGTGGGCGTAATGAGACAGACAAAAAAATCTGCATTCCCGAAAAGAGAGTCACACCACTAGGTATATCCGTCCTGCAGTGCCCGCAGGCCAGGAGGTAATAGATCGTGGAAGAAATTGCTCTTTCATCTTACCTGTCATCGAAGAGAGTCTTTTTTGGCTAGAGCGCACGCAACGATGATTGGAAATCATGGTTTCCCGATAGGCAACAGACAGGACGCTACCGGAGGATCCGAATGAAAAAGGGATCAGAAGTAATCGTTGATCAAAGCGCGGTATTGTCTTCTATCAAAAACAAGCGTTCGATACCGATGCTTTCCATTGTTGGTTTTTCCGGATCGGGGAAAACTACGCTTATGGTCAAAGTCATTACAGAGATGAGGGGTCATGGGGTTCGTGTGGGGGCGGTGAAGCACGACGTGCACGGCTTCGAGATGGACCAACCAGGCAAAGACAGCTGGCGCCACAAAAAGGCCGGAGCATCGACAACCATCATTACTTCTCCAACTCAGATCGGTATGGTCATGGACGTGGACCACGACCATCAACCGATGGACCTGTTGCCTCTCATGAAGGGAATGGATATCGTTCTCGTGGAGGGTTTCAAGCGGGCAGACTTGCCCAAGATTGAAGTCTTTAGATCAGAGATCGGTAAGCCTCCCGCCTGTCGTGGCGATAAGAATCTACTGGCCGTGGTCAGCGACGAGCCTCTTGATTGGGAAGTACCACGTTTTGAAAACGACGATATCAATGGTTTAGTGAATTTTGTTCTGGAACGATTCGACTTGACTCCCCTCACCGATTCCGAACGCAGGACGGCGACGGGTTAGTTTTTAGAAAAGATAAATAACCGATGCCCCATAAGTCGAATATCGCTGGTTCATCGCATAATATCGCCTAAGGCTTAGAGAACATAGGAACGCTTTTTAATGAAGGGGAAAAAAGACAAAGACTTCATAGGGTTTCAAGAAGCCTTTGACCTGACCATAAAAAGTGTCCATCCACTTGATACATCGGAGATACCCTTATCTGACAGCTTAGGATTCGTTTCAGCCGGAGATGTTCGTGCGAAGGTCGATTCTCCCTCTGCGGATGTTTCCATGAAAGATGGATATGCGGTCCGGTGGACAGATATTAGGGGAGCAACACAGCAGACACCCGTGCGACTAAGAATAACAGGGCTCGCAGGCGCTGGGCAAGGGCGTATTTTAAGCGTGAGTCCCGACATGGCTGTTCGCATTTTGACGGGTGCACGTTTACCGACTCACGCCGATACGGTTATTGCAGAAGAACTGATAAGCCATGACAACGGCTACATCGAAATCAAGGAACCTTTCCCATGGGGCCAAGACATCCTTAGCAGAGGGAGTGACATCGCCAAAGGAGAGGCTATCGTTGAAAGCGGCACCGAGTTGTCGCCGGGAGACGTTGGCCTTCTGGCGGCCGGGGGACATCATGTAGTCGGTGTATATCGAAAACCTGCTGTAGCGCTGATTGCAACCGGTGACGAAATCGTCTTGCCGGGACAGCCATTAGACGAGGGTAAGCTTTACGCGAGCAACCTGATGACACTTCATGCCTGGTGCCGACGGTACGGCATGACAACGAAAGTTGAAGTTATTCCGGACAAGAAATCCTTACTTAAGGAAAAACTCACTCAGGCTGTCAATGGTTACGATGCCGTCATCACAAGTGGCGGTGCGTGGACAGGGGATCGGGATTTTATGGCAGGGGCTTTAAGTGACTTAGGGTGGAAGGTTATCTACCATCGTGTTCGGCTTGGTCCCGGCAAGGCGGTGGGATTCGGCCTCTTACAGGAGAAACCGGTTTTTATACTGCCAGGTGGTCCCCCATCGAACCTCGTCGCTTTTCTGCAACTGGTCCTGCCTGGTCTGTTAAAGCTGTCAGGTCACAATGGGACCGGATTGAGTCAGGTCTCTGCAATCCTTGAGGACTCTGTTAAAGGACAATATGATTGGGCTGATGTTACCTTTGGCCGCTTGGAAAACGTTGATTACATAGCCCATTTCCATCCTTTGAAAGCACACAGCCGACTCAAAAATATGGCAGAGGCAGATGCCCTTTTGAAGATACCGGAAGGTATAACCCACATTTCTGATGGACAGGTCGTGACCGTTGACTTGCTCACGCAGGGTAGAGTTTTCAAATCGTAGAGGATGTTTTTACCGTCCGAAGTCCCCTGTCCGGAATCCATGCCGCATTGGTTGACATGGAATCAGAATATGCGTTTTGCACACAAGAGAATCGTCTTCGATCGGATAGTCAATATTGATAGTACGAATCACCGTGGCAAGCTGGACAAGTCGATCCCAGATCAATACGATAAGATTCACCACATTGAGGACAAAGCCCCGTCGGGATGGGTTTTGAGTTCTTGAGCGCATGACAAAGGGTCACTGGCATGTGAGAAATAAGTTGAGAACTCGCTGTCAAGATCTCTTTGGCGAGTTGTTCAAAGGGCGGCTTCTCCCGCGGACCGCCCGTTCTTTGGAACCATTCCTGAACCAGTGGATAATTGGCCAATCTGTCATGGTTGATCCATGCCCTAACCCCTGAAAGAGCCTTCCGATCGTAAGTGGTCAACGCGAATTTTCCCCAATCAAGCACCTGGAGGAAACCATTGCCAATTGTACATGGTGTCAACAATTGAACGGTGTCTGGAAGGCAGACAATGGTTTCGCACACGACGTTTAAGAACGGTACTGGCCCCAATTTCTTGAGCGCCACATCAAGCATCATGCTTCCGATTAGCATGCCTGGTGATCGGGCTCCATGAAACTCCTCCATCCGGATCAAGAAGTCCTCGTAGTCCACGCC
>SDBT01016688.1_pt1 | contig 11618 bp, 7 predicted proteins | sample 2277101 | NCBI WGS metagenome assembly SDBT01 (sample SAMN10404973, study PRJNA504765) | marine sediment metagenome | isolation source: marine sediment core GS10_PC15, 103 cmbsf | place: Arctic Ocean: Southern Knipovich Ridge | collected 2010
AAAAATTTTGAAAAGTGGAAGGCACTTAGAGAGAAGTACTATAGGAGAAATATAATTATCCACAATAGAGGTAGAGTATCTAAGGATTATATTGAAAAAATAAAAGGTTACAACGATACTGATGTTGGAAACGAATTGGACTTGTCATTCGATTATGTAGAAGAGTGTATATCGAATGTATGGGAATATATCGTATTTATATTTGAAAAGATTGGGAATAAAAACAAGTTAGAAATTGATTATAAAGAGGTTTATAATTTTAATATGCCTTTATCATTCCTATATGGGATGGATCCGAGAAGTCCTGAATGGAGGGATTTTTTGAAAGAAATGGAATAATGATGCTAATATTAAGCATGAGAGTGAAGGTTGGGTGGTAGTTATTCCCGAGAGGATAAAAAATTCCGTTCAGAGATTTGCTGAAATTCTTGGTGTTTCAGATCAACTATTTGAATTTCACGAGGGTACTGATATTTACGAAGCTGAGTTAGGGTGGAACGAGAAAAATCTAGCTTGGATAATAAATTACAGGGATAAAGATGTGGACAATTATTATTTAGCGCACGAAGTTGGGCATATTTTTGTAGCAAAATTATATAATTTCGATGGATTTGCAAAACCCATGAAAGATGAGGACGAACCAAAAATAGACTGGAACATCGCTCCTCTTTTTAACAGCCTTTTAGATGGTATTGTTGATTATCAGATAAATCTATTTAATGAGATATACACTCATTCGGAAAAGAAGTACTTGTCTTATTTGAAAGACTTGCCTGACGCCTATTCACTCGTTGTTAAAAACAAAGACTACATTGAAGTTCTTGAATGGTATTTTTTGTGGTTTCAAATATTTAAATTCATAATCAAAAAAGAGGTTCGAGTAAAATACAAAAAAGAAATCTCTCAATTATTATCATTCACTAGAAATCATTTGCTCAAGTTTACTGGCGGAATTTCCGTTGAAGCGTTTAAAGAGATGGAGGATAAACTCAAAAACTTCGATGCAGTCAAGAAAACTACTGATTCTAAAGATCTTTTTTTACATTTTATAAACGTACTTAATTTGACTGAGTTATGGGATTCGAGTCACATTATCAAACAATTAACATTTTTCTATCCAACTATCCGAAATCTTTTTAAAAAGTGAGATAGCGTAGGTGTGTTCAAACCTTTCTACATACATTTTCTCTTTTTAAATATAGTTTAAAACAAAGATGTTAAGAGTTTTAGATGCAAAACAGAAACCAAGGTTTATTCAGGAGGATGTAACCACCTATCTAATTTTGTGAAACTATCATCCTGCAATAAAATTTCGCGATTATGGAAAAAATTTTTTTCGTTAGGTTTCAAAGTAGCTAAATTTCCATTCAGATTAATCTGAGAGTATTCGTCCTCTAAATCAAAATTATCTTTTGGAAAAAAACTCACTGCACATTTACGAGTAAATGTGGGTGTCTTGTAATATTTCCCATACCATCCTGTTGGTGTTTGCTTCCTATCTATAATTGTTGTTAATGCTGGTTGAAAAATTAACCCAATTTTTCTTTTTTGTTTATTCTGAGACTGGGCGTGAAAATTAATTACGGTTGCTCCTAAAATTAAATCAATGAACTGAATTAGGTGGGATTCCTCCATTTTACTTTTTTTATGATCCGAATCTAAAAACTTTATTTTATCAGAATGGAATTCTATCTTATTTGTGTTTGAGCCTAATTTAACTATTGTATGCCACGGAAAATATCGGTGATTTTGCTGTCCTCCTCTATCATGATATATATTGTTAATGATAATCTTTTCATACTTCTTATAAAAATAATTAATGCTCCCTTCTAGATTGGTTCGAAAGAATCTATTATATATATTATAATGACTTCCCTTCTTATCCCCAAAAAGATCGAGATTCAATTTTGAATGGTTCAAACCGAGGATGTTAAATGTTAAAAATCCTTGACGAAGCCCATTAGTAATAGCAAATCGTATCCATCTTTTTGAAATTCGAAATCGTGCATTTGATCGATGTAAAGCGCTGTAATGAATTTCGGTATTATTTTTCTCATGGTAATTACAGTTTTGAGGGCATTTGGATTTATCCTTATACCATTTGTTATTTTCAACACATCTAAGATTCTTTAGAAGTTTAAGTAATTTTTCTTTTTTTTTAGAAGGGACAAAAAGTAGACCGATATAAGTCCAAATAGAATTATCTCTCATACATTGTATGTTTAATACTTCATCGGCAAAAATATCTAATTCAATTTTATTTTGATACTCAAAATTTCTAATTTTGCTTGTTAATTAAATCGTCCCCCTAACTGTTTGATTATAATCAAGTCAAAGATAAAACTGTTTATAGATTCTCTAATGATTATTGAATAATATCAATAATTCATCACTTATAAATAAAAATTCATTAAGTACTCGATATCATGTTTAGTCAAATAATGACAATCACAAGATCCTATATGTCTGTATATATATTCGATAATTCTCTAACAATGTATTCTTTTTTTCGCTGTTTTTTTTGTTTAACTTCAAAACCAGGATAAAATCTAAGCCAATTCTCAAGAGTAATCAAAGCATTAGTTATTTGGTATTCTGTTACATAATCATCAACTATAGCAATTTGATTTTTTATGTCCGCTTTACTCATCCATTCTTGGTTTTTTGATAATATTCTATAGATTATAGAATACGTTTCAGGAGACTGAGGAATTAATGGATACCCTTCTAGCATATTATTAGCGACATGGTAATACATTACAGTCGCATATGGCTCCAGACTTGGACGATCTTTCGCATGAAATTTTTTTAACAATTGGGCTAAATAAATTATAGCTGCCTGAGATAGTATTGGATTACAATTATTCAAATTAACACATATTAACATATTTTCTTGGAGTAAATCCTCAAAATTCTCGTTTACCTGTTCAATTGCATTATGATAATTAGAGGAAACAATCGTCCTATGAATTGAAATATCTTTCTTAATAAAACCGGGAAATTTTGGTAATATGCTATCTTGATAATAAATAGATGCTTCAGTTGCACCATATCTTATTATTCCTTTTGTTATTATTTCTTCAGAATTTGGGAAAAAAATGTGATGTATATGTTTAGGTCTCATCTTAATCACTTAATGAATGTAGTTAAATCATGATCCACACGTGCTGATTTTCCACTTTTTAATTGTTTAATCATTTTCACTACTTCATTAATTAAGTTGTCTTTCTCAGTCCATCTGAAAATTTGAGCAGAAACAATGTAACGAGGCAATTCTTTAAATAACTGTTTATGATTTGTGTAAAAACGATTATCAATTATTACGGCTATACCCCATTCGCCCCCTTTTCTAACTAATCTTCCAATTCCCTGCTGTATTCTATTTAGCATGAATCTCTTCATGCTCTTCCATGTTTTTGCCCGTTTTGAGCCTGTAGCAGACTTTTCATCTGGATTAAGCCTGCGGTAAGGGAGTGCATCAATTATTAGGAATTTTAACTCGGGAACATTTGCTCCCTCCCATAATCGGCTTGATGCTGTAGCGATAATAACCGTCTTTCCTTTTTCAATCTCATCCTTAATGATATTCTCATAGGAATCTACATCGTTGGAGTCTTCTGGAAGTATTGTTAATCGATTTTTGACCTTCTCTGAAGCCTTCAATACCTTTAGTATGGACTTTGCATCTTTTTGGTTCTGACATAGTATTAAAGTAATTTCATTAGTATTTTCGACTAAATCTTTAATTATTAAGTTCGCTTCTTCCCGAAATATGCTATAATTCTGTGGATCACCTTTACTAAGTCTAGGACCATCAATTAACCCATAAATTGGTCGTTTCTCAAATCTCAGACGAAATCTTTCCGTTTCATATTTATCAGCAGGTCTCATAATTAAAGAACTGAAATGACAGTCTCTGATGTGGGCGCGAGCATCTTCAATTGTGGCACTAATCAACCCAACTGACAGGTTTTCATTCCAATCTGGATTTCTCCTATAACTTGATATATATAAACGACCATCTGAAGTAAATCTTGCTAAATCGTAATATTTCAACGAACTCAATTCAGAGGATTCTGCTACCATGGAAGCTGCATTTTTCATAGGGAAGTATATTCTATCAATTAAAGCTTGAGGTACTTTTTTATTTGCCCCAATTCTTTTCTTAGCATTTTTCCAATAATTCAATGAAGATTCTAATAGTTGTTTAACATTTATATCAGATTCAATTTCGATTAAGCGTTTGAGATTTTCAATAGAAAACGATGTTTGGGAATTACTTCGAATAACATCAGGAAGTCCATGACTCTCATCAATAAGAACCACATCAAATTCATTCATATAAGAAGGAACTGAAACAATATAGGCATGGACAGTAAAAACTATATTAGAATTTTTACAATTCAAATATTCTTGAGCTCTCTGACATTCATCAAGAAATTTTTGACAATCCCTGGAAATAGGATTTTTACAGTGTTCCAATTTTCTAGGGCAATTTCCAATTAAATCCGCATACCTTGGATTAGATTTTCCATATAAGATCGGAGCATTTGCAGTGATTTCTTCTCCAAAAATGAGTTTCGCTTCTTTAATCATATTATCATAGAGATGATTATATGTTGGAGCAGATATAAGAACCCTTTTACCAATATCTATTAGAGACTTTGCAACTGCCAAAATAACTAAAGTTTTCCCCATACCTGTTGGTCCTTGAGACACTTGAATCACGCCATTCATTTTCATTGATTCAAATAGAATTCGAGCCATCCTAATTTGCTCATTATATATTTCGGAAATTTCACTAGAAGCTTTTTTTGCAACTTCTAAATATTCTTCTGGATTCACGATATCACCATCATAAATAGGTAGGTCTTTTTAAATTAATTGGCCACTTAGATTCTAATATTGAACACATTCCAGCGAGTTTATGAGCAAAAGTTAAAGGTGCTGGTAGTCTATTTCCTTTAAATGATGCCCAGTTCAATCGTGTAAAAGCGGTTATTGCTCTTGAGAGATCAATTTTTAATTGATTGAGATTTTCAGGAAGATTGTGTTTTTCTATACGATATAACATTGGTCTTGCCATCCCTAATGGCGATCCATAAGAGATTATTGGTTGGGTTGAGCTAATTATAAAGCTATTAGGCTCATAATAATCATATACCGTAATATACTGCTCTGGAAGCTCTTCGATATCATCTAACGATTCTCCCTTGAAAATTCTTGTTGAAGAAGACTTATTTGCTGTCAAAAAAACACCTTTTAAAGAAAATTTATTTAATGTATCAAAAACAGCATTGATTTCGTTTTCAAGTTTAAAAATTCTCCCATCTCGTAGAATTATTACCTTGGAAAAATTAATTTCTCTCTTCTCTAAATCTTCTAGTAATTCTGATAATATTTTGTCTAAATCTAAGAAATCGTCTGTTGGGGAAGCATCAAATCTTGCAGAACTTGCTCCCAGATACTCTCCGTGGTCAGAAAAGCTTGCTGCTGCTGCTGTAATTGATGGTTTTATTTTGCTTGAATCTCGATATCTATCTAAACCAATAAAAATGGTATCGCTCATTGTAATCCCTGCTTGAAATAGGTAAGGAAGACCTCCCATTTTTGCTACTAACTGGGGAAACAGTGGGTTTATATATCCATTTTTCAAAGAATCATTATTAATTGCTTTTTTAATTGAGCTTATAAGAAGCTGTTGTGTCGATATGTCTTTCTGGACTGTTAAATTGTTCTTAAGTTTTGAATAAAGGTTGTTAGAATGCTTATCAATCGTCCAAATGACTAAATCCTCTTGTCTAAAATCTTTTGATTCTTCCAAGATAAAATTGCTGAAGTCTCTCAGAAAAGCATCACCGTTTGATTTTAATGTTGAGTAAAAAGGATGGCTTTGCCAAGATACTTTTAAATTAAATTTCTTAATTATGCTTTTCATTCCTTGTAAAAACTCAGTAAGTTCACCTTGTTGTCTATTGTCATAAAAAATGTGAGTTTTCTTCCAATTTGGATGCTTTGCTAGTTTTCCTTTTGTAAAAAACTTTGTAAAATCTCTGTCTTGTCTAATCTCAATAAAATTATCTTCCATAGTTATTTGAGGATAAAATTTATCAACTGTAATAGGTTGAGGTTTTCCAATAATATGATTTTCTAGCAGATGTTCAAGGTTCAGTTCAATTTCAAAATATCTCGAAAATGGATCTTTTCTAGAAATTGTTGCGGCTACTTTTGAAGCTCGGGGATTGTATCTCTTTAAATTTTCCATGCTCGGTGTTTCTCTGACTAATGAAGGAACATGAGATAAAATCTTTTTGCCTCTCTTATAATAAAGAATAGGTTGGTCTTCATCTATAATTTTTCGCCTTGCTTTTTTGTGATAATCTAAGATTGAAATACCCATATCTCCTACCATTGTATCTTTGATGCTATTATTGAGATCCAAATAATCTATTCTTAAAGAATCGAATACCCAAAAACCTTTCCAGATTCTATATTTTGCCTCTACTGACTTTCTCCTAAGAAAATTAAAGAATTTAGGATCAGCACCTTTCCAAGTTGACAAGTTATTTTTATTTAAAATTTCTTGAATTACATCCCAAATTGTTAGTTTTGAGTAATAATGAGTCTGATAATCTGCTTGAAGAAATACCTTTTGATTAGGAAATACTTGTGTTCTAGCAAAAATACCTTGTTTTACATTAAATTTGTTATCAAGCTTAGTAATTTGTTCAGGTTTCCAATAGAATCTTCTATTTTGAATAAAGCCCTCTTGTTCCATATAATGATCTAGCTTCCTATTTAAGAAATTTCTAAAAAATTCTGTATTTACATCATTTAGCTCTATCTCATTATCGCTGATCAATTGTGTATTTACTTTCTTTAAAAGGATTCCATTAGTAAAAAGTTCAATCGCTTCTGTGATATCATTAATAGGTTTTTCGCTTATTAGGTACTTTCCTTTTGACGCAATAGTGTTTCCGATATGACTTAATTTCCCTGCTATATTAGCGGCATGTTTATATAGAATATAATCAGATTCACCTGAAAATTCAATATCTTCGTGTTGAGGTCTAACTTCTTTTAAATACAATTTCTTCGGCAGATTTAACCACGGAAAAAGATTTAAATAATAATTTGAATCAGTCATTAAATGTATAATATCAACACAACTATTTAAATGAAATCTGTATTAATCTACATATTATGTAGTTAACTACATTGGTTCTGTTAAAGATTGTTTTTTCTTTATAAAAAGAGAGAGATAATTAATTATGATAAATTTGTGTTAAGCTTGCCCCTTTCGTTTTATAAATCGCAATTATTTTTCGGTTATGAGATACCCGGGAACCTTCTTTCTAAGACATCCATTAATATTTGAACATCTTCCGTTTTTTTCTTACTTAATTCAGTGTATATCGCACATAGGACTCTAAACTTAGTTTCATTCCTAACCGAATATTTTAATGAGTTTTTGCAACTCTCAAAATAATCCCGTATTTTGATTTTGTAGGCTTTTTCTTTGATGTATTCGTTTTTATCCTGTTCAGTTAAGAAACTCAATAGATAATAATGCTGTTCGGGGTTCAGATTAAATAACTCAAGCAGATCAAAAATTCTTTCAAAATCCTCAATTTTTCTACTATTGATTATCTTTTCTCTAAGTAAAGCAACAGCAACTGATTTTTTGATTTCTTTCTTCTGATACTTCTGATAAACTTCGTCCGGTGTCAAATATGATAAATCTGGCATCTCAAATATATTATCCATATATAATTATTTAAATTCAGATTAAAATAAAACGGCTTCTTTATTGTTGTCTTTTTCTTTATTGATAATTTGTCGTATTTAATATAATGTTATGCGCATTTATTTTTGTTAAGCCTCTCTCGGTTTTTCGTAATTTAAAATAAAAAAGATTAAAAAATATCAATCAGCTTTCTTAAACTATCTTGAATTCCGTAAATAGCTATAGATGATAATAATTTACTAAAATTTTTGAAATTTCTAATTATTCTGTTATCCTCTATAGTGTCAGCAGTTAAATTACTGGGATCGTCTAGAATTTTTTGAATCTTATCTTTATTAGGTGGAATAATCTTTGTATCTGTTCTGATCGGATTCTCAGCAAAATAATTTGAATTAGGAGATTCGTTATCATTATTTCCTCTTCCCTCGTTATAGCAGTATTGCATAGCACAAGCGGTGTAATAAACTGACCAAGCTAACAACCTTTCAACTTTATCATAGAATAGACGATGTACACTGTTTCCTCTACCATTAATTTCGATATCTTCCTTCCAATCCCAATAAACATCAGACGAATATGGGGTATTATTCAAATATAGCCCACTATTCTCGGCTTCAAATAAGTTACTACCTGTAAAAGGTATGTGTTGATGATTTCCATCAGTTCTAAAAGCAGTATTAATAGTTGCGATGGCCATGAATGTTGCTGCAATACTTGGCGGAAGAGGAATAATTGGACCAAGAATTGCTTTATATGTGTTCCAAGAGAAGAAAACTGATTCAGGACCTCCATTAGATCCATATGATTTATCCCATTTTGTTAAACTTGCTAATTGATTTTCAAACCAAGTGTGATACATAGTTTCAAGATATATATGCTTGTGTGTTGACGATTTTAAGACATGCGCAGGTACCATTAAATCCGCAATATAATGAGTCATTGCACCTAACCAACCTGCTGCTGCTTCGGGTTGCATTACTGAAACTCTGGTTCCATCTTCATCTATTTTTGTATTTCCAATACACTTGATAGCCTCTTCCCCAACCAGTGTAATTTTGTCTATACAAGCTGGATCTTCAAGGCCAAAAACATACAAGTTATTACCAATTTTTTCTTCTTTAAAATGAAAAAGATCTGTTCCGCCTTGTCCAACCCATTTACCTCCCCATCTCTCTAAATCTTTAACTCGTGTATCTTCATTTTGAATGTAGATTTCTTGAATATCTGGATATTTGGTTTTTTTCATATCTGGCATCTGCGTTGCAAAAAGAAAAGTGAAATAGCCTCTAATTACTTCATGTCGATTTGAAGAAGTAAAATAATTAGCTTTCCATGCTGGCCATTTATTTCTAGCAATATCTGAGTTTATTAACCACGTCCAATCACTGAAAAACAACGAATTCTTAATTACATCTCTTAATGTTCGTAGTGCAGCATCTGCTATCCAATCATGTGTTCCATAATGTGATCCATCATAGCCTTGTGCTCCTGGAACACTACTTTTTCCAAAAACATATTCGGTTGGATTTTTAGGGTGTTTATATCTATCATCTGTCATTACAGTACCAGGAAATCCCATGCCCCAATAATTAGGCCCATTATTACATGCGATTGTATCTGATATTACTATTCCAAAGACAATAACAAAAACTATAGTTGATAGAAATACAATACTGATTTTCTTTTTATTTATCATTTTTCACCTCATTTTTGATTTTATTATTAGAATGTTTATTTTGGATTTTAGAAACCTCTCATCGTTATTAATTCGGAAGCTAGTAGGAAAAACCCGGATTTAGAGAAATACGTAAAAAAGCAAAATCCCATGATGAGTGTTGAAATGATTGTGTGTACGATCATAACTGTTTTGATATTTCTCGTACCTACACTCGACCTCGCAGCTCCGCTTGTTAGAACGAGAGTAGATGTTAACCCTACAACCGAGCTAAGGAACGAGACAATCATCATCGGGTAGCCTCCAAGTAAATCATTCCAAGTGGGTGGATCGTTTTCTTGGGATGGTACAGGAATTCCGTCTTCATTTTCTTCCCAATTGATTCCAATTACATCGGAGTTTAAATCTATTATTGTTAATGCCATTAGAAATCCTGAAAATTTAGTGACGAAATCGAATTTAAATCCACCTCCATCTTTATTTGAGAAAATTAGTGCAGTTAGGAAACCTAGGCTTTTAACAAACATATGAAACCCTAATCCTATAAGCGAACCCATATCGTCAGTAGTGAAGGCAAAGTTAACATAAGCTAAGACATCAAAAACAATGTTTACAGCTGCAATTGTAGCAGCGAAAATTTGTGCAGCAACTTGAACCTTAGGGGATTTACAGACTGCTAAAAATGTTGTTGCTATATAGCTAACCGTCATGATTACTGCCCCTATGATCCCCTCTACTCCTAAACCGTTCGGGTGGCCATAGAAGAAGGTATTTCTCATGTTCTCAAAGCTTCCCATGTGCCATATCCTCTTATCTGTGGCGACTTTTGTGTTATGCGCTTGATTATCTTCTACTTCGAAGCTAAATCCCCACGCTCCAGAAGTAAAGTTATAGGGGTTCAAATCAGAACTTTGTTCGTATTTATAGGCATAGTGTCCGTCTCCAAACACATCGATGAAATATTCGTCATATCCTTCGGGACCGGGACCGTAATGTCCTCCGGTCCACTTCATATCTATAGGATTGAGTGGATCGTCTGGATGATTGAGGTTAAATAGCGTGAGTTTAGGAACGAATTCAAATCCGTCGTTCCAGTGCTGTTCGTGCGTTCCGTCGGGATCTTCAACATAAACCCAAAATCTTAATATAAATTCGTCAGAAACAGGCGATAGCACTGGTGAATCTGACTCTTCGCTGAGTAATCTGTTCCAAGTTAAATCTTCGACGTACCACTTCCAGATGATTGGTGGAAGGTTATTTCCCGTTATTCTCGGTTTAAGGAGCGGACCTTCAAACCATGTAGGAATGTATTCAAACTCAATCCCCTCATCAATATATTCGTTTTCGGGTTCTGAATCATCTTCTTCTATAGTATAATAATCCCAGAGAACGGCTACAGATCCATCGAAAAAGACGGCTTCGAAGTAATAGTTAAGAGTCGTCGGTTCATCAATGGAAATGTAGTTCGAAAAATTGAGTGTTCTACTATAGGTATTAAAACTCATTTCTTCGTAATTGTAGGTAGATGTTAGACTCATTGGGAAGGTAGTTATCGTTTCATTTGGCCATTTTAATTTGAGATACACTTGTTCTGGCGTAAGCCCGTCGAGAAAGTCGCATCCAGTTGCGGTGAACTCGAACTCATCATCGATGTATCCGGAAAATGGATCTAAATACGAGCTTAAAAAATAACTCCTATTGTCGTGGAATAGGGGGCCGATTGCGTAGCCACACCAGGGCCACCTCGTTGTTCTGTTCACAACGCTCGCTTTAGTAATAAAGCAATAGTGCCACTGTCCGTTTCGCTGTTCGAAGTCGAAATCTTGCCCAAAGTCGACGGTGCGATTAAACCTTACCCAATTGTAATATGTATCAAACGATTGTCCCGGAGTTTCTTCCATAGAATAATTGTAAATCTTCCCAGAGGGGCTAACGAGCACGAGAGTGACATGATCGGGAGCGTATCCCTGCGGTTGATGTCGGTATAATGCATGAAAGTCGTATCTGAGCCCTCCTAGATGATCGTACCCGCAGCCGAGTTCAGGCGGAGTAGTAGCGTTGCTGTTAGTCCCTATGAAATCTTCGAGGATCGATCCGAGTTTTGTGTCCATGGTAAGAAGGGGGAAATATATGTCAAAATATTCCCAATAGGTCCATGTTATATACGCTTCGACTCGTACATTGTAGTCGGCCATT
>SDBT01016689.1_pt1 | contig 11617 bp, 10 predicted proteins | sample 2277101 | NCBI WGS metagenome assembly SDBT01 (sample SAMN10404973, study PRJNA504765) | marine sediment metagenome | isolation source: marine sediment core GS10_PC15, 103 cmbsf | place: Arctic Ocean: Southern Knipovich Ridge | collected 2010
CCTTTTAAAAGTGCGCCCATATCTACTGTCAGTTCGGATAATTTGTCATCAGAGTAGTTTGCTTTATCCAAAAGAATACCGAACTTATCATTGTAGAACTTAATCAGATCTTCTACAGTTGCAATTCCTTTGGGCAAACATGTTGAAACAGTTTCGATGAGTTCTTTCTGAATAGAAGGTAGAGCATGTCTTTTATCTACCTCAACATTATAATCCCTCAGGATCGCTTCAATCTCTTCTTTTCCCATACCCTTTAAATGGGTAATGGTTTTAGCATCGAGAGTAAAGTAATCATCTGAATCACCAGAGGGAGGTTCTGTAGTCACAGCACCAGATCCTTCAGATCCTTCAGATCCTTCAGATCCTTCAGGAGAAGTTTCATCTGAATCTTCAATCACTTCCTCAGGAGCCTCAACAGCCAATCCTTTTTCTATAAGCATCTTTCCACGCATCATATCAATTTCCACTACCTCATCTTTCTCAGCAGTAAAGACTTGTGTATCATACCCCATGATATTGCGTCTATTTAAATCCTTTAGAATTTTTACTTTCATGATTAAGTTTCCTTTATTCTTTTCCATGATTTAATTAGTTAAGGTACCAGCCCCGAAGGGCTGGTACACAAGTTAATTGTTATTGATCTACAGTTGGTGCATTCTGAGGATTAGCCTGAATTGCAGTAACTCCACATATGGCCACAAGAGTGGCAGTTTCCACTGCAGCAATTGTTGCACGAACAAAACGGAGCTTACCAATATATCCAACTCGGTTTATTGCTTCATCAGCAGACAGAGTTTTAATGGTTCCGATCAAATCCGCAGCAGGAACTGCAACAGAATCACCCAAAGCAGGATCGTCTCCATGTTCAAGTTCGAGAGTAACATTTCCTGTTCCACTAAATGTACTCACTATCAATGCCAGGGTTAGAGATTCAAACAATTTTGTATCAATAATAACTCCGACTGTATCTCCAGTTGCTTCAATAGAAACAGCAGGAACGGCATTTACAATAAACTGTTTTGTTTTAGCATCATATTCCATGATTCTTTCCTCAATAAAAGATTAACAATATAATTAATAACCAGGCAAATTGGTACTAAGCTTTGATTTTCAACATCGTGATGGCTTCCGGGATAATAACTCGGCCGGTATTCCAACGCATGAAAGTCAATTCGACAATGGCCCTTCGTTTTTGGGTGTAGATATCTCGGATCATCATAGTACCAGTACGATCAAAGATCTCATAGCCTCGACGAAAATCACCAAAAGCCAGGGCAAATGCATCATCAGCAATGTCTGGCATATCATTAGCAATCAAATACGGCTCACCTGCTAATGTGGCAGATACCGAACCATCCAATGCTGGTTGCCAGAGGTACTGACCATTCCCACCAACATTCTCAGCACCTGCAACATTTTGAACTTCTCCTTTCAGAATTCTGATCTGAGCCAATGTGCGCCGATTCAAAACAAAAGAAGGATCGTATCCAGCTTTAAGTTGACCGGTCAGGATCAAAATGTCATCTGCAAAGATTTTACCAGCAAATCCTGTTCCTTGAAGAGCACCTGCAATAATGTCCGCATTCTGCAAGAAGCCTTCAGGCTTTTTAACGCCGTCACCATTGATGTTGTTAGCACCTTCACCTTGGGCGAAGGCCGTTGCAACATCTTCACGGATTTCACTTTCAATATCAAAAGCAGAATCCATCAGGATATCCTGGGTAAAAGGAACAGTCACACTCTGTCGAAACGGAGTAATCGTAACATTGCGGTAAATGGAGGTGTCCTTCTGATCTTCTTCGGTCTCACCTTCATACGTGGCCACAAGGTTAGTGGTCCTGACAGCAATCTCCAGGCTCTTGACTGACATTGTACGAACACGACAAATGCTGCGGATGTTACTGATTTCAACAATTTCCTTACGGAGAATTGCATCCAATTCAGTAGGGATCAAAAATCCGCCTTCTACATTTGAATCAGTGCGCATCAACTGTTTATGCTCAATGTCTTGAATACCCTTACCAACTTCTGGAAGAGCCAGAATTGCTGCACCTTTATCATTGTGCTTAAACAAACGCTCAAATGCCTTATACTGATCGCTTTCCAGATAACGTTTGCTATCAGTATCAGCATCATAGGAAGACTGAGCGTAGGAAAGTTCCAAAGCATCAATACGTTCTTTCTGCTCCAGAATTTTTTCCTGGTCTTCTGCTTTGTAAGCTTCGAGCAGTTCTTTCTGTTCCAGAGCTTCCGTTTTGACTTTTTCCTGTGCCTTAGTAAACTCCTGACCTTCTGCTTCATGCTTATCCAAAACGAGGTTGATCTTTTCCATTGCTGATTTGCCTTCTGCCGTTTCAGACTTACCAGAATCGATAAGTTTCTTCAACTCTTCAAAGGCTTCATTGGTTTTTTGTACATAATCTTTAGACAAAGTAATTACTTCCATGATAAACTCCTTAAAACAAGGTTAAAATTTATAAACTATTATTTACGGTGCTTTAACTTTCAATAATGCAATGGCCTCCGGGATAACTACTCTACCCGTTGTCCAACGATGAAAAGTTAATTCAATGATTGCTTGACCCTTTTTAGTATATACATCTCGGATCACCATTGTTCCTGTTCTATCAAAAATTTCGTATCCTCTACGGAAATCTCCGAAAGCAACCGGAAATGTACCAGCTACTAAGGTTGCTGCACCTTGCATATCCTTTGCTAACAGAAAAGGAGCACCAACTATAGAGTTAGCAGACCCTCCAGTAAACGCAGGTTGAAAGACAAAACTTCCCGCACCATCTTTAAGTGTTCTGATTGTTCTCAAGACTGTACGGTTAAAGACGAACACACCTTCGTATCCTTCTTTAATATCTCCCATGAGGTTCAAGACATCATCACCTGTAAGAACTACTGCTGTTCCTGTTTCTCTTGCAGCAGCTTGAATGGTAGCGTTTTGAGCAAAACCTTCTGGCTTTTTAACACCATCACCTATAACATGGTTCAATCCTTCATTTTGAGCGAAGGCAAACCCAACATCAGTTCGGACTTCGGCTTCCAAATCAAAGCCAGCATCCATAACCATATCTTGTGTCATAGGAATAGTAACAGTCTGCCTAAAAGGTATTACAGCAACTTCTCGGAAAGTAGGGGCATCATCCGCAGCAGGTGCTTCGGTTTCCCCTTCAAATGTAGCAGTAAGACTATCCGCGACCCGTACTGGAACGTTAATAGTTTTACTCGCCATTGTCTTAACCCGAGATATACTTCTTATGTTACTTGTTTCAAACACTTCCCTTCTGATCTCAGAGTCCAATACCTCTGGGACAAGAAAGCCCCCATCAATACCGACATCTGTTCGCATCAATTGCTTCATCTCAACTTCCGGCAATGCCTGAATCATATTCTTCCGGCCAGTCTTAATGAACTCCATGAATGCTTTGAATTGATCAGTCTGCTTGTAACCATCATTAGAAAATAGGAGAGCATCAGAAACATTCTTTTGCGTCATACTTTCTTTTACAAACTTCTGATTGATCTCTTCAAGAGCATCCAACTCATCCTGAATCTGTTCAATCGCTTCTTTATTCTCATGAGTATTTAGAGAATTGAGACGTTGTTTCAATTCATGATAAGCTTTGTTAGTCTTCTCAATAAATTCTGCAGTTTTTTGCATAGTTTATTGCTCCTTTTCTAATGATTTTAAAAAACTACCCAGCTTTTTCTCATTGTGATCTTCGCGATCACCAGTTAATTCTTGTAAAAACTTATCAAGCCTTTCATGTTCACGATCTTCACAATCGGTAATACCCTGAGCATCTCGCTCATTCTTTTTATGTTTCAAGGTAGCAACAAGTTCTTTAGCTGTACGCTGTGAGAACTTAACCCCTGATGTAAATAAGTCTTCCTGTTCCTTCAAACTCATTTTAAAGAAGTTATACATATCAACACGTTTGAATGATGTGATGACAGCTTGAGGATTAGCAGGAATACTGACTAATGAAATCTCAAATAATTCGACTTCATGAATCATCCTAATATTGTCTTCCCGGTTAAAGGTAGCTTCTACAATAAAGAAACCTATTGACATGGAAGTGATAGAGCCAATTTTGATTTGAGGTTTTACTCGACCTGCAACAAAAGTATCTTCCAAAGGCATCTTAGCTTTAACAAACAAGCCAGTTTCCCGTTCCTCTACCAAAGTAAATACTCCCAGAGGTTCATCCATTGAATGCTGCCATAAAAGTTTAGGAGTTCTTTTTGCAAGACTTTCTCTAAAAGCTCCTCTATCTATAATGTCAGAATCCAAATCTTCATTGCCAAATGTAGAAGCAAAGCCTTCAAATGTGAATACACCCTCTTCCTCTTCTAATTGTTTTTCAATTTCAAAAGGAAGACTTACAAACTTCTTTATCTTAACTCTTTTTCTAATCTCTTCCATCATGATCTCCTATCCGTAAATTGCGGCACAGCGACAATAAGCAACGTTTCCGACTCTAGCCCCTAATGAGGTATCACCGGGATAACCTAATTTATCCCCACCAATATCGAAGGGATTATCCATGAACCTAACTTGCCCATGGGCTGAGATGTGAGCAGGACGAACTTTACTATCACTCACAGTGATCCATTCTTTCCTATTCTTCTCTTCAACTTTACTAGTTATTTTCTTTGATCCTTCTGCTGCAGACTGGGTTTCAGTAACTGTAATATTCTCAACACGTGGTCTTTGTAGTCTTCTTAAAATTCTAGAACCTACCCTAGTCAAAGATGTCTGAGTAACAGGAACCTTATTTTCATTTAAGAAGGTAACTCCCGCCACCCTTGCAAGTAACATATTCTTTGTTGATGTTCTAGTAATAAAACCACTATCTTGTATAGAACTGTTACGAATAAAGGTTTGTAGTTTATCATCTAATATATCTCTTGATACAGGATCCAATCCTATAGGGATTGAGAATGCCGGAACAACTCGGTTATATTGTCCAAGTACAGTACGTAACCATAATGCTGACAATTCCTCAGGGTTAGTGAGTTGACCTTCTGGTACAATTTGTCTTCTAAAGATACCAAGTTCCATAAAAAAGGCTCTTCGTACTTGACGTCTAAATTGTATTTCAAATCGAAGCTTTTTAGCTAAATCTATTCTTGCTTGATTAGCAGCCATTAATTATCATCCTCATCATTGTCGTCATCGTCGTTGTCGTCAGGTTCTTGCTGAGATGCCGGTTTTGGTGTAGATTGTGATTCATCATCTAATACTCTAGGATTGTCAGCAGTAAAGATATCCGATCCAATCGGGGCTTGTGTAACCGGCCAAAGAACATCATCGCCACCTTCGTCAATCGGTTCACGATTAATCAGTTGTCTCAGTTCATTAATGGTTTCAACCCCTGCTTCTTTACGTTCTTTCAACTCACGAATAAATCTTTGTCTCAGAATGGGCAAGTCAGTTCTATCAAATGTTAAATCAAAATCACTTATATCTTTCTTATAACGAGGAAACAAAAAGAACTCTAAGCCATCTAGAATCTCTTTAATAACTGGCTCACAGCCATTATCAAATAGCATTTCATTACTAGTAGCCAGATTATTAAATGTTGACTTCTCATTATCTACAAGAGCAATCGGTACACCATATTGAAGAGCGACAATCTTACGAGCTAACTTTTGAAGTTTCTCAAAGTCTAAATCTTTAGGTGTATTACCAAATTGTTTAATGTCCACATCTTCAGCTGCAACAACACCAATAGTTCCTGCTTTATTCGGGCCTTGATACTTAGATAGGATAGCCGAAGAAGCATCTTCAAATTGATCGTCACCTAAATCTCCTTTTAAAGAAAATATAGTAGATAACGTTCCTCCATTCTTCAACAAAGCACTGTTATGGATTGCTCCATCTATTAATTGCTGTATCTCAGGACCAACAGCTAGTAATGGGCTTTCACCTACCATACTACGATCATCTGCTCTTGAACTAAATCCATGGAGGATACCAAGTTCGGCAAAATTGTTCATTATATAACGTATACGAGTTCCTTGCCGTTCTGCCTTATAAGTTCCTTGGTAAGGACCAGTTGTAACATCTATTGATGAAATAAACCCATTACTAAGAGTTTGTAGATTGACATTTATCGGACTGACTTTATCGATTGCTAAAGGAGGCCTATTTATGTTCCCTCCTGCCCAAACATAACTCTTGCCAACAACATTTTGTGTAATAGCCAGAGTCTTAAAGAATAAAAATGAAGAAACGCCAAACTTAGGATTCCTTAAAAGTCTAATCAAATCATCTTTGATAATTATTTTTCCCTCTTGATCTTTAAGAACGGGCGTCAACATTCCCACAGTATTAGCTACTAATCTGACAGGGATACTCACAGCACTGCTGGTTCTATATAGCTTCATTGCACCGTTAGCTGAAGCAGCAATTGTATCTGAGTTCATCAGATGTAAAAGTTCCTGAGCATAAAGAGATTGCTTTACACTAAGACGAGGTGAATCCTTTTGCCAAAACTTCCAATTCATTATCTTATCCTTAGCATTGTGCGATTTCTAATTAAAGGCTGACAAGCATACCTGAGTGCATCAATCAAATGATTCCAAGCATCTACAATATCTTTGGTTATATCCCCAGATAAATGATTTATTTTATAAGAATAGTTTGTAAGTTCTTGCAGTAGATGTTTACATCTGCTATGAACAACTATCGTAAAATTCTTTAAAAATTCAATGCCATCCTCAACACTCCCTTTAATCCCTTTTGGTTTTTTTACAGCAACAATATTAAAACCTCTACGACGTACATAGGATATTGTTTCGGGTCTTGCTGAATCAGCTCTGATCTTATGTTTTCTTGCACCTGGTACCTTATCAAAGAGAGCAGGTATTTTTTCCATTTCGACGCCCACTTTACATGCTTCATAATCTATGTAGATTTTTTTATTCTTTTCGTCTACCAAACAACGTAACAAGGCTGTGGGATCTTGAGAGAAACCCCAATCTGCTCCATATAAGAAAGGAGAATCTTCAGGTAATATAAAGTCATCTACAACATATCTGCCATTGAAGATCTTAGCTTCACTGGTAGTATCCAGTTCACCTTCCCAAACATGAAGATATTTCTCATAATCGTTAGCCTTATCAAACATCATTTCTTCGTAGAGTTCTGTTTCATGGAACCAAGGATTCTGATCATAATTTATTTTTGTAACTAAAGTACGAGGAGGAAGAATAGCCGGAACACCTGGCTCTGATTCTACAAACATCTTCCATACTGGGTCAGTAGCATTTTCAGAATTAAAACTTATTAAGAATTGAGAACCCTTATCACGCACGCAAGGAATTAAATCCTTAAGACTTTTTGCTTTAACTTTTTGAGCTTCATCTATCAGACAACGAGTAATACCTTTAATAGATCTAATATGGTCTGCGTTCTGCCATAGTCCTTCAAAAAGAAATTCTGCTCCATTATAAGGGCTATGGATTCTCGTTTCTGTGCTTCTAAAGAATTTATCATGTCCTAAGACACCCATACTATTCATAACTGCTTCGATTGTAGCCTTTGTGCTTTTCTTGATAGACTTCTGTATTTCCCGACAACATAGATTTTTATGTGGATAGTCAAGAGACTCTTCAACCACAATACGAGCAAAACTCTCAGTCTTAGTAGCACCCCTACCTCCATACGCGACTTTATATCTATAGTCAGCATAATAAGGTAAGAAAGCAGCGGGGATGTCTATAGAAGCTTCGATAATCATATTTTCTTTTTACTTTTTAATTTAATTCTTTTTGTTTTACCATTGTTGATTTGTATATTTTGTATATTCTGTTGCACATGCACCACATTCCTAGTTATGATAATTTGAGGAGGATCAGTATTGGGATCTTCCGGATCAATCTCCTTAGCCATTGGCTGACTGGTATACTTGTTAATTTCTTTTATAGCATCCAAATCTTCTAAGATCTCTGCTTTATAAAGCAGAATAACTGCAATGAGATCCGCATGGGTACCATTATCAATATTTATACCACGTTCTCGCATCTTTTGCAAACCTAATTTAAGGCCTCCTCGCTGTAAAGCTTGTTCCAGCACAGTTCTAACACTATATCGGTGTCCAGGAGTCCTTCCTTTAGAATTGCCAGATTCACCTTTCTGCCATTGAAATGGCTTAAGATGATCATATCTTGTTGATTTTTTAACCACCGCTGTTGTCATTTTAATCCACCTTGTACAATTTAAAATTTAAGATAATTTAAATCGGATTCCCAGTCAACTGTAACCGCATTCCCACCTGTTACAGATAATCGCAAATCATTCCCAGATACAGTAAAGTCTACACTCCAGGAAGCTGCTCCAGAATCTTTGCCAGTGTGGGTATTAGTAACATTCCCCACAATTTCTGCCGATCCACTGCCTACTCTTTTCACCGTACACTCAATAATTGAACCTATAACAATGGTGTGATCTGAATTCTCTCCTATCACCTCAGCCGTTATTAAGTACACTGCCCCTTCATCCAGAGTAATCGCATGAAGGGCAGTTTCAGTGTTATCGGTTGTAGTTATATTTGCTGGTGGTAGATGGGTGAGACCACCCAATTCACCACTAGCACCACTCCATTCCCCACCATTGTTCCAAATCTCAAATTGAAGGGAGGTCAGGTTCCAAATTGAAGCCCCGTTAAAGATGGTTCCCAGGGCATCCCTTTGGGTGGTTGTGGATAAAGCTATTACCGGATCACCATCTAACAACTCAATTCGCAATGCTCTATACGCATCCCACAAGGTAATTCTAAACGGGCCTTGCAGAACCAAGGCACCGCCGATGGTGATTGTTGCCTTGGCTTGAAAGCCCGACCCCACAGCAACATGAGAAACAGAATAGGTGGAGTTCCTATTTGTAATGTCATTCTTCCAGAAATTATAATCCTGCTCCTGCGCAAATGATGGAACTGCGGATAACAACAAGAATATGAAAATGCTTACAATATAGGAACTCACCTTTTCCATTGCTTTATTCTCCGGTTACTGGTTCTGGTGGCTTGCAGTATAAGAATACGCTGCCATCATCCATGGTTAATTTAACCTGCTCTTTCTTTTCCTTCCCAGTGCAGTTAATTTTGCCACGATATTCTCCGGGGGGTGCATTATTAAAAAGCACAAAATAATGCTTATCATCAACCCAGAAAGTAAGTGGCGATTGAACTGGAGGAACTATCCCAACACCGGCATTAACAGCCGGGGGTGTTTCTTGTTGGGCTGTGGCAATGCCAACACTAAGAATAAGAAATAAAGTAATAGCAATAATCGTTTTCATGCGTGTTCTCCTTTATTATTGTCCTGTTGCTGATAAAGTTGCATATCGTGTGGTTAATCCACTCGAACCGCTTGTTCTTGTAAATTGTGGTCTAAATCTAAATCCTTTCTGAGCTAGAGAGGTTGAATGTCCAGATGCAGCCTGTGCAATAGCTGCAATTTCAGTCATCATTTCATTGGCGTCATCTATAGGAAGAAAAGTGCCTGACTTAGTTTTATCCACATGCCATAGATATCTAAATTCTTGCGCCCCTCCAGATGATAACCCTGTGATATCGATAGGCATGGTTAATATTTTATCCTCGTTACCAGTATATTCAAATGTGCCTGTGGTAGCATCAATTAATTTAAAGCGTTCAGTTGTGGATGATTGAACAAGTGTTCCAAAGTCCATTGTCCTAAAGGTATTATTTGTAATACTACCACCAGCAATCAGCACGGTATTATCATTAACAAAGCCAGAAAACTCATACGTGCTGGATATAATGCCGGGGTTCAAAGTAGCCAGAACCCTGGGATCTTTTTGGTTGAGACCATCGGTGTTCCAATCCCCGGTTTTGGTCACGGTAAAAGGCCGGTTGATTCTAAAGCTACTTGTCTGCTGATTGTAGACAATCGCGCCGCCATCATAATCTGTTGATAAATCCGTATCTATCACCAGCGTGTCACCGTCGACCAGGATAGTATTTGGATCAGACATGATGACAGAATCTGACAAAAAGCTTCCTGTATCACCGGCCACAAATGCAATGCTTGCTACTTCAAAGAACCCGACTCCCACGGTAGTAATAATAAAGGTGCCATTATATGTTGACTGAGAAAATGTTGAATTAACAATCTGCTGATTAACAAACAGAGTTGGGCCAACAGTGAAACTAAACCGGGCCACGCCACTTGAGTCTGTGACGCCGGTGATGGTGGTTGCTGCTACAGAAGCATCTGTAACTGCTGTGAACGTGCCTGAGATACCGCCCCCATTGAATAGGGTTTTATTGTCCCCACTCAATAAATTATCATCCACAACGACTGTTGAAAGGTCCCCAATTTCCGGATCAATTTGCAATAATGATTCGTTTGGTTGAAGTGTTGCGTCGTTACCAGAAACGGTGACAGCAATATCATTAAACTGGGAGCTTCTAATATCAAAATAAGAATCAGACATATCCGCGCCATTTGCAAGCACCGTTCCTGAAATAAATGTAGTTGCAACATTATCAATAAAGAATCCGGCTTCATTAAAGAAATACCCTACACTTAAGATTCTAAATTGAGAAGAGTTTGTTATTGAACCTAAATCATCCCAATTGAAAACACCGGAATTACTCATTTCTACAAAAACAGAACTGTTCGTTATATCTAACAGTTGACCGTCCCCACCTCCATCCAAATTATTTATGCCATCTATACGCAAGAACGCCGTTCCGTCAGAAGTGATGAACGTTAAGGTATCTGTGTAGAATATTCCTGCTGTTGAAATCCTGCTACCAAGGATAGAAAAACTAATACCAGTGTTAATAACGATTTCAGCATCAGTCGTGATTGTGGTCCTGAGCATAAGCGTTGTATTCGCTGCGACCGTTAATGTGCCACCACTTACTAGAGCATCCCAATCCGCTTGGCTTGTAATGGCAATTACATTTGTGGGATCAGCTTGTGAAGTCCATCGTGTACCATTATAATAATTGGGTATATTTGTAGATGTATTATAAACCCGAAGCCCAGTGGAAGGGGTTGTGATGGCGTCTCTCTGTGTGCTGGTCATCCGTGGTTCTATGAAACCAAGAGAGGTATGCTGTAAGGTTAGTATCGCATCAGCATCTGGTGGGGCTTCACCCATAGCGATTCTACCCACTGAATTCATAATAAAAATATCATCACTTCCTGGGGTCAAGGAGCCATTCGGAGAAATAATAAAGAAATCATCCAGCTGATCTACACCAATAGTATAGATTTCTCCGGGGTTCTCAAAGTGCAGGACTGCATCCCCTGTACCTGCCTGTTCAATAGTCATACCGGCAGTGGCATCCATCAGGTTGTTGCTCTCAAAGATGTGCAATCGGTTATCGGGCGCGGTTGTACCAATTCCGACATTCCCGTTGGCAATAACTGTTAAACGAGCAGTCCCTTCTGTCCCCCCTGCCGAAGCGTCACCTGTGACAATCTGCACAGCGGTCCCTGCGATACCCTTTGATTCGATAAATGTCGCATTGTCGATAGCGTTCGTATATCTAGTTCCAGCATTGCCGTTTATTCCAAACAAGCCTTCGACTACGGCTCCATCTTGCCGTAACAGTAGTGTGGG
>SDBT01016690.1_pt1 | contig 11617 bp, 10 predicted proteins | sample 2277101 | NCBI WGS metagenome assembly SDBT01 (sample SAMN10404973, study PRJNA504765) | marine sediment metagenome | isolation source: marine sediment core GS10_PC15, 103 cmbsf | place: Arctic Ocean: Southern Knipovich Ridge | collected 2010
CCACAAAATCATTGCCAATACCATGCATTTTATGAAAAGCCAGCTGTGTCATGCGACAAGACTCTCATTGGCAAATAACTGGGCAATGGTTTCGCGTTGACGAATTAAATGCGATTGATCGCCTGCGATCAACACTTCGGCAGCTCTTGGTCTGGAATTATAATTCGAACTCATCGTAAACCCATAAGCGCCTGCCGTTCGCACGGCTAACAAATCACCACTGTTTAGGGCAAGTTCACGCTGCTTACCAAGGAAATCACCGGTTTCACACACGGGGCCCACGATATCATAAATGGCGGTGGCCTGGTCCTTGTTCGGGATCACTGGAATAATGTTTTGCTCAGCGTGATATAAAGCTGGACGCAATAAATCATTCATGCCCGCATCGGTAATGGCAAAATGCTTATGCTCACCGGGTTTCAAATACTCCACGCGTGTCACCAATATACCTGCATTCGCCGCGATAGCCCGACCCGGCTCAAGTATAATACGCAGATTTTTATCGGGTAAACGCGCCAACAACGCAGCAGCGTATTCAGCGGGTTCTGGTGGTGATTCTTGTAGATAGCGCACGCCCAAGCCGCCACCTAAATCAATTTGTTCGATGTTGATCCCTTGCTGTTTAAGCATGACCGCCAAGCTAAACACTTTATCGCAAGCTTCAAGAAATGGCGCCAGATCTGTCAATTGCGAACCAATATGACACGTCACACCGATGATCTTCACATGCTTCAGGCCCGCCGCTTTCTGATATAACGCCGGTGCATCTTGGATGGGTATACCAAATTTATTTTCTTTTAATCCTGTTGAAATATAAGGGTGGGTGTTGGCATTGATATCAGGATTCACCCGTAATGCAATATTCGCTGTTTTTTGCATGTCCGCTGCAATCGAATTAATACGCTCTAGTTCGGCGGCAGATTCAACATTAAAACAACTAATATCCACCTCAAGCGCCCGAACAATTTCATGTTGCAGCTTACCTACACCAGAAAACACCGTTTTTTTAGGGTCACCACCAGCGGCTAATACACGCTCGAGCTCACCCACTGAAACAATATCAAACCCTGAACCTAATTTAGCCAACACCTGCAAAATGGCAATATTAGAATTGGCCTTGACGGCATAACAAATACAGTGTGGATGCTCACTTAAGACAGAATCGAACACACGCCAATGGCGCTCCAAGGTTGCTCGTGAGTAGACATAAAGCGGTGTGCCATAACGCTCAGCTAGATCGGCGACTGGCACATCTTCCGCATAAAGCTGTCCATTTTTGTAATTAAAATAATCCATGCTATAACCTTTAAATTTTCGTTTTGATCGGTGGCTTTTCGCCAGGCAAATACAAAAGACCTGTCTGTCCGCAACCGGTCATGCAGACCAGCAATACCAGCGTCAGCAACCCCAAGATGAATTTCGTTTTTATGCGCATCGGTCCCATTCCTTTATGACGGCGTTTTTTGCATATCACGCAAATATTGCAAACGCTCAGCCGTGCCAATGTCCAACCAACTGCCCTGATAATGTTCTGCCGTCACAAGATTTTCGGCAATGGCTTTATCTAAAATTGATTTTAACTGGAATTTGCCTGAATGATCAGCAAAAAGCGATGGCTGATAAAGCCCAATGCCTGAATACGTCAGGCGCTCACCGGCAGTCAACGAGGCCATATTATCTTGAAAATAAAAGTCGCCTTTTGCCACATGCTCAGGGTTATCAACTAAAATCAAATGCGCAGCTTTGGTCGAGATAAGTTTTTTGAATTTTGAAAAAGGGTAATCCGTCCAAATGTCGGCATTCAACACAATAAACGGATCATCACCCAGCAATGGCAATGCATGAGCAATTCCACCACCGGTGCCTAAATCAGTCGGTTGTTCTATCGAATAGTGAATTTCCACACCAAATCGGCTGCCATCACCCAAAGCATCCATAATGCGATCGGCTTGATAACAAACATTAATCACCACATGATGAATTTGCGCCTGGGCCAATGCCATCAAGTGATAAACAATTAAGGGGTGTTCACCAACTCGGATTAATGGCTTCGGTGTTTCATCGGTAATTGGACGCAGACGCACACCACGTCCCGCAGCAAGTATCATGGCTTTCATGGTTTGAGCACTCTATCTTGAAGAAATTGATACAACGGCGTTAATTCATCATAACGCTGACAAACAGCCCGCACATAACCCAGTGCGCGAGGAATATCTTGCAAATACGTTGTCTTACCGTCGCGGTGAGCGAGTCGTGCAAAAATATGGATGGCTTTTAAATGTCGCTGCACCCCCATCCAGTCAAACCACTCAAGAAATTGTACTGGATCATCTTCGCTTATAATACCTTTAGCCAAGGCCTGCTGTTGATAACTGCGCACCCACTTTTCCACTTTGACCCGCGGCCAATCAATATAGCAGTCACGTAATAACGACACTAAATCATACGTTATGGGTCCTTTGACCGCATCTTGAAAGTCGATTATGCCAACCTGATTGTCTGGCAGCACCATTAAATTTCGCGAATGATAATCACGATGCACAAAGACTCGGGGTTGTGCTTGAGCATTTGCAGTTAATAGATCAAAGCTGGCCTGTAATTGATCATGTTCAGCTGAACTTAACTCGAGGCCTAAATGGGTTTGTAAATACCAATGACGAAAACGCTCGAGTTCTGCCAGGCAAAAATCCCTATCAAATAATGGCAGCTCGTAATCATCCACTGATTTGCAAGTCTGAATGGTCAGTAATGATTCAATGGCCGTTTGATAAAGCTGATCAGCGTTATTCTCATTTAACACAGTCAAATACAAGGTGTCACCCAAATCACTTAACAACAAAAACCCTTGCGTCAAATCCGCTTGATGGACCACGGGGACTTGTAGTTTTAGGTTGACTAGCTCACTCGCAATCGCAACAAATGGCGCCATGGGCTCTTTATCCGGCGGCGCGTCCATAACCACATAGGTGTTGCCATCGGCCAGATGGGCTCGAAAATAACGCCTGAAACTCGCATCATTAGCCAGTGGTTTTATGGTCCACTCGACACCTGGCAAACAGGTTGCCAGCCAAGCTTCAAGGGCCTGAAGTCGAAGATCTTGTTGTTGTTTGATGTTAATCATAGCCAAATTACCATGGAACTTGTAACATAGCGCGTCTTACAAAATAATAAAAGCGTCGCCGTGAAGCAATACCCTCGCACCATCCTGCAAATTCTTGCCATCGCTTGGCTTAGCCTTAGCCTGGCCAACCCTGTGCATGCTGCCGAAAACGTAAGTCAAACTAACAAAACTCCTTTAACAAAACAACAATTGATTAACATGTTAGGCTGGGTGGCAGAACCGGCTAAAAACATGTGTGGCGGATATTATCTAGTCCCCTCTTTTTTAGCGCGCCACCCTAACCCCGCCACCATCGAGAAATCCGACACGGTGATTCATGCCGAGCGCACTGAATTTTATGCCAAAACAGGCATATCCGATCTTTCCGGGAATGTCACCGTCAATCAGCCGGGGCGCTATTTATCAGCAGAAAATGCGCGTCTGATTCGCGACCCAAAAAGCGGGCGTCTGACTTATATTGATTTAAAAGGCAATGTGCATTTTGAGGATACTAGCCATCTTATTATCAGCAACCGCGCGACCTATGACCTCGCCCAGCACAAAGCCACTCTCTATGACTCGCTTTATCGAACTCTACGCCCAATCTCAACAGGCGTTATCAACGCCTGGGGGCAAGCCGAAAAAATCGTGCGCCAAGACGACGGAATAATGAATTTGAGCACAGCGACTTATACCACCTGCCCACCGAACCAAAGTGTTTGGCGAGTCAGAGCCAGTCATCTCCATTTAAACCCAATCACCGGTGTCGGCACAGCCTATAATGCGAGAATTAATATCAAAGGCATTCCCGTTTTATATACACCCTATTTGAGCTTCCCGATTGATAACCGACGCAAATCAGGTTTGCTATTTCCCGTGTTTGGCTATTCCACAAGCTCAGGATTTGACCTTAGCCTGCCTTACTATTTTAATTTAGCCCCAAATTATGATTTAACCCTCACTCCCCGCTATATCAGCAAACGTGGCTTGATGATGAGCGGCCTATTTCGTTATTTAACCCACTCGAGCAACGGACAATTTCAATTAAGTGTGCTTCCGGGCGACCGCGAATTTGCTTCATTTCGTGATAACGCCCCCGCCAAATATGGCGTTACCTCAAGCACAAAACCTTTTTTATCCCGTCTAAAGCGAGACAGCACCAACCGTTATTATGTGTCTTATCTTGACAACACTCGCTTTAGTCCACATTGGAAATCGAGCCTTAATTTAAATTACACATCTGATGATTACTACTTCCAAAACTTTGGTAATGAACCCTCTTCCATCAATTACGATCAATTGCTCAATCAAGCTGATCTAAACTATGACGACGAAAACTGGCATTTTTTAGCACGGGTGCAAGCTTACCAAACTCTCCACCCGATCAATCAGGGCGATATTGAAGACCAATATTCGCGTTTACCTGAGCTGGATTTGAATGGGTTTTTCCCGCATGAATTCGGCCCAATGGATTACTCATTCAATAGCCAGTTTGTGTATTTTGATCATGCGGCAGATTTTATGACAAAGCAGCCTGTACCAACCGGCGCGCGATTTAATGAGGAACCGGGCTTAAGCTTGCCTATCATCAAAGCGGGTGGCTATTTTACTCCTCGCTTACAAGTGGACGCGACCACCTATAATTTATCTAACAATGTTGATAATACCATCAACCGCGCACTCCCTATCTTCGATATTGATAGCGGTTTATTTTTTGAGCGTAATTTTCACATGTTCAGCAACAATTATGAACAAACCTTAGAGCCGAGAGTCTTTTATTTATATGTGCCTTATACCAATCAAAATAACATTCCGTTGTTTGACACAACCTTGCCAACATTCAGCGTTGAGCAATTATTTCGTACGAATCGGTTTGTCGGCATCGACCGCATCGGTGATGCCAATCAAGTCTCACTTGCGTTAACCACGCGCATACTCGATGCAAAAACCGGTGCTGAAAAAATGAGTGCGAGTATCGGTGAAATTTATTATATACAACGCCACCGTGTCTGCTTAACGCCCACTTGTATTACAGATCCCACTGTCGATGATCGCTTGTCGCCGATCGTCGCTGAGCTCAACTATAACCTGAGCAATAAATGGAGCGTCTCCGGAACCGTGGCATGGGATCCTAATCAATCGAAAACTAACAACGGCTCGGTCAACCTACGCTACCTTCCTGCACCCAACCATATCATCCGAATGGGTTATGATTTTGTGCGAGGCGGTGACTTTATCAACAAAAAAAACCCCTTGAGCAATGAGAACAACCTGAACCGCATTGACCTAGGATTCGCCTGGCCATTGAAATATAACTGGTCAGCAGTGGCCAATTGGAACTATAATCTATCCCACAGCCATCCTCAGTCCTATTTTTACGGGCTGGAATATAACAGCTGCTGTTGGGCGATGCGAATAATAACCAGCCGCACCCTAACCGCTGAAAACAATGATGGCACAACCGAATATGACACGGACTATTATATTCAATTTCAATTGAAAGGATTGGGCAATTTTGGCAACAATGACCCAGGCAGCTTGCTGACAGGGGCATTGCCAGGTTATCAAGATCGATTAAACTAAGGTGAAAATTATGAAGCGACTCTCTATATTACTCATTTTACTGTTATCCCCTGTGCTTGCCTTTGCTGCAACACCGACAACGGCCAAAACACCCACGGCCGCAACAAAGAGCACACCCATTGTACCATTGGACCGTGTTGTCGCGATCGTTAACAGCCAAGTGATCACCCAAAGTGCGTTGGATACGGCATTAGTACCAATCAAAAAGCGTCTCGCGGCAAGCAAAACGCCACTGCCACCCGAAAGTGAGCTGGAAAAGCAGGTGCTCAATCAACTGATCATCACTAAAATCCAACTGCAAATGGCAACTCGTAACAATATTACGATTCCAAGCGCTGATGTGAGCAAAGCGGTTAAAGATATTGCCAAACGCAATAAAATCTCAATGAGCGAATTAAAAACTAAACTAGAAGCAACGGGTGTTGACTACGCACAATACCGTAAAAGCATTCGCAAACAAATGTTGCTAAGCCAAATTGAACATAGCGCTGTTGGCGCTAAAGTTAATGTCACTGATCAAGATGTCAGCAACTTTATGCAACAATATCAACAACAGCTTAAATCAGGCAAAGAATACAATGTCGCTGACATTTTAATCCCTCTGCCCGGCACACCTTCACCGGCGCAAGTTGATGCGGCACAAAAAACTGCCGATGGTATCGTTGCGAAATTAAACAACGGTGCTAACTTTAGCAAAATCGCCGCAGGTCAATCTGGCGGTCAACAAGCACTACAAGGGGGCGATCTTGGCTGGCGCAAATTAGCAGAGCTACCTACCATCTTTGCCAATCAAGTACACAACATGAAAGCCAACAGCATCGCCGGTCCTATACGTGCACCCAATGGTTTTCATATTATTAAACTACTGGGCGTGAAAGATAGTGGACATAAATTTACCCGCAATCAAATTCGCAGCATGTTGTCAGAACGCCAATTCCAACAACAACTAGGCATGTGGTTACAGCGCATGCGTGCTGCTTCTTATGTGAAGGTTATGCTTGGTTGACAATTTTCCACCAGGCACGCAAACGCTTCGGCCAGAATTTTCTGGTCGATCCTGGCATTATTGGCAAAATCATTCGCGCCATTTCTCCCACACCCGAACAACATATTGTTGAAATTGGGCCCGGGCTTGGTGCATTAACCACATCCATCCTACCTCTCGCCGGCAAAATGGATGTGATAGAGCTGGATCGAGATATTATCCCTAAATTGAAAATTGCTTGTCTAGATTTGGGCGAACTAAATATTCATCAATCAGATGCATTGCGTTTTGACTATAAAGCCTTGGTTAACTCTGACAAACCACTGCGTATTATTGGCAACCTACCCTACAACATCTCCTCACCATTAATTTTTCATCTTTTAACGTTTGAAGAGTGTATTCAAGACATGCATTTCATGCTGCAAAAAGAAGTGGTTGCACGCATGGCTGCCAAACCTAATAGTAAAACTTACGGCCGTCTATCCGTGATGGTGCAATACCATTGTGATGTCATTGCTTTATTTAATGTCCCAGCAAATGCCTTCAGACCTGCGCCTAAAGTTATCTCAGCCTTTTTACGCTTGCGCCCAAGAACGCCTACGCGCAAAACGGATGATTACAAATATTTTAGCGAGTTGGTGCGCCTTGCCTTTAATCAGCGGCGCAAAATGTTAAGTAACAGCCTTAAAGATACCGTGAGCGTAGATGCGTTTAGTCGAGCGAGCATCGATCCAAAATCGCGCCCAGAACAGTTATCCGTTGATGATTTCGTGAGGTTAAGCAATGTCAGTTTATGCGATCGGTGATGTCCAGGGTTGCTTTACGGAGCTGCAAGACTTGCTCGGACACATTCAATTTGACCCTGAGCTCGATACGCTTTGGTTCGCCGGTGACTTAGTCAATCGCGGTCCTGACTCGCTAGCTGTGCTGCGCTTTGTTATGCAGTTAAAGCGCGCTGTGGTGGTGCTTGGCAATCATGATTTACATTTACTCGCACTGCATCACGGTCACCCGCATAATGACCATACCTTAGAACAGGTTTTAAACGCAGCCGATATTGATGTGATCATTCGCTGGTTACGTCAGCAACACCTTGTGTATTTTGATGCGCAATTAAATGCTGCCATTGTCCACGCCGGTATTCTTCCCAGTTGGACTGTTGACCAAGCCCTGCAATATGCCGCCGAGATTGAGGCTGTGCTGCGCTCAGATGCTTATCCCGATTATGTTGCGAATATGTATGGCAACCAACCCAACCACTGGAATCCAAACTTGCAAGGTCATGACCGACTCCGCTTTATAACAAACGCGTTCACACGGATGCGGTTTTGCGACAAAACTGAACATTTGGACATGCACCACGCTGGCCCACCCGGCAGTCAACCTGAACATTTAATCCCGTGGTATCGCATCGGAAATCGCCAAGCGGTTAACACCAAAATTATTTTTGGTCATTGGGCTGCCGCTGATGGCGACACAGGCGTGCCAAATGCCATCGCAGTCGATACTGGCTGCGTGTGGGGCAATAAACTAACCGCATACCGTGTTGATGACGGTCAGCTCTTTTCGGTACCAGCACGCGATAAAACCACAAAACTGTAGGCAACAGAATTTTTTTCATCTGCCGGGTGATCTTCTCGACTGATTTCTTTCCACTCATCTGCGCGCCACTGTGGAAAATAGGTATCGCCTGGAAATTCTTGGTGGATAAGCGTCAAATACAACCGTGTTGCATAAGGCAAGGCTGTGGCATAGATCTTCCCACCACCAATCACCATGATTTCCTCACCATCAATTGCCAGCGCATCACCTACGCTTGCCACAACATCACATCCCGCGGCCTGATACCCACGATTGCGGCTAACCACAATATTGCGCCTGCCGGGCAGGGCTCGCCCTATGGACTCGAAGGTTTTGCGCCCCATGACGATGGGTTTTCCGAGCGTCATATTTTTGAAATATCGCAAGTCCGCAGGCAATTGCCAAGGCAATTGATTCTCATTCCCAATCACAAGTTTGGGTGTGATTGCTGCAATAAGTGAAATTTCTTTCATGATATTAACTCAACTGTTGATTCGATAAGGCCTTTCCCATTATGATGGTGGGAAATAATAAGCAAAAGGTTTTGCACATGGGTCATAATAACATTAAGTCTATTTGTATAGCAGGGATTGCCGCATTATCTCTTTGTTTTTCTGCAGCAAGTCTAGCAACTGACTCACAAGCCATGGCCACACATGGCAAATTTCCCACGTATCCGAAAATTGAATATGGCAAAGGCAAGCAAGCGGCATTAATAAAAAAAGGGGAATACTTAACTAAAGCGGGCGATTGCATAGCCTGTCATACGGCACCAGGCGGTACACCGTTTGCTGGCGGCTTATCCATTGATACACCATTTGGCACGATTTACACCCCCAATATCACCTCAGACAAAAAACACGGCATCGGCAATTGGACCGATAAAGAATTTATCCACGCGGTAAAAGATGGCATCAACCCTAAGGGCGAATACTACTACCCCGCTTTCCCATTCGTGTTTTTCAATAAGATGACCGATGACGACGTATTAGCCATTAAAGCCTATCTCGAGGCTTTACCGCCATCTGACCTACAAAACAAAGTCGATAAAATGAAGTTTCCTTTTAACCACCGCTTTTTATTATTTGGCTGGCGCATGATGTTTTTTGATTTGAATAAAGGTGACTTTAAACCGAACCCGAAAGAATCCGAGGAATGGAATCGCGGCGCGTATATTGTCCAGGGCTTAGGCCACTGCAGCATGTGTCACACCGAGTTAAATATGCTGGGCTCACCAAAGAAAAAGTATTATCTCGCTGGTGCATTTATCGAAGGCTTCCATGCCCCCAACATTACCTCCGAAAATCTCGGCAAGATCTCCGTACTTAAAATTACCGATGTCTTTAGACAAGACAAATTGGTCCGAGGCGGCAATGTTGCAGGCCCGATGTTAGAGGTCAACCACGACAGCTTGAAATATCTGTCCCTGCAAGATTTAGAGTCAATTGCAACCTATCTAAAGACAGTCAAAAGTCAAACGCCACCTGCACCAAAGGTTGCGGGCACAGGCTTGGCCGCTGGTAAGGCGGTATACCAACAATACTGTGTCGGCTGCCATGGAACGGGTGCCGGTGGTGCTCCGAAAATTGGTGATGCTGCTGAATGGGCGCCAAAAATTGCGCTCGGCATCGACAAATTACACGCCAACGCACTTCACGGCATTGGCGGCATGCCACCTAAAGGCACTTGTGGTGTTTGTACAGATAAACAAATTTATAATGCCGTCGATTATATGGTCTCCGAAAGCCGCGGTAAGGCCGGTGAAAAATTTGCTGCGCCGAAAAAAGCCTATGCACCAGACACATCGATTGCACACGGTAAAGTGATATACAATCAGGCCTGCGCAGTTTGCCACACCGATGGCAAATTTGGTGCACCTAAGATAGGTGATAAAACGGTTTGGGCCCCTTTGATTAAACAAAATCTGGATGTCTTGTTTGCCCGTGCAATTCAGCATTTTCGCGGAATTCCATATCAAGGCAAACAATTTGATATCAGTAATTCAGATATTGAAGCGGCGGTTAAATACATTGTAAGTCAAAGCAAAACCGCGGGTGATTATAAACTTTGGTAATTTAGGGAGTGTTCTATGCGCACGGCGCGATTTTTTCAATCTATTGTTATAAGCCTAGCAACTTGGTTAGTTGTTAGCACTGCGTTTGCAGATAAATTACCTAAATTTAATATGACGCCAGGTGTCACGCCCATTAGTCGCGATATTTATGATCTGCATATGACTATTTTTGCGATTTGTGTGGTGATCGGCATCCTGGTTTTTGGTGTGCTCATTTATTCACTCATTAAATTCCGTAAATCAAAAGGCGCTGTTGCCTCAAAATTCCATGACCACCCAGTGCTTGAAATTGTTTGGGCTATAATCCCATTTTTCATTTTGCTTGCTGCTGCAATTCCAGCAACCATCGTGTTAATCCGTATGGAGGATACCGCCGATGCGAGCGTCAATATCAAAATCACTGGTCATCAATGGAAATGGCAATACGAATATTTAGATGAGGGAATTAGTTTCTACAGCAATTTATCCACGCCACGCGACCAAATAGACAATAAACGTCCCAAAAATAAATGGTATTTACTCGAAGTTGATAAACCTTTGGTTGTACCCATTCATCAAAAAATTCGTTTTTTAGTCACATCAAGTGATGTGATTCATTCCTGGTGGGTTCCAGCTTTTGGGGTTAAGCGCGATGCCATTCCAGGCTTTATTCATGAAGCCTGGGCTAAAATCGACAAACCTGGCACATATCGTGGTCAATGCGCCGAATTGTGCGGACTCAATCATGGCTTTATGCCCATTGTTGTCATTGCTAAAACCCAAGAAGACTATCAAAAATGGGTGCTATCACAATCCAAAGGCGCGGCTGAAGCAGCTGCAGCCGCTATAAAAGCGGCAGATAAAAAATGGACTTTGGACGAGTTAATGAAATTGGGTAAGAGCACATATACTGCACATTGTGCTGTCTGTCATAAACCGACAGGTGATGGCATGCCCCCAGCATTTCCTGCACTGAAAGGCGGCAAAATCACCACTGGACCTGTCAAAGCACATATTGAAATTGTATTAAATGGTAAGACCGGCACCGCGATGCAGTCATTTAAATCACAATTAAGTGATGCGGACATTGCTGCCGTTGTTACTTATGAGCGTAATGCTTGGGGCAATGCCGACAAGAAAAAATATGGCAATAGTGCGGGTGGGATTGTTCAACCCAAAGAAATCACCAAATTAAGTAAATAATAAGTTTAAAAATTAATAAATAGGATAAAAAAATGAGCGAAGCTGTCATCACACATTCTGATGCGCGCCCAAAAGGGTTTAAAGCCTTTATTAGGCGCTGGGTATTTGCAAC
>SDBT01016691.1_pt1 | contig 11616 bp, 14 predicted proteins | sample 2277101 | NCBI WGS metagenome assembly SDBT01 (sample SAMN10404973, study PRJNA504765) | marine sediment metagenome | isolation source: marine sediment core GS10_PC15, 103 cmbsf | place: Arctic Ocean: Southern Knipovich Ridge | collected 2010
AAAAGGAGCGACACAGAAGTGCCGTTTCACCTAGCATTCTCGGGTACCGTTGGGAAAGTCAGATTTTTCTCTGGGTTGTGAGCATGGAGATCGAGTGCCAACCTCACTAACGGTCTCTCCATTGGATCTTTTTGGATCTAATAAGCGATCTTTCGTGTTTACCAAAGGAGATGTTTATTTTTGCTTGCGCTGGGGCTTGTTCATCCCCCCTTTTACCGGGATATTCTTTGGGGTCTTGGTGGCCTTTGGTGCGCGCACCTGTAGCACTACTGTACCGTGGATGGTGCCTGTGAATGACATGAGGTCCAGCAGTTGGTGTTCACTACACAATTTAGTTTGTTCGAGGTAGGCAATACACGTGTAGTTGGAAGGTAGCTGCTCGATGCGCCCACTTTCGTGCACCCACAGAACGGCTCCTTGTTTCAACACCACCCGTTCTATGTTACCACCTATCTGTTCTTGCAACCATTCCAGGGATTGGCCACGGTTCACAACCGTGTTTGGGACATCATTCAAGGAGGTTGTGGGTGTGATTACGTAGTATCGCGGCATGTCACAAGTTACAATATGGAGAATGTTTTGGTTTGGGAACTACTTACCGTACAGCGATCACGATCTTCCACCCTTACTTACCGTACAATGACTACGATCTTTAGCCCTTACTGAAAATGAACACAAAAACACACTTACCTATGAAATAGATACTTACGTCAACGCTTCCCCCCGGGTACGAGTCAATGTTGCGCTCGTCGTCGATGCCGTACGGGCCCTTGAGCGTGATGTGCGTCTGTGTGTGCTGCCCCGTGAGCATTTTCCGACCCTCAGGGTGATAGTTAATCATCTGGTCGACCATTTTCAGTAGACTGGTAGCCTGTCGCAGAGCCATGGAGAAAATGACAATCCTACACCGCGGCACCGTAAGCGCGAACGCCGCCACAAACATGGCGGTGCCCGTAGTCTTTCCTGCACGTCGGTACGAGGACAGTAACAGCTCCATGGGGATTTCCGCCCACCCCTGTTCACGTTTGTACTGCTCGGCGAATCGGTCGTACTCGGGACCGAGAATCTTGGGCAAACAACATGTCACCATGGCCTCGTGCATTTGTATCTGAGGAGGAGTGCGTTCGAACCGAAATTCATCCAAACACCGATTCAGGTTGTTCAGGATCTCTTCACCCTGCTGTACCTTTTGTCGCTGCCCCACACTATTGCCAGAATCTAATTCAAAGCGACGAGGAATTCGTGAGTGTACATGGATTTCCTCATCCACTTTTTCATCCCAATACCGCGTGACATCTTCAAAGATGCGCACAGGATTGATTGGAAATCCTGGATCAACCCCCATTTACCAGTCATCCCCAGGCTCTTATAAATACGCGCCGCTCACAGTCCCATCACAACACAGGAGAGAATGCCGATCGGTACACGAAAGACATCACGCAAACGTTTGGAAGGGGATGCTCAAGATTTGATTGCGTACATTCTCACAAATTCCAGTGATTTTTACAAGGTGTTGGGGGTGCGCCGCCAAGCGAGCGATACGGTGATTCGAAAAGCGTTTCGTACTCAATCCCTGCATGTGCATCCTGACCGCTGTGAACTTGAGGGGGCCAGCGAGGCGCAACAGGTCCTGGAACGGGTGCGATCGTGTTTGCTGTCGCCCGTGTCACGGCAGCACTATGACGCCACCGGCCAGGAATTGGGGCAGCGTGATACGAGGTTGTCCTCCTTATCCTCCTACAATACGAAACAGGATTTTTCTTTGCCCCTTCGTCTAGTGGTGGTGTTGTCGGTAGTGTTGTGTGTAATGATTGGCGTGACGTGGACGCTCCGACTTCAGAGACAAGAGCACGAGTGTCTATCGCTGGACAGCCCTTTTGGTCGACAAGCGGATAAGCGTGTGCTGGCCCTGCCCGGAGGTACTAATGTCACATTCTACGTGCACGGCGCCTGCCAGGATTGGCCAGCTGCTCAAGTGGAATCGCGAGTGCAACAAATGTACATTAGTCGGTTGGAATTTCAGTGCCATGAAGAGCGACAAAGACTGAACATCAATCAGAAGCGGGATTTGGCCACAATTCCTGTGTGTAGAGAGATTTTTACCATCCGAGCCTACATATAAATGGAATTGCTGCTTATGACACATACACTGGGGGATGCCACCCCAATCCCGAGCATATACATATCTAGTGTCACTGAAAATTCTTGCATGGCTATTTATTATTACACTCATCTTCACTATGAATTTGGCCGTGTTCGAGACACTCTACCGCACGAAATTCATATTGTGGCACTCGTTACATGTGCTTTTCCCTATAATTATGTTGACAATTAAAAATCACAGAAAACATGATGATATTGCGTGGGGGGTAGGGATTTCAATTGTTGTGGTGTTAGTGGATATCGGTTCCAGTGTATTTCGTATCATTGATTTGATAAATTGTACGCCAGTGGTGTGCACCGAAGGCACAAATCCGTTTATTTTCCAGCTTGTAGCCTCTATAATATTCATCGTGATTGCCATTATCACAGTTGTGGTACTATTCAATCTACGTGCTACTACGTATGTGCGGAACCGGGATCGTGATGGGCGAGTGTTTGCCCTGGGGTCGATGCAATAAATGCCAATGTTACATGTGCACGCTTCACCGAAATCTCCTCCCCGCTCTGATACCCAAAAGATTGCTGATCCTGCTGACACGCCAGCTCCAGTTCCTTCGCGGACAGTGTGGTGCGCACTTGGGCAATAAAACTGTCGTGTGTCATCGTGAGCAGCAATTCCCACCACGGGGCTGGGTGCACTCGACGACCTGCTGCAGCTTCTAGCAATGCATGCCGGTGGGCGTAATAGGTACCCCCGCCCATTTGCGAGTACGCATCTGCACACTCCCACGTGCAAAATTCCATCACCCACACACAATCGGCAGTGTATCCGAGAGGGCACCCCACCGGCTTTCGTGATGCGCGTTTGCACCACTTGCACACAGTTTCCAATTCGAGAAAAGTGCGTTTTCGTGACATTGGGTATAGTGATGTGATGGGGATTTATAACTCTGTTTGGATATTTGCGAATGTGTATTGGATCTCTTACAGTCTCTGAGTGCGTGTGGAAATTCACTGGAGGTCCTTGTCACAGATCACGTACGTCAGCTCCAATTCGAGCTTGACATTGTTGCGTGCCGCTTGCTGCTCCCTCACAAGGCTTACATCCTTCAAATCAATCATGTCTGCTCCCTCCAAGTCCAACCACGAGCGGCCATCGGCACGGACCAGAGTCGCCTCGAATTCCTCCATGTTCACGAATGGCTGCTTTTGCAACACATTTTTGTCCAGCTCGTCAAGGCATTTGCTCACAATATCATTATCCACCTTGTAGAAGCGACCGTCCACTAGATCGGCGCGATTCATGTTGATGTTGAGGTTTTCAGCATTCAGCGCAATCAGGCTGGCAATCACAGAGTTCTTGGGCACCAAAGTGACGGGCTCGTCTGGGAACGGCACCAGACTGGCTTCAATAGAGGCACGAGTCAAATGCCCGTAGTTCTTGATGAGCTTGGGGAATGTGGTGATAAAACGGTCCGGTACGTGTGCAAGCTCGTCGCATCTGCCCTTCTCACCAGCATACAACCTTGTGGGGAATCGCTGACTCATTGAATTTCCGTATTTGTTTCCACGGAGACCAGTGATCTTTACAGCCACATCCACAGGAGTGGGGTTGGACTTGTACAGTACACGGGCACTAATCAGAATCACCTTGCTGAGATCGCCAATACGCGATTCCGAATCGGCAGCTTCGGGATCGTGACGCTTGCTACGGAAAATGTCTAGGTCCTTCTTGTTCACGCCCCAGGTGAGCGGGGAGCGACTAGAGCCACTCTCCCAGTCGGCCAGAGAGCCAGAAAAGTTGATTGCATAGCTGCGAGTCACTTGCTTTTCCGCATCTAAGAAATCGTTAACAGACAGTTTGCCATTGCCATTGCTCTTGAGCACCTTGGATTTAAGTGCTTCAGCGCCTATGGTAGTGGCTTCCATATCGTTCGTTAAAGCACCCATCGCCGGGGAACCGTAGAACCTGGCAGGGTCGGAAACAGGCTGATTTAGCAAGGGTTCACGTTGTTCGGCCATCAAGTAATCCTGGCTGGCCATGATGTAATGCCTGCGAGTTTGACGGCTGGTGTGGCTGTTCAAGCTGCATGTGTATAAATATACGTGATATGTTGCTAATGATCTTTTAATCCCATTCATTGCTTCTCGTACAAATCCTGAAAAACAGCACCCCCCTCTTTCCCTTTCATCGGCCGAAATGTACCACTGGCCAGTCGCTCTTGCCACCCCACTTCGGAGCGCGCCGCCGCAGACCGTGCGTACACGAGCTTGCCCTGGGGGCCGTATTCGACACACCTAAACCAGTAATGTAACTCCTTCATTTGCCCCTGCAAATCTTTTTGCGTCCACACTTGCCGGTAACGCACTCCCGCTCGAGAACGCCTAATATGCAGCCCCGTGAGTTGGGCGAATTTCCCGTACACGTCGTCGTGGGTCATTAAATCGTGCAGACGCAAGCGCGGTCTCGATGCCCTATACCAAACATCGTCGCGTGCTGCCAGAATACCAGCTTCAATGGTAGGCGACAGAAATAAAATACCCAATTGTTCTGGTTGTCCCATCCACGCACTGGTCTGCGGTATAGGGCGGGCGCGGTTGCCGAATAATCGGTCGAACGCAACTATATCCGCGTCCGTGAGCCCCGTGTCCCGTTCCACGAGCAAACGGGCGAGGAGGCGGAAAGGATCCCGAGTCGAACTGACCCTTGGGGATTTCGGAGTTTTCTCTACACCCTCTTCAGTCTTTACCGCGGGAGGGGCTGTAGGTGGTAAAATGTCACGGGCCGTCGGATATGGTACAGGACCCTGCCAATACTCGTCGGCCGAGGTGTCGGTGTTCCCCGCAACCACACGTACAAATCTATACAACGGATCTGCCATCAACAACAGTTGGCGTTCTAGGCGCTCCTCAATGTATTCTGGAGCAAATGGGGCGTCTTCTAGGACATGTCCGGGTTGCCCGTCCTGACGCTGTGCATCTTCGGGGGTGTATGGCCAATTTTCTATGGGCACAGCTCCTTGTCCTCCTCGGTATATTCGTGTGTTGATCAGGGGATTATTCCGGGAGATGATGCCCTCTAGGGAATCTCCTCCTCCAATTTTCTGCACAACGCGTCGTGCCATATTTTTTCTAGGAAATGGGGTTATGTGGAATTATACGAAACAGGGCACATAAATACACTAATTCCATTCATGGTGTGTATTGTAGGCTGTCACGCAATCAATCAATGAACAAATTCGTGTGGGTCATGATCATGTAGTGGCCGTCACCCGGGTGAATGAACGTGTCCTTGACCGCCCCAGGGTAATCACGGATCCCGCGTCCCGAGTCCACGTGCACTGCGGATCCGTTGGCCATTTGGTACTTGCATGAGCTGTCCGCGAGCATTTCCGGAGCGGCCACGCACACGTACTGATCTACGAATTTGCGCAGCTTCTCAGTGGGACCTTCAGACAGAGCTTTGGACGCATTCGTGGTTATGGCCATGTTGGTTGGGGCAAACACCGCACACCCCTTGGTCAAAGCACCACCGTCAGTGCACCGCTTCTGGTACGCGTTCACTATTGCCATGAAATTGCTTACAGTTTCTGCTGGTCCAGTAGTTTTGATCGCGGTCGCAACTACATGAGCGTTCAGAGGCTCAAGCTTTGGTTTCGCCACATGAGCGTTCAGAGGCTCAAGCTCTGGTACCGCGGTAGGACGATCCATTCGTTCAATTGGAACAAGATCGGGCACACTGCGGGTTGTCACACGGTGACGCAGTGACGCTGGAACATTGGCCCCGGCCAATTTTTGGTCTTGCAAACGCCGACGCAGGGTCGGAATGTCTTCGGCCAGTGGCTCGAGTTTCGGTATCCCTTCTTCGGCGACGGAAGAAGAAATCGGCTCGAGTGCAGGCATCCCTTTTCCAGCGACGGAAGAAGAAATCGGTTCAAGCGCAGGCATCCCTTCTTTGGTGGTAGGAGAAGAAATCGGCTCAAGTCGAGGAAGGGCGCGCTCCATCTTTTTACCCTCGTCATCGCTGTCCGAAGAGGATGAGGAGGAACAGGATCCTCTGCGTCTGTACGCCCGCTTCTTGCATCGCCGCATACAGGAAGTGACGTGAATGCGTAGTTCGCACTTGAGCAGGTACTGTTCCATGTGGTGGGGAGTGCATCCGTGGTGGTAACGGTATTTGCCCATGTAGCCACACATGTATCTAGACCATTTGGTAAAGTACCGAGTGCAATTGTTAATGCCGTGTGCAGCCCAGAATCCTCGGTATCCTCCACAGGCCTCGGGGTATAGGTGGTCCGATGTAAAACACTGCACAAACACGTTCGTCATCCAGCGATGGTCGTCCAGGTTGCAACGCAGATCTTTACTCTCCACCATGATTAGGGCCGTGTGGTGACAGAATGCCCCAAACCAGTGGTCCAGGCCATGCGCGTCCTTGATGACTACACCACCGGAAATGGGGGTTGGGGTGATGGGTGCAGCAACAACCGGGGATTTGTTCTCTGTAGCAACGGCGGAGTTCTCCTCGTATAGTTCCGGGGCTACACGACGCGCTAGACCAAGAGACACCCATTTCTGAATGGAGAATTGCTTGGATCGCGGGTCTGCATTGTAAGCTCGAATAACGCGAATGGTATATTTGCCCATGTTTTGCGGGGCTGTGCTTTTCCCCGCCCCGGTATATAAGTAATACATACAGACCGAAACAGCACGCTCTATCGTCTAACAGACACGAATGGCTGTCTGGACAATTTGGGCATGGCTGTTTCTTGCGGGGCACGCATCGGCGGTAGTGGCCCTACTAGCCCAGCGAGTGCGTGACAGTATCGGACAACCGGGAAGTCGTGAAGAGAGGATTAGTGTTATTGCCTTTTTACTCATATACACGATTATACACTATGCACTGGCGGTATTTGTGCATTTTTTTGTGTCCGAACCCGGAGGTTGGGGTGGCGGGGCGACAGTCCAGCTACTGCTGTTCTTAATCACCGTATTTGTGTCCATGACGTGGAAGATCGTGTATTGGGCGATTCACTTTTTCTTCCCACCGTCTAATGACGTTCGGCGTGAGAGCCAGGTATCGGTTGCCGTCTTTCTGGGTGGTGTAATAATTACTGTAGTGCTGGGATTGGTGACGGGCGCGTTTTTCCTGAAACGCAGCATTTTCACGGGAATTATCCTGCTTATACTCATGGTGATTAAGGCATTGGCGTACGGCAGGTACTTTTACAAAAATTGGAACACAATGTTGCCTCCCTCCGCTATGGGCGGAATTGGGCAAAAAAGATCCATCGCATCGCTTAGTGACGTCCGAAGTGGGGGGCTCTATATGCGAACAATGAAGTAACCCTCAGAAAATAAACCTGTGAAAATGTCCACAAGTGATGACACCGTCGAAGATTCGTTTTCTACTCTCACGCCAAATCCCACTGAAGCTGCAGATCGATTGGAGAAAATAGTCGGTCTCAATGAGTGCAAAGATCTTTTGGACTACGCCATTACCCGACCTGTAAAGAAACCAGATTTTTACACGGGCCAAGTGCGCAAAGTTCAGTTTCTGGCGTTGTACGGACCGCAAGGTATGGGGAAACGTGTACTCGTCACGGCACATGCACACTCTCTCGGACTCACGGTGATTATCGTGACACCAATCGACTTTTCCTCGTTCGGTGTATTTACGCGCATCTTGAAGGAGGGTATAGCTAAAGATCGCGGGTGTGTGGTAGTGTTCGACCATTGCAAGGACTACTTTCCCCGCGACAAGGACAGCGGAGCTAAACGAGATTTGCTCCGAGCCTTCCGCGCATTACCGGAAGAGGAGCGCGACCGGGTGTGGTTTGTGTGGCTCACAGCGCAAAAGCCTCAAATGCTCTTGGCTGAAGTGGAACTGGACAACACGGCGTACGCAAAAGATTTCACTATGGAAGAGATTAAAACAATTCTGTACAGTGTTCTCCGGGAACGTGGGATTTGGCTAGGCCAAGATATTGATATGGACGGGGAGCAATTTGAAAAGCTGATTGAGGCTTGCAAGTACGCCACGGTGGAGGACATTCACCAGTACTGCAGGCGGGTGTTTGCACGGCCATACGTCGTAATTCCGACGGCCGAGTTTCGACGCAAAAGACAACGAGCCGTACTGACACCGTCCTGGGAGGACTTCCAAGCCTGTTTTTATCGCAAAGAGAACGGTGTGGGGATTTGCAGACATGATCCTAAAGCAATTCGGCAAGCATTAGAGCCTGAGCGTCTGACCAATCCTGTTGTTGCACAGGCTGCGGCCGTGAAGATGCTCCTGAATCGGAAGGAATTTCCCGTGCAGACTTGAATATCAAAAATGAATTTGTTTAATTCAACGATCTATTTACCCGAACGCCCCCTCCAGACCACACTCCAATGTGCCCCGCCCCCCTCGAAAATGACGGGGAACAGATTGAATGTGAGGAGTGCAAAATGATTGTGTGTGCGTTCCAAGAGGACGTAATGCAGGAGCGTGAGTGGGAAGGTGAGTACCGTGAGTGTACATGGTACATACATCCACTCGAAAATTCCATGGGGTGGATTGCTCGCGCTGATGATGTAGGGTCTTGTGTATACCAGTTCAACACCCACCACCCCTACAACGGACAGCATCACGATGTATGGCCGTCATTTGAACAGATATTGGAGAAACTGCAAGCCTCAATCGACAAACACCTGGACAAACAGCAATAGATCGTGTGTGTGTGATGCAAATTCCTCAATATTTATTTATATATTTTTATTCCGTCCCCCTGCATATCCTACATACTGGTATTTGCATTCCCCCAATGTCACGCAATTACGTCTGTGTGATTGATCAGATTTTAGCCCTCATACCACGAACGAGAATTCGAGATGAACTACGTCGTGCTCTGGAATCACTAAAAAAGCAATATCGATTCACTGCCCCCGAGGTACGTGGTCAACTTTGGGCTGATACACAGGACGTTCTGCATAAGTTTCTGGCTGCCGATTTGCGTGCGTCCACGTCTCCAGAGGAGTGGCAACGCAAAACAGTGCACATTTTCAATGGGGAGGAATGAATTTGTTTATTTTGACGATCTATTGTCAGCGCGTATAATTATTCCATCTCCCCCTCCCCCCCATCAGATATCCTCCTCTCGCGATTAATATGTCCGTCAAGATTCTCGATTACAACATTAATCAAGCTTGGCGCGAAGAGAATACTGAAGATTATAAATGGATGGACCGGCATTTGCGTGTCCTGAAGATTCTACTCGATTCCAACGCTGATATAATGTGTCTTCAAGAACTCCGTAACCTTACAACATGTCCAGATTTGGGTGTAAATGACTTTCTCTCCATGTTAACAAACCGCAAATACGTTACCATGGCCTATAGTCTTAAGGATGAGAATACGTTTTATCTGGCAACTGTGTACGATCCCGTCCGATTTACCGTGTTGGAAACCCGCGAGTATTGGTACAATGCACACCCCAAACGGTGTCGTGGATACCTCGCCGTTCGGTTCGCGGACAACAAGACGGGGCGTCAGTTCTGGATCGTTAACACTCATTTCCACATTTACAAAGATCTCAAAGATGAAGCCGTGGAGATTTTGAAGAGCAACTGGGAAAATGTTACCAATATTCCGGTGGCCATTTTCGGAGATTTCAACTTCTTTGATGACGACGGCGGGCAAGAACAGCGTGAGGTAATGCTGAGTGCGTTCACCGATTCATTCTATCCAGTTTATCAACCTGATGGTGTGGAAGAATTGTCGGGCACTTTCTGGGGCTATCCCCACGACAATTACAACAAGTCCTTCGGTAAATTTAGTCGCCTGGACCATGGATTCCACAATGCGCTGATTGAACGTGTCGGGACCGCCACCATTGTGACCGAAAACGGAACACGATTCGGTCCTGTCAGCGATGGAGACGATACCTGGAGAAACCAACCATCTGATCATGCCTGTATTCAAGTGACTTTACAAATGAAGTGAAATGTAATGTAATGGTTCATTTATTGTCTGAAACTTCTTCATCAATCTTCACCCACTGCCAACGAGGGTGGTCGGGGACGGGACGATCTTTCCGGAAATCGAACCCCCACCGCTCGCAGGCGGCGTCAAGGTCCTTCTGTTGCTCTTGCTTGAACCATTCATCAAGTTGCTGTTCGTCTTCGTCTGAATCAGACAACACGGGGGTACAATTGGGGTTTTCGGTATCCATTCTGCAGTTATGTGACTGGGGGGCCGTGTGGTACAAGGGGCTTTTTAAAAGTGTTTATGGGAAAGATCCTACCTTGGCGGCGCCCTTAAACTGTGACACCAGGACAGACGATCTATTTCGGGGTCCAGACCCCATCACTTGAAAGTGTGTTTGGGTGTGTTCCGATCAAAACACAAACCTCGGAAAAACATTGGTAGAATGAGAGACATATTGATAGAGTGTTTGGGGTTGGCGTACCTACTCACGGACAGTCATGCATCATGGAACACCATGTTGCAATACAATTTCAAATGGATTGCTCTCGCATATCTCCAGGGGATCATCATGCAGGGGCTGGTATTTGGAATTGCAGATATGGCCATTCAGTGGTTGCAGTTGCGCGGAGTACCTCAAAACTGGAGACAATATGCGCAGGGAACATTTGGGTTCTACGTAGGAGCGTGGCCCCCAATTGTCAAACCACGATTTCGTATTGGATACTTGTCACGAGGGCTATTGGTTTTTGTCATATTTACGCTCTATCTGAACCGGAAAAACATTACAAAGTGGGTACGCGGAGGGAGCACGCCCCGCTCCAGGTCTACACCTGCTCTCGTAGATGATTCCGATGCATTATCATCGGGGGATGAAAGTACGTCGGAAGAGGACAGCTCTTTGCTTGACATGTACCCTTTGCACGATACGCATTTTTAATGGGGTGTAATGAACTTGTTTATTTCAAACGATATATTGCTAGTGCATACACTACTTCTAGAACAAAGTGCAACAGAATTTCCACCTACTCCACAGCAATCATCATCACCAAAAACTCAATAAACACGAAAGATCGCTCATTAGATCCTTTTTTGGATCTGAGGGAGAGACCATTGGTGAGGTTGGCTTGCGATCTCCCTGCATGTCGACCACCCAAGATCGTGATTTTTCAAACAGCTCCGGAGAATGCTAGGCGAAACGGCACTTTTGTGTCGCTCCTTTTTCGTATTTAGATTTGGTAAAACACGAAAGATCGCTCGTTCCCAATAACCCCGTATTTGGCCGAGATAGCCTGTTGAGATCTTTGGAGGTTTCAAACATGAAAGATCGCTCATTAGATCCGTTTTGGATCTGAGGGAGAGACCATTGGTGAGGTTGGCAACCGATCTCCCTGCACGTCGACCACCCATTTTTGCAAAAATTCAAACGGCCCCGGAGAATGCTAGGTGAAACGGCACTTCTGTGTCGCTCCTTTTTCGTATTTAGATTTCAAACACGAAAGATCGCCCAAAGATTTTGACATTCACGCGTATAAGAATCATAT
>SDBT01016692.1_pt1 | contig 11616 bp, 9 predicted proteins | sample 2277101 | NCBI WGS metagenome assembly SDBT01 (sample SAMN10404973, study PRJNA504765) | marine sediment metagenome | isolation source: marine sediment core GS10_PC15, 103 cmbsf | place: Arctic Ocean: Southern Knipovich Ridge | collected 2010
GAGAACTTCCGTGTGGAGCAGAAGACGGACTACGAAAAACTGGGTCTGGAAATCGAAACCGACGGATCCGTTCATCCCAAGGAAGCGTTGAAGGAAGCTGCCAAGATCCTCATCTATCACTTCATGCTCTTCTCCGACGAGAAGATTACCCTTGATACTGATGAGAAATTCACCAACGAGGAGTTCGATGAAGAGGTGCTGCATATGCGCCAGTTGTTGAAAGCCAAATTGGTCGACCTGGATCTTTCCGTAAGGGCTCTCAATTGTTTGAAGGCTGCTGAGGTAGAGACCCTGGGTGACCTGGTGAAGTTCAATAAGAACGACCTGTTGAAATTCAGGAACTTCGGTAAGAAGTCACTCACCGAGCTGGAAGAGTTGCTGACCAACATGAACCTGACTTTCGGGATGGATACAAGTAAATACAAACTGGACAAGGATTAATTGCAATGAGACATAAGAAGAATTTTAATCATCTAGGGAGGAAGACGGGGCACAGGAAGGCCATGTTATCTAATATGGCTACCTCACTGATCATGCATAAGCGGATAGAGACAACTACCGCCAAGGCTAAGGCACTCAAAAAATATGTTGAGCCACTGATTACAAAGTCCAAAGACGATTCAACGCACGCACGCAGGGTGGTTTTTAGTTATCTGCAGGACAAGGATGCTGTAACGGAACTTTTCCGCGAAGTTTCAGTCAAGGTAGCCGACCGTCCGGGTGGATATACACGCATCATAAGGCTTGGTAACAGGCTAGGTGACAACGCCGATATGTGTCTGATCGAGCTGGTTGATTACAACGAGATCCTGTTGACAGAAAAAGCTGCTTCGAAAAAACCAACTTCGCGACGCCGTCGTGGAGGAGGCAAGACAAAAACTGCAACTGGTACCGCTACTGAAAGCCCGGAAGCAGAAGTAGAAGAGGCTGTTGTTGAAGAGACCGCTGTAGAAGATACCGTTGTTGAAGAGACCGCTGTTGAAGAAACTTCAACGGAGGAGGAGCCAAAGACTGAGACACCTGTTGAAGAGCCCAAAGCCGAGGTCGTTGAAGAACCCCAACCGGAGGCGAAGAACCCGGAGGTGAATAACGTTGACGAAACTGAGGAAGATACTTCAACCGAAGAGGAAAAGAAAGATTTATAGTATTTTAACGTTTCACTTTTTTTATAAGTACCGGGGATAAAGTAACTTTAATACTTTATCCCTTTTTTTATAGTTTAACCAATTAACAAATCGTATCATGGGACAAATCGTTAATATTCACGCACGTGAAATACTTGACTCACGCGGTAACCCCACTGTTGAAGTGGAAGTTACTTTAGCCAGTGGTTTTATTGGGCGCGCCGGAGTTCCTTCGGGAGCCTCCACAGGAGAAAATGAAGCATTGGAACTTAGGGATGGTGACAAAGACCGTTACCTGGGTAAAGGTGTACAAAAAGCAGTTGCCAATGTCAATAAGGCGATAGCAGAGGAGCTGTTGGGTATGGATGCCCTTGACCAGGTGGCCATTGACCAGAAGATGATTGCCCTTGATGGAACCAAAACTAAAAGTAAATTAGGTGCCAACGCCATGTTGGGTGTATCTCTTGCAGTAGCCAAAGCCGCTGCCATGTATCACGATATGCCTCTGTATCGCTACATTGGTGGTACCAACGCAAAACATTTGCCCATTCCTATGATGAACATTATCAATGGGGGATCCCATTCAGATGCACCCATTGCATTTCAGGAGTTTATGATTCGGCCTATTGGAGCGAGCAGCTTTAAAGAGGGTCTGAGAATGGGTGCCGAGGTGTTCCATGCACTTAAAAAGGTATTGAAAGAGAGGGGATTAAGTACTGCAGTTGGTGATGAAGGTGGATTTGCACCCAAGTTGGACGGAACTGAAGATGCACTGGAAAGCATTCTCAAGGCAGTCGAGATAGCTGGCTATAAGCCAGGAAAAGATATTACCATCGCACTGGATTGCGCAGCATCCGAGTTTTATGAGAATGGCATATATGATTATTCAAAGTTTGAAGGTCCCGGGGGTGCCAAAAGAACTTCAGAGGAGCAGGTCGATTACCTTGCTCAACTGTTGGAGAAGTATCCCATCGATTCCATTGAAGATGGCATGGATGAAGCGGATTGGGACGGATGGGTGGTCCAGAACCAGAAACTCGCGGATAAATGCCAGCTCGTTGGAGATGATGTATTTGTTACCAACGTGGAATATCTTTCAAAGGGGATTGAACTGGGATGCGCCAACTCCATTCTGATCAAAGTGAATCAGATCGGTACCCTTACCGAAACCATGAATTGCATTGAGATGGCACACAGGGCTGGTTACACCACTATTACTTCTCACCGCTCCGGTGAAACCGAAGATTCTACCATTGCAGACATTGCTGTGGCAACCAACTCGGGACAGATTAAAACCGGTTCACTGAGCCGTTCCGACAGGATCGCCAAGTACAACCAGTTGCTTCGCATCGAAGAGGAACTTGGGATTACGGCCATCTACGGTTATTAGCATCAGTAAAATTTCAAAAAGGGCTTTCTCAACCAGGGGGCCCTTCTCTGGTTATTGTTATAGGACATATTTGACCCGTTAAGAGCCAATAAGTAGTGAAATATTTGAATATATATATTATCTTGTATATCCCTAAAATCTATTTATTTTTTAACGTAAACCTATAGAATATGCCAGTCTTAAAAGAGAGGCTTCACCAGAAGATCGAGGAGTGGAGACCCAGAACACGAAAACTTGTTAAAGATTATTGCGATGTGGTTGTCGACCAGGTAACCATTGGCCAGGCTATCGGAGGGATGAGAGGACTGAAAAGTCTTGTCACTGATATCTCCTACCTTGACCCTCAGGAAGGAATCCGTTACAGGGGATATACGCTGCCCGAAGTATTTGAAAAGCTCCCAAAGCCACCAGGAGGAGAGATGCCTTATGTGGAAGGGCTCTTTTTCCTGTTACTCACAGGTGATATACCCACCAAAGGTGAAATAGCTGAACTTGCGGATGAATTCCGGAAGCGGAGTACCCTGCCCGGTTATGTGAACGAGGTGATCGATGCGTTTCCCGATGATTCATCACCCATGTCTATGTTCTCCGCTGCCATTCTAAGCTTGCAGCGCGAATCCGTGTTTGCCAAGGAGTACCAGGGAGGGATCAGTAAGATGGATTACTGGGAGCCCACCTTTGAAGATTCCATGAACCTGCTGGCCAAACTTCCCGAAATTGCCGCCTCCATTCATGCCAGGCTTTACAGGGACGGAAAACGTATCGCATCCAACCCCGACCTGGATATGGCGGCTAATTTTGCCCATATGATGGGACTCCCCGCACCCTATGACGATGTATCAAGGCTTAACTTTATCATTCATGCCGACCATGAAAGTGGAAATGTGAGTGCACACACCGGTCACCTTGTGTCAAGTGCACTTTCGGATATTTACCTTTCAGTTTCCGCCATGATCAATGGGTTGGCCGGTCCATTGCACGGACTTGCGAACCAGGAGGTTCTGAGGTGGATGCAAAATCTGGTGGAGAAAATGGATGGAAAGGTGCCCAGTGAGGATGAGATGAAAAAATTCGTGTGGGATACGCTTAACTCCGGTCAGGTGATCCCCGGATTTGGTCATGCCGTGCTCCGGAAAACCGATCCGCGTTATACATTGCAGCGTGAGTTTTGCCTGAACCATATGCAGGACGACCTGTTGTTCAAGTACACCGATATACTTTATAAAGTTGTACCCCCCATACTGGTAGAACAGGGCAAAGCCAAAAATCCCTGGCCCAATGTGGATGCCCAATCCGGGATAATCCACTGGCACTATGGAATTAAGGAGTATGAGTTCTATACAGTACTCTTTGGTATTGGCCGTTCCATTGGAGTGACAGCCAACCTCATCTGGGACCGGGCCCTGGGTTACTCGCTGGAGAGGCCCAAGTCGGTAACCACTGAAATGCTCGAGAAGATAGCCATGAAAGCTCAGGAAGCAACCAAGGCGACTGAAAAGGAAAAAGGAGGAGATTGCAAGGAGATTACCAATTAGTACTCCATTTTTCATTTGATAAGAATCACCTATAAAAATTCCTTCGCATTTGCGGAGGAATTTTTTTGTTAAAACAAATCCATTCGTGTAAGGAATACTGCCGTTAACCATTATATTTGTATATTCTATGTAAAGAAAACAGCCATTCATCCTTCAATGGAATGGACCTCCGGTGCCATATTAACCCTGTTCAATGAACTGACCGCTGTGATCCTTGCAGGTGGACTATTTGCATTCTCCATGCATATACTCTTCATCAGTAAAAGGACACGGTTGCTCCGGCATAATTATCGTCAATTGCAGGAGAAAGAGAAGGAATCCATGGAAGTGCTACATCAGAGGAACCTGCTTCAGAGCCGGACTAAAAACATTGAGGATAGCCTGAAGTATGCACAACGTATCCAGACGGCCATGTTTACAACTCCCAAAGAAATGAAGGCACTCTTCCCTGATTCATTCATATTTCAGCGGCCCAAGGATATCGTGAGTGGTGATTTTTACTGGGCCCGCAGAATTAACGGAAAAATATTGTTTTCCGTGGCCGATTGCACAGGTCATGGGGTCCCGGGTGCATTCATGTCACTCATTGGACTGGAATTTTTCAGGCAGATTGTGGTTGAGAAACAGATCCATAGGCCAGCCAGCATACTCAATGAGATGAATCATTATTTCGATCTGGTTTTTGGAAACCTGGAAGAACTCTCCCTGAAAGATGGAATCGACCTGGCATTCTGTGCATATGATTATAAAACAAGGATACTGGAGTACGCAGGTGCTTTTAATCCTGTCTATATTATCCGAAATAACGAGATCAGGGAGTTAAAAGGTGACCGAATTATTGTGGGGCCCGATTATGGGGTTCAGCGGGGATCTTTCCAGAACAAAACGGTGGATTTGGAAGCGGACGATGTACTCTACATGTTTTCGGATGGGTATGCCGATCAGTTTGGTGGTCCGGAAGGGAAAAAGTTTAAGTACCGGCGGTTCAGGCATCTTCTTATGAGTATCCATAAACTTCCCATGGAGGAACAACACCGCAGGTTGGAAGAGAATATCAATGAATGGATGGGAGGACAAAATGAACAGATCGATGACCTGATGGTGATTGGGATCAGGCCAGTAAGTTTTTCATCATCTTGATCAGTACATCTGCCTGGAAAGGTTTCGCGATGTAATCATCCACACCCGCAGCCAGACAATTCTCTCTGTCACCTGCTAATGCATTGGCAGTTATGGCGATAATGGGGATATGAGTTTCGCCCGTTGATTCAATTTCGCGAATTTTCTTGGTCGCGATAATTCCATCCATCACAGGCATCATAATGTCCATGAGGATAAGGTCATATTGTTTGAGTCCGAACATTTCCAGGGCTATCTTGCCATTCCTGGCCACATCAATCTGACTCACCTGTTTATTAAGACTCAGCAGGACAATCTTCTGATTGATCGCATTGTCTTCCACCAGTAAAATCTTGGCATCTTTCAGCTCAATCCCTATTTTGGAAACCTTTTCAACTTCCACTGCTTCGGTGGGTTCTATCACGCTTCTGGTGGTATCTTTCGCAAAATCCTGGAAGAAAGTAATCGATGCCAGCGGACCGTCGCATTCTGCTGAAAGTCCGCTTTCACTTTCATGAAGCAGGTTACGGGCATTTGCCAGATTGGATCCCTGGTGACTGTCGCTATGGTTCAGAGATTCCAAATAGGTTGCCAGGTCCTCACACAGATCCGATTCCGCCACGAACTTGAATTCAAGGCGCACCTGACTTGGGCTTTCCCGCATGTTAATAATTTGAAGCTCAATGGGATTCCCGGTATGCATATATAGGTTCAATCCCTTGATAATGTTTACTATAAGGCTCCGTAACAGGCTGGGGTCTCCAATTAGGTAGTGGGAAATGCGGTCTGACCGCTGGATGGTTACTTCTTCGTGGAAGGTCGTACTCGACTTCAGGATTTTAACAGCTTCATCCAGGACCCTGGTCAGGTCAAATGAGATAATACTTTTCTTATAATCGAGGATTCCCGGGGAGGCAATCTCAACTATATTATTGACATCTTCGATCAGGTTATTGGTGGAGGCCTTCAGGGTCTCCATCAGCTCCTTCTGTTCAGAGGTTAGACTGATGTCATGTACCAGGTTGTTGATCAGGGTGATGTTACTTAATGAAGTCCTCAGTTTATGGGAGAGCCTGGAAATAAATTCATCCTTTTGGATAATCTCACTCTGCACCTTGCTGCGAGAATCCATGAGGCTGGTAAGTAATTCACGGTTCGAACGTTCAATGAAGAGGGCAATGATGATAACAAGGGTATACGTGGAAAAGAAAACCAGTGCATTGAAGATATCCAGATGAATGCTATGTGCGAAAACAGGAATGAAATTGAAAATCAGGTTAATGATTCCCAGTGCTATGGGAACAATAATCCCGTATTTACTGTTTACACTAACAGCCGCAAGAGGGAAGAGCAGGTAAAAAGCCATGATCAATCCACCTGAAATTCCAAGATCGAATAGGAATCCTGTGAGAAAAATCAGGGCTGTGAGAATCAGTGCCAGGATGCTGTTCAGGTTTGGTTTCCTTGCCGCAGGGATCAGGAAATAAATAGCCAGGCCGGCCAGTAACATAAGGATATTAAGGCCAATCAATATGGGCATCATGGCGATGGAAGACCAAAGAATCGACATAACCAACATCACAAAAAGGATCATAAAAAAGAGGTTGATCCTCTTGATCCTATTTACGAGTGCTTGTTCCATCTTCTCCTTGATACCATAGGAGATGATCCGTTGCAGGAATTGGGGAAACATGGGTATTATTAAATGGCTTTCAAAGCAAAGTAAGAGAAAAATTGAACAATTCTGACTAATTTTGGCGTTATTTTTGTGCCATAAACGTATATTAGTTAGTAATTTTGCAGATGGAGGAGCTACAAATATGTGGAAACGGATAGCAGGTTTATGGGTGATGTTGATGCTGGCCCAGGTGCTGGTTGCCCAGGAAGGTGAAAGAGCCGGTATGGAGAAGTATTCCCCCGATTTTGAATTCAGGGAAGGGATCTTTGCCAATTTTGAGATGGTCATAGCCAACAACCCCATTCCTCCAGCCAGGATCGTTACCGATTTGGACATGTTCGACAGAGAGTTTTACGATAAAATCACCATGGGAAAGGAGATTGTTATCTATGATGACAATGCAGTGAAAGAAGTCATGAAGACCAAGAATGTGTGGGGATACGGGCGTAATGGGGTACTTTACATCAATGTGGGTAGTAAGTTTCACCGGGTCAGTTTCGTGGGAAATATTTGCCATTTTGTAGCCAGCATGACTACCTATAATCCCAACTATTATGACCCCTATTCCATGAATCCGTACTATTCAAATTCCTATTATTACAACCGGTACACCATGCCCCATTCCAACTATACCAATACAGAATTGAAGCAATACCTGCTCGATTTTCAGACGGGTGAAGTGCTGGACTATGATATTGAGAGTATAGAAGTGCTCCTCATGAGGGACCCTGAGCTTCACGACGAGTACCAGAGCCTGAAGAACCGGAAGAAAAAACAGATGAAATTTGTCTTTATCCGCAGGTATAATGAGAAGCACCCTCTCTACTTTCCCTCCAATTAACCTATCTTTCAACCATAGAAAACCATTTTCATGAAAAAAATTATTGCCCTTTTGCTTGTGATGCTTCCTTTGATCTGTATACAAGCCCAACGGGAATACCTTCCCACCGAAGAAGATCTGACCCACTTTCAAACCACCAAAACCTACATAGTGCTTAGCGACAACCCCATGTCGGATTACAACATGGAGATTCGGGATGCCGTAGAGAAGTACTGGAAAATCACCGAATATGAATTTCTCGATTTCGACGAATTTGGAGACAAAAGTGTGGATAAAAATGCTTCTTTTCTTTATACAGCAGCTGTGAACTTTGAAAAGGACAGGTCCTACACCCGGTATATTTTCCTATGCGTTTCATTGGGAGGAGATTATGAGACCATCAACGATATGAAGGATGTGGCCAATCTTCCCATGAGTTTCCACGGAGTGGATGAGGACCGTTACACTTATAAGCTGGGAACCATGGTGCAGTTCCTGCAGGAACACATTCGATTGATCACTGATAATCCCTCAATGGTTTCCCAGAATGTCTATAAGCACTACAACGACAACATGGGCGATATGAAAGGTAAAACCCTTTACCTTTTGGAAGACGAGCTTGCCAAAGAGGTCTCCTCCGAGGCCAGGATCAGGTCGGTCTATCCCAATAAGGTGAAGATCGTAGAGCCAGAAGAGATTAAGGAATTAATTATGACAGGAGATGAGAATGCAGTGTTCCTTCATAAGGTTGGACCAGAGGGCAAGAAAATGAACGCAAGGGTTTATAAGATCCTGATTGGTGCTGCCGATGGGAAATTCTATTACTTTGATTATCATAAAATCAATGCTAAGAAACCGGATGCGTTCCTTGAAAGTGATTTTAAGAAATTGGCCAAGGCCAGCAAATAGTAGCAAACGAGTTCATGGCAGACAAACCATCCATTCCTAAAGGTACGAGAGATTTCAATCCCCTGGAGATGATCAGGCGGAACCATATTTTCGATACCATCCGTACAATTTTTAAAACCTATGGCTACCTTCCCATTGAGACACCCGCTATGGAGAACCTCTCATCCCTCCTGGGTAAATATGGAGAAGAGGGTGATAAACTTCTGTTTAAGATCTTAAATTCGGGTGATTTTAAAAGCAAGCTTTCCGACGATGAGCTTACCTCTATACCGGCAGGACGGTTAGCGTCCATGATTTCGGAGAAGGGATTGAGGTATGACCTGACTGTTCCTTTTGCCCGGTTTGTGGTGCAGCACCGCAATGAAATTACCTTTCCTTTCAAGCGTTATCAAATTCAACCGGTGTGGCGTGCCGATCGACCACAGCGAGGCCGGTACAGGGAATTTTTCCAGTGTGATGTGGATGTTATCGGGAGTCATTCGTTGTTGAATGAATTTGAGTTGATCCGGATCATGGATCAGGTATTTAGTGCGTTGGGAATGAAGGTGGTCATTATGATGAATAACCGCAAAGTACTGGCTGGTATTGTGGAGGTGATTGGGGAACCGGAAAGGATGATCGATGTGACCATAGCCATTGATAAGCTTCAGAAGGCAGGATTGGATAAGGTGATGCAGGAATTGGAGCAGAAAGGGTTAGGAAAAGACTCCATAGAGAAGCTGGTACCCGTGCTTCAAATGGAGGGTAGCAGCCCTGAGAAAATGGAGTTTCTTGTGGACTACCTGAAGAATTCAAACATAGGGAAGGAAGGTATTTCCGAGATTGATCAGCTCTTCAACTATTTGGGATCCGATCCGGTGGATGCGGAAGTTGAACTGGATCTTACCCTGGCACGCGGCCTTAATTACTACACAGGCAGCATCTTCGAAGGGAAGTCGGGCGAGGTACAGATCGGAAGTGTCTGCGGAGGTGGAAGGTATGACGACCTCACCGGTATTTTCGGATTGGAAGGAGTGTCGGGGGTGGGTGTCTCATTCGGAGCCGATCGGATTTATGATGTGCTGTTGCAACTCGACCGTTTCCCGGATAAAGGTGAGATGGAACCCCGGCTCCTTTTTGTGAATTTTGGTCAGCGGGAAGCAGCACATATCTTACCCATCCTGGGTCAGTTAAGAAAAAGAGGAATTGCCTCTGAACTATACCCCGACATGGCCAAAATGAAAAAGCAAATGAGTTACGCCAACGCCCGGAATATTCCCTATGTAGCCCTGGTTGGCGAGCAGGAAATGAAGGACGGAATGGTGACCCTCAAGGAGATGGAGACAGGAAACCAGGAGCTGCTTACCCCGGAACAACTGGTGGAGCGTCTCTCCCGCTAAATCAATGGTTGTCTGAAAACATTCTAGAAAGATATGGAAAAGGTACACCTGGTAACCACCGAAGAGATCGGGTGGAAGCAATTTGAGGAGATAATTACCACACAGCAGAAAATTGTCCTCTCCGATGAAGTAATCAGGAAGATCTCGGTATGCAGGGATTACCTCGACCGCAGGCTTGAGGATGGAGAGGAGATACTTTATGGCATCAACACAGGCTTTGGTTCCCTTTGTGATACGGTGATCTCCAAAGAAAACCTTGGTCTTTTGCAGAAGAACCTGGTCATGTCCCATGCCTGTGGGGTAGGAGATGAGGTTCCCAGGGAGATTACCAGGCTCATGTTACTGTTGAAGATCCAGTCACTTTCCTATGGCAACTCGGGGGTGCAGGTGGTTACTGTTCAACGCCTGGCCGATCTCTATAACCATGACATTTTGCCCATAGTCTATACCTATGGTTCCCTTGGAGCCTCAGGAGATCTTGCTCCACTGGCTCATATGAGTCTTCCACTACTGGGGTTGGGCGATGTGGATATGAAGGGTGAACGCATGAAGGCTTCAGAAGCATTGAAAAGGATGGGATGGAATCCCCTTGACCTGCAATCCAAAGAAGGACTGGCACTGCTTAATGGCACCCAGTTTATGAGTGCATATGGGGTATACCTTTGCATGCGTGTCTTTAAACTTTCAAGGCTGGCAGATATTATTGCTGCCATATCGCTGGATGCATTCGACGGGAGGATCGAGCCTTTCCATGAGTTGATACAGCAGATCAGACCGCACCAGGGACAGATCGTCACAGCCCGCAGGATTCGCTGGCTTCTGGAAGGAAGTGAACTGATCTCCAGGCCTAAGGCACATGTGCAGGATCCCTATTCATTCAGATGCATACCCCAGGTACATGGAGCATCTAAAGACTCCATCAACTATGTGGCTTATGTGTTCCGCAACGAAATCAATTCTGTAACCGACAATCCGACTATTTTCCCTGAGGAGGATATGATTATTTCGGCAGGAAATTTCCATGGTCAACCCCTGGCATTGGCACTTGACAACCTGGCCATTGCCTTAAGTGAGATTGGAAATATCTCCGAGAGGCGTACCTATCAGTTGGTTTCCGGAGCCAGGGGGTTACCACCCTACCTGGTGGCCAATCCGGGACTCAACTCAGGATTTATGATCCCTCAGTTCACGGCTGCCTCTATGGTGAGTCACAACAAGCAGCTTTGTACTCCCTCATCGGTTGATTCCATCGAATCATCACAGGGACAGGAAGATCATGTGAGTATGGGAGCCAATGCTGCCACCAAAGCCTACCGGGTCATGCTCAACCTGGAACGGATCCTGGCCATCGAGCTATACAATGCAGCACAGGCCTTTGAATTCAGGCGACCAGCCCGAACCAGTTCCTATTTGGAGAAATTTCTGACTGACTACCGGAAGTATGTCTCTTTTGTGAAGGATGACAAGGTCATGTACCACGACATTGATGCCAGTGTGCAGTTTCTTCAGGATATCGAGCTGGATTTGCCCGAGGATTTGCTGGTCATACGCGACTATTCGCCTGCCGATATGCGTTAAGGTAGCTATTCTCTGAGACCTGGAATAATGGGATTCTAGAATAATGGGATTGGCGGGGGACATTCGCTATCCTGACTGCTACCC
>SDBT01016693.1_pt1 | contig 11615 bp, 6 predicted proteins | sample 2277101 | NCBI WGS metagenome assembly SDBT01 (sample SAMN10404973, study PRJNA504765) | marine sediment metagenome | isolation source: marine sediment core GS10_PC15, 103 cmbsf | place: Arctic Ocean: Southern Knipovich Ridge | collected 2010
TTTTCCCTTATTATTATGACGGCGTAAACACCACTGCCATAACATCTGCCATATACGATAATCTATGTAGTTAAATGTCTCTTTTGCACTACTGTAGCAATAGTAGTTAGCCCAGCCTCTAATAATCGGATTTAATTTAGAGATGAGCTCATCTGCTTTCATCTGCTTATTCTTTGAGAGCATTGATTTAATATGCTCTAAATGACGTTTAATCGCCTTCTTAGAAGGTTTTGCTAAACACACCTTTCGAGTTCTGCCATTAAATTGACGAATTGTAAAACCAAGAGAGTCAAACCCATCCTCTCGGTGTACAATCTTCGTCTTTGCCTCATTTAAGCTCATACCCCTCTCTTTAAGAAAGATTCTAAGCTTAGGAAGCACATAACTAATAATTCTCTCCCTCGACGGTGCCGTCACTACAAAATCATCAGCGTATCGAACTAAATTGAGCCCCTTATCGTCTCCTTGCCTACGGCTTGGAGTAGAATAGTTTCCTTTGGAATTTTCCGCCCCAAAAAGCCGTTCCATACCATCCAAAGCAATATTTGCAAGCAAAGGACTTATGATTCCGCCTTGTGGCGTACCCGATTTGGTCTGAAAATATTTTCCAAATTCAATAATCCCTGATTTAAGCCATCTCCTCACCGTTTCCCGAAATACGGGAACTCTTTTAAGCAATGTAGCATGATTAATGTTATCAAAGCATCCTGAAATATCCGCATCTAAAATCCATTCACTCTTTCGATATCCACTTACTACACGAACAGAGTTCCAAATCTGCCAAATTGCATCCATGCATCGACGTCCTGGTCTGAAGCCATACGAATGAGATTCAAACCTTGCTTCCCACTCGGGTTCCAATGCTAATTTCACGAGCATTTGCATAACTCGATCCTTAACAGTTGGAATACCTAAGGGTCGCTTGGCTCCGCTACTTTTTGGAATATAAACACGTCTAAGCGAACTACATTTATAATTAAATATATTGGTCTGACGGACATTTTCCACTAATTCTGCACGCTCCATTGAAGTAGCATAAATTTGCCCGTCAATTCCTGGCGTATATTTACCCTTATTTTCCTGCGTGACCCTTCTAACCGCCAAGAGTCTTGCAGAATGTGATCTGACAAGGAGTTTCTGAAGATTTTTAACCTTCACCCAGTCCTTATCACGGGTTACTCGAAAGATTCGTTCTTGAAGCCGTCTTACGTGTCGCTTAGGAATATCCCATTGGATATTATCCCAATCTACCACACGCCCTTTGATCTGTTCAATGTTTTCACACATCGTCTAACTTCACCTTCAGTTAAGATTTCTCAATATGTTTCTTTCGTTGAGACCTGCTTAGGAAGTCAGCACCCTTTCGAGTTAGGTATCTCTATAGTTCTTTCATTACTATAGCCCTATCCACACCATTACAGCATGACATTCGCTTTTTCCAGCATCCTCTGCCCACTAAGCCTTCCCCTTTTCTCACGATCGGGATACCATTCTACATACGTAGATGGGGCTCATTGGGTTTACCAAGTTCCTTATACCCGATGTTCAACGGAACCCTTAGGGAGGTACTCTCCCCCGGTTGCACTATGGATGACTAAGGAATGAAAAAAAACCATTCCTACCCGGCAACTCACCCTTTTGGTCTCGGCGTATCAACTATGTTTCGCCGATTTTTAATAACGAGGTTTATCATACCTTCACTTTCATTTCCCATAGGTTCTTTGGCTAGCCCACAGCCCGCCTCATAGCTAAGCGCTGACGGTACATTGTCTCCAGAGCTCCACACATCGTCGTTGCCAACAATGCATGTCTGGATAGCCATTATCGGTCATCTCAAAACCAGTTTTTGAAAACTACTTTCATCCAATTTTGTTCTCAAGTCCTGTATTCGGATATAAGATTTTCTTGTCGCACTTTTTTCTTTAAATATATCTCACAATTAAAATGTAATAAAGATACAATTAGGAAAAAAAAATGATTTTTGCAGAATATTTTACAAAAGTTTCAGAAGGTATAGAGTTTTTAATAGCTCTTGGTTCAGTAATTGGTCTATTAGGATTACTTATGGGTTTTGTTATTCTCTTGGCGGGATATAGAGAAAAAGGGGTAAAAATAATAATTATTAGTTTTATTATCGTCGCAATTTGTGGTTTACACACAGGTACTAAATATTTCAGAATATAAATCAATCTCTAATCTAGAAACCAAGCAGAAGTCCTTATGATTTAAATAAAAATTGGAATGAATACTCAAAATGTTTGATGAATTACTAATTGTGGCGGGGTTTTTGATTTTTTCCATTATACTATCATATATTTTGTTAAAATATACACCTAATCCCCTTAATAAGTTGGTTCTGGGATTAGCAATAATTGGAATTGTAATCCATGAACTATGTCATTTATTGATGTGTATAATTACAAAAGCTCCTATAAAAAGTATAAACTTATTAGAAAGAGTCAAATTGAATGGACCGGAAGAAAGTCAATATGGATATAGGGGTAGCGTTACTATTAATATGGAAAAGCAACTTACTTTTTTGCAAGCTTTACTTATTGGGGTTGCTCCCTTAATCTTTTCTTTTTGGTTGTTTTTCTCCTTATGGGATTTAATCTTGACTGAAATTTTAGATGTATTTGGTATTTTTATAATTATATTTTTAATGATCTCAATAGTACTCGCTGCTGCTCCTTCTGCTGTAGATATACTAAACATTCCTTATGCTTTTCGAAAGGATCCAAAATACTCCTGTTATCAAATTTTACTCTTAGTACTTTCAATAATCTCTATCTGGTTTATATATTTATTGTATCCCCTCTCATTAATTCATGAAATTTTTAATTATTTAATTATCATGGTGTTCTACTATGGATATAAATATTTATTTAAAGGAATTAAAATAATCTGGGAGGATACAAAATATCGCTAAGTAAAATATGATTTGATTTACAGATATTCAAAAAACATTAAATAAAATTGATTAAAAATGAAAAAAAAGAAAAAAAAAGATAACTACCTAGATTGGAAATACCAACAAGAAGAAAGAATTCGAAGATATAAGAAGTTGGTGCCATTAAAGACATTTAAAATAAACGAAAACATCCTCCTAAAGTTGATTGAAGAAGAGACGATTATATTTGTTAATGGAGAGCCCTTTCTACAATGTAAGAGCTTAATTGTCAATATTCCAACAAGTGTAATTAAAGATTTATCAACAATAAATTCAATTGATGAACTTCAACATATTAAGGATAATCATTTAAGTTATTTTAACGAATTAGTTCCACTTGTCACACCTGAGCAAGAATTCTGGGGTCACTGTTCCAATATTCAAGTTTGGGTAGAACATGATTATGATAATAGAATGATTCATTCCAATCTTGCTTTTCCTTTATTAAAACAATTAACGAAAGTAGGTGATCCTAAAGCAAGAAAAGTATTTAAAGATGAAATTATAGAAGGATTATTAGAAGGATTTTTTCCGAAATTTGCTTATTTGATGAGTTATGAATATGTATACTGCTTTATTTTTGAAGAGCTTCATTGTTTAATGAAAGATTTACAACTTATTTATAAACACGATAAATATTTGAAATATCAATTAAACATCTCCGAATCATTTGAAATGTTGGGTGACCAATATTTCAGTTTACAAGAATTTAATAAAGCAATCATACTGTATCAATACGCACTTGAATTCAATCCTAACAACTATTTTCTTTGGAATTCATTGGGAGGAACATATATCAAGAATAGAGAATTTAAAAAAGGATTAAAGATATATGAAGAGGCGGTTCAAACTTATGAATTACTGCCATCTATTGAAAAATCTCTATGGAATTGTAGTGATTTAATGGTTGATTGGGCTGATGTTTATATAAACATTAAAAATTACGATGAGGCAATAGAAAAATGTAACTCCGCTATAAAAATTAATCCCGACTCCTATTATCCTTGGTATTATATGAGTTTAGCTTATAGTGCTAAAGGAGATGTATATTCTTCAAAAGAATGCCTAAAGAAATACAAAAGATTGGGGAGAAAATCTAGGAAAAAAGAGAGAGAAAATTGGTGAAAATTAGTTACACAATTTTTGCTTTAAATATAACTAATGGATAAACTATCAAAGTAAAATTTTATAATGAAGTGAGGAACAAATGGCAACAGAAAATAAAAAATACAATAGTTATGAAGATAAAAATGATAAAAAGGAAGAAGATGCATACAATCCTTTAGATATTTGGAGAGTAAATCCCTCATATAAAGACATTTCAGTATCACGATCTAACGTAAAAGTGATTTTTTTGATGAGCTTAATGCTACTTTTGACTATTTCTACATATCTCCTAACTACTAATAGATTCATTACCTTAATATTTGCGATATTTTTAGTTTTTTTATTCTTTAGCTCATTTTATGGGGAATTTTATTATTTAGAAAATGGATTTAATTACTTATTTCGTGACTTTACAGAAATTGCACCTTTTGAAAACTTTAAATTTTATATGTTAAAGAAAGATCCTGCAACCGTCCTGATCATTAATAAAAAAGACATGCTCACCATTGCTACTCGCATTTTTAAAGTAGATGTACTAGCCCAAAACGTGCAGCCTACTATAAATCAATTCCTTTATGCTTTAGACCAATCTAAAACTCCTTATACTTATCAAGTGGTCCAAAAACCTTTAGTTAAACTTGATAAGAATCCTATCATAGATATCGATACAGATTTAAAAAATAGGGCTTTCAATATTAATTCCATTGACTCATATCAGACGAATATTTATTTCAGCGTATATCACATTGAAAAAGGAATTTTAAATAATCGAAGGATACATAAACTTTTAGATACCATTACCCTTTACTCAAATAGTTTAAAATCTAATTTTAGTGCCAATTTTCATCATACTAAGATCTCTTTACTTAAAAGACAGGAGGATATTTATAACACTGAGAAACTATTTGATAATGAAGAAAGAGAAGAAGTAATTAGAGATAATAATGAGGGTCCTATATCTGCACTCAGAACCATAATTGGTAGAGAATCTTTCGACTCACTTGAAGAAACAAATCGCCTTACTAAAAAAACCACATTATCTTGGAGTTTTATATCCAGACTTGTGTTTACTACCTTTATCATTGGATATCTCACAGTTATTTTATACGATCTTAATTTTCCGTTAATCTATATTTTTAGCATTGATATAATAGTGATTTCTCTAATCATCTTTCTATGGTGGAGAGAGCTTTTATTTAATCTTTCCGAATTAAACTTAAAACATTACAGTATCTCTGAATTTGAACCATTTTCAGGTGTAAAATTCTATCGACTCAAGGAACTCAAAGACACTCTTTTTTTCAATATTAATAATAAAGTATTGGTTGCATCAAAAATATATAATCTCCGAGAAGCTATTCAACCTAGTTTTGCAATGGAAGGTAAATTTATTACCAGTATGATACAACAAAAGTCATCATTCATCTATACTTTAAATGCGGCTCCTATTGATCGCCGAGAATTCTCAAATGAACCCGCAAAAAAATTAAATGATAAAACAAAAGATGAATTGGAAGGAATAATATTTCATACCTTAGATAAAAAAACAATTAAAAAGTATAAATATCCTAAAGCAGAATTCATAAATTGGATGGAGAAAAGAACAGGTATCTGGAAATCCAGTTTTACATTATCCACTTCATCCTATAGGTTCATTAATGAATCACATCATGAAAGCTTAACGCAAGATTGCTATGAATTAGAGAATGAGCTCCATTATTCCGCAGTAAATATGATGAAGGTATTTCAAAAAAATTTTAAAAAATTATCTTTAGTTCCACTTCAAAGTAAAACTTTAATTTCTGGATTTCAGGGGGAGTGTATTAAAAATTTCAACTTTAGATTAACTGGAACGCATATAAATTATCTATACTTTCAAGGAAAGAAATTAATTGAGTTAACAAATCTCGCAAATGAGTTTAAAAAAGGAATGGATGTGCGTATTGCGGCAGAATTTAATACACCTTTACATCTAGAAAATCATATCAATATTGGGCACACTTTTAACACAGAAATCTTAGAAAAGGAAGTTCCGTTAGGATTTAAATTAGAACAATTAAGTAAGCTTCTTATTACAAACGGAACTCACAAAGATCGCGAGCTTTTATGTATGAAGATAGTTACAGAGTTAATTAAAGTGAAACAACCGTCAATAATATTTGATTTTTTCGGGAACTGGTCAAAGATTTTAAAATATTTTGAAGATTCTCGATATGCACACGAATTCTTATATTTCAAATTAGGAAATTCTTTTAATATAAACCTCATTAACTCTGAAGTTAAAGATGATAAAAATAATTACCAGTATTTGAATTATTTTTATGATGTCTATGCAATGGCCTTCAAAGAACAAAAAGGAAATATCGATATTTTAAAAGAGACGATTAAAAAAAATGATTTAAAAACAATTTCTTCTATAAATCTTGACCTTGAACATAAGCAAGACTGGGAAAAAGGCTATAATTATGATGAAGTCCTCTCATTCTTTAGAGATTTTAAAGACCAGAGTATAATTTTTGCTGATAAGTTATATGAATATGAGGGAAAAATTACTCCTGAAGTATTTTTAAAAGATGACAAAACGGTTATCATTGATTTATCTATACTGAAAGATTTAGAGCTAAAGATATTTGTTACGTTTGTATTAATATCAAAATTTATCCACTATGTTAATAATTCAATTGATTACATAGAAAAACGCTTAATTATCCCCCACGCAGACTTATTCTTTGATGCTTATTACTTAGACAATGTAAATACCAATGATTATAACTACGGGAAGGTCGATAAATTTTTTACTCCATTACTCCAGAAAGGATTTGGACTCTTACTCACTTCGAATCAAATCCGATATCTTCATCAAAATGTGTTTAATTACATAGAGAATATTATTACCTTTAAGGCAATTGATGTAAGAGATATTGCTTTTCTGAAGAATTTAATGAATTTGCAAGAATTACATGGAACGGGGTATTATAGTTCTAAACGAAACAATACCTATCAAATAGAATATCTAAAAAATATGAACCATGAGGAGGTCTTAGTAAAAAGATCTGATATCCCTCAACCTTTCCCAGGTATCCTAGATTATAGTAACTTGAATAGGCTGGAGCCCTTAAATTATTACAAAATCATGGAATTTATGAAAGTTCAAGGATATAATTTGAAATTAGTAGAAGAGATATTATCTGCTAAAGCGAAAAAAACACTATTTGAGAAAGATTTAGGAGTGTATTCTGAATTCTTAGATGACATAAAAAAATTTTTAGTTTCCCTTAAAACTGTAGATCAAGTCGCTCTAAGTAGAAGAACACTTTTAAAATCTCTAACGGATTCCGTAAGAGCAAGAGCGTCTAGAAAAACAAAGGATATAAAGCAATTGAAAGGAATAGTAAATGAACTATTTACTCTTCTTTTAAAACATGGATACTTGGAAACTATATCTCGTAATACCGCGGGAGGAGCCCAAGCGATGTATTCCAGTTATATCGTAGGACGTCAATATGATAAAGCAATGAAGGATCTTCATGAAACCAATAATAATTATCATATTGAAAAATTAGAGTTAGAACCAAGCGGAATTGATCTACTTAATTTAGTTGAAAATCAAACTCAAAATAAATTAATCGATATTGAAAAAATTAAGGAAATATTACTAAATGATGTATCAGATGCCATCTGGGATTTATTTCAAATGCATAAATCTATAAAACAAAGCAACTTTGAAATGGCCTCTCGGATAGGAAAGGATATAATTCAGACGTTTTTAAATAATTTTTATGAAAAATATTGTAAAGCATTTCCTGAAACCAGTTCAAATTTTAATAAAATTGATGATCTCATTAAATTTCTTAATAATAATACCTCATTCCCCCTTAATTTAGCGGATTTGGATTATTATTTAGGACCAACTGAAATCGTTCTCCAAACAGAAGGTACAAGTGATAAGAATTACAATATCGAAAAATTATATAAATACAATTCAGAGTTTATTCAGAAAATGAGGAAATTTCTTGAAAGTAATAATTCTTAATTTTTTTATTAATATTTTTCTTTGTACTTTTTTTTTTATATATGCTGAGCGATTTCATCTAAATAATATTAAATAATATTAAATGAAAAAATAAAAAAATAAAAAAAAAGCAAATGGTGAAAATACAGATGGAAGCACAATTTTTTCTCGGTAGTATAAAAATTACTCAAGTTCCGAATATGGCTGATAAAGACGAAAATGAATATTCTTGGCTAGCTAATCCTTTTGTAGATAATAGTGTATACGGAACAATATTTACCATTGACGATGAGGAGTTTTCATGGAAATTTTTTTTAAAAGAAAATAGCAAAGAACGTGCCCGACAGAGGGCCTTTACTTTTCTTGATTATTTAAAGGAAACTTACCCTGGATTAGCAGGAGACGTTGAAATATTACCCTTAGATCCGGTACAATCACAAAATGGACAGATATTTTTCGAATTAATTCTCCCTCAGCCACCTTTTAATGAGAGAATTTGCCTGCTTAAAAAAATAATTAATCTTTTTAACATTAAAAATGAAAATTTGGTAGAAATTTACATACTGTGGCAGAGAGACGATTCTATTGAGGTAGAATACACAGATGATGAAATTTATAGAGAACGCAACAGAATTAAAATAGCGGAAGATATATTCAAAGTTAAAGTTTACATCAGTCTGGAATTAAATTCTAATCCTCGATTGAATGAAAGGAGGCAAATATCTGAATTACAAGGACATTTAGAATATTTAGTTACAGATATTAAAAATGTGGATGGTGAGAGGGCAAAATTAAGCGAAGAGGTCCCAAATGATATATATAGGAGAATTTTTGAGGGAGAAGTTTTCTGGAAAAACCAATTTAAGGAAGACACAGGAGCATTTTACAGTAGAATAAAAAATAAATTACCTCAAGAGCTAATCCCTTCATTCATAAATCCCCAGAGCATTGATTTCAGTATTCATGAAGACTTTCCTCTTGATAACGTAATTGATGTAAGAAAAGAAAATATTATCTTTACTAACAATAAAGCTAGTGGTATATTCATCGGAAACTATATTAGAAAGGGAGTTAAAGAGCAAAAAAAAATCTATTTTCCTCCCTACTATTTTGTTCAGAATGTATTAATAACGGGACAACTAGGAACGGGGAAAACCAGTTTCAATGCTCACGTATGGAAGCAATTCGGACTTAAACAACGTGATATTGGAGGGATAAATATCAACTATTTGAAAAAAAATCAAGGAATATTTTACGATGCAGATATATATTTAGATATAAATTCTGCTGATTTTGAAGTATCATATTACTACGATGGCGATTTTAGAAATCAAACTATTTCACAGACCGCATATTATCTGACCGCTTCTCAAGGATTAAACGATGAAGTTGCAATGAATTTGAGTAATTTAATGAAAGATATTATAGAAAAGAATGGACGACTTCCTCTTACTTTAAAAGAATTATTTGAAAAACTAATCAAATGGTTGGAAGAACATCCATATTCTCTAACTTACCAAACTGATATTATGAGAATGTTAAAAACCAGAATTTTAGATATTTTATCCGACCCTAAGATAAATCGAATATTACGATTATCTTCCAAAATTCCTACTTGGTTTAAGGAATGGAGAAAGGGAAAAAAAATCTATCTTGACTTATCTATGTGCAACATCCATGAAAAGAGACTGTTGACGTTTGCCATTTTTCACATGATGGGAACACTTACTCCAACGGCAGAAGTTAAACAATTACAAAATTTTATTCAAATTGATGAGGCTTTTGATGTGTTAGCAATATCCAACAGTATTAATACTAGCAATTATAATGCTATCGCGCTAGATCATTTACAAAACGTATTCGAAAAATTAGTGAAAACCTTTAGAAGTAAAGGAATCGGCGTAATTATTTCGGATCCAATTCCTTCTAAGCTCTTTAAATGCATTTTATCCTTCACAAGTATAAAAATTTTATTTAGAACTGTATATCCAGAAGTTACGCTTTTCGCAAATAATATGGAAGACCAAGATTATCTTTCTTCCCAAAAGAAGCGAAGAGCATTGGTTATAAACGGAATTACTGGAGAAAAATATGCAATTTACACCCCAGATTTTTCCTTCCCTAATAATTCACAGCAAATTCTTGGAAAAGGCGTGAATATTTGTCCAAATTGTTCGAATACACTTGATAACAATAGTAAGTATTGTAATAATTGCAATATGGAACTTTTATAATTCTTCTTAATAATATGGAGGAGATCAGTAATAGAACCAGGGCAAGAACCGGACCAGGAGCCAGACCAGGAGCCAGACCAAGAGCCAGACCAAGAGCCAGACCAAGAACCAGACCAAGAACCAGACCAGGAACCAGAACAAGAACCAGAACAAGAACCAGATCAAGGACCAGATCAAGAATTTGATCCTTATTTTGGTAGTGAATCGTATAGTTATAGTAGGGGGCAATATTCAGTACAACGAGTTGAACAAAAACCTAATCAAGAGCCAGAGCAAGAACCAGAACAAGAGCCTGACCAAGAGCCTGACCAAGAGCCTGACCAGGAACCAGATGATGAACTTCAGTTTGATGGACATCCTCCACCTGATCCTGATTATGAGGATTTGAAAGCAGAAGTGGAAAATTTAGTCTATGAACAGCGACAAGAATTAAACCAAGAACCAGATCAAGAAATTGAACAAGAACCTGAACAAGAGCCCGACCTAGAACCTGAACAAGAACCAGATCAAGAAATTGAACAAGAACCAGATCAAGAAATTGAACAAGAACCAGACCAAGAAATTGAACAAGAACCAGACCAAGAGATTGAACAAGAGCCAGACCAAGAAATTCAACAAGAGCCCGATCAAGAAATTGAACAAGAACCAGACCAAGAAATTCAACAAGAACCTGACCAGGAAATTGAACAAGAGCCAGACCAAGAAACACAACAAGAACCTGACCAGGAACCAGATGATGAACTTCAGTTTGATGGACGTTCTCCACCTGATCCTGATTATGAAGATTTGAAAGCAGAAGTGGAAAATTTAAGCTGTGAACAGCAACAAGAATTAAACCAAGAGCCAGACCAAAAAATTCAACAAGAGCCTGATCAAGAAACCGAACAAGAACCAGACCAAGAACCAGACCAAGAACCTGAGGTTAATCAAAAACAGAAATCAAAACGTCGCAAAATAAAAAAACTTGAGCTTATCACAGATCCCGAAAAACTTGAGAATCACGAGCATTATGAATATAGTCATACTGTAAAAACCAAATCTTCTCAGTCAATGGGGCAAAAACAAGCTCAAAAAAAATCAAACAAATCAGTTGCAAAAAAAGTAAGCGAGCAGGTGAAAAAAAAAGAAAAGGAACAAGAGGAAAAAGCAAAATTAAAAAAAATTGTAGATATTGCTAAGCAAGCTGATGAACAAGGGTGGTTGTACCTTGATGTAGAAGCTGACGAATCCTTTCAAAGGAAAAAAAAAAAAATTAGTTCTGAAATAAAAGAAAATTCAAAAACTCAAAAAAAATCTAAGGAAGAATTAAAAA
>SDBT01016694.1_pt1 | contig 11615 bp, 9 predicted proteins | sample 2277101 | NCBI WGS metagenome assembly SDBT01 (sample SAMN10404973, study PRJNA504765) | marine sediment metagenome | isolation source: marine sediment core GS10_PC15, 103 cmbsf | place: Arctic Ocean: Southern Knipovich Ridge | collected 2010
GACCTCTACCCCTCCGCACATTCACACGCCCCGCCCCCGGGGCCATCGTTTCTCATGCACAGAGGATACACGCTGCTGGAGCTCTTGACGGTGCTCTTTGTGATGGGGTGCGCCGTCAGTGCCCTCCTGCCCGCAGCCCGGTCCATCACCGACCGCATGGCCGTCGTGGGGGCCAGGGAGGCCCTGGTGGGCCTGGTCTCTCGTGCCCGCTCAGAGGCGGTCACGCATGGAGGGGCCACACTAACGATCCTCTCCGATCCCCCTTCGGCGTGGATAGATGCCGGAGACTCACTCGTGACGCGGAGTGAGATCGGAAGCTCCTTCGGTGTGAGTCTCCACCTGACCGGCCGGCGCGATTGGGCTCGCCTTGCCTTCGATGCCCTGGGCCTAGGTCGTGTGGCGAGCCAGACCATTCGTATCCGTCGGGGCGATGCCAGCGCAGGTATCGTGGTCTCCTCCTACGGCCGGGTCAGGCGCCTGAATCCGTGAGAGGCGGATTCACGCTGTTGGAGGCGATTGTGGCCCTCGTCATACTGGAGATCGGGATACTGGCGGTCGTGGGTATGGTAACGATGGCGTCCAGGACGCTGAACGAGGCCCAGGCCTGGGAGTGGGGCACAGCCGCCGCATCGGCCGCAGCGGATTCTCTGGCGCTTTTCGGATTCACGGGTCCGGGAGAACAGGACTCCGAGCTCGGCCGGGTGCGTTGGGAGGGATCCGCAGGCGCACCCGGAGGCCTCGTACGCATCCGGATTCAGAGCGATCCATCCGGAGAGGGATCCGTCCTCTCCTTCTTCCTCCTCGTGTCGGGAGAGGGGGAGGTGCAAGGGGCTGTCGGGGGCGCGAGGAGCCCATGAATCGAATCGACAGCGCCGGCTTTTCTCTGCCTGAGGCGATTACGGCCCTTCTTCTGGTGACGATTCTGATCCAGGTGAGCTGGGGCGTAATGTCGGCCCAGCGTGTTGCTACCGAGAGACTGGAGGACCGGATCGAGCTCTTGAGCGCGCGGCAGATGGTCCGATGGGTCCTGGAAGAGGAGATACGAGCCGGCCTGCCAGGCCGAGATTGGCAGGTCCCAACCGGTGACTCGGTGGCCCTGAGAGCCTTCCGGGGTTGGGCGTTGGTCTGCCCTCGAGAGGAGCCCACCTCCCCGGAGGAAGTCGTCGTGTGCTACAGGGGCATCCGGAATGCGGATTCGCGGAAGGACTCGGTCCTGGTGCTCTCTGGGGATGGGCGGTGGAGTGCCGCGCGTCTGGCGCGGAGGGAGATATCTCATGGAGCGTGCCCTGGGGAGAGTGACTTTAGGGAGGAGCGCTGGGAACTCGACCCCCCGGTACCCGATGCTGTCTTCGCCCGCATCTACGAGAGCGGGGCGTACTTCATCCGGGACGGGGCACTTCGGTACCGGCGGGGTCGTGGCGGCCGACAGCCGTTGACTCCTCAACGGATCAATCTGCGTGGCGAGCGACTCCAGCCTCTCACGGGAGGAGGCTTCGCCTGGGAGCTGGAGTCCTTTGCCCTCGATGGACGGGAGAGGCTGGCCTCCTGGAAGGGCTCGGCTCGCTCTCTCGAGGGTAGGCGGGTCGAGGGCGGACGGTGACGGCCCAAGCCCAGCCTCCCCGGGGAATCGCTCTCCCTGTCGTCGTGCTTCTTCTCCTCTCGTTGACTGCGTTGGGACATGGAGCGCTTCTCCTGTCGCAAGGGGCGCTGGCAGGGTCGAGAGCTTCGGCGGGTGCGCTGCAAGCGCGCTTGTCCGCGGAATCCGGGGTGCGGGAGGGGATGGCGATCCTGGCGGAGCAACCAGGCGTCATGGTGGATCTCGCGTGGGCGGAGACCGGGGCTCTCTCGACCGGCGGCCCGGCACCGGGGATCCGCTTCCACGTCGGAGCCCGGCGGCTCGGGTCGGAGCTCTTCCTTCTGGAAAGCACTGGGTGGAGAGAGGGGAATCCCTCAATTCGGCGCATAGGAAGGACTGTCTGGCTCCTGGATCCTCTCTCTCGGGTCGCAGATGCGGATGGAGTCGTGGAATACGGGGGAGATATCCATTTCGCGCCTTCTGTGGGATCCCAGTTGTCGATTCCTTCGAGCTACTTGGATGACGACCCAGAAGGGCTGTGCACGGTCTACCGGGAAGGAATCGACTCGATCCTCTCGCGCCACCGCCCACTACCGGCGACGGAGTTGAACTCGCGGGAGCCGCCGTCCGCCCAGGAGCGCACCGATTCCGCCTCTCTCCCAGGTCTGGGCCTCTGGGATGGGGAGCTCATCATGAGCGTGGCCCGCCCGTACCCTCCGGGCACTGCCTCTCCCGCCGCATCCTCCACGAACGGGCGTTGCCTCGTACAGGAGCCTTCCAACTGGGGCTCACCGTCCGATCCCCACGGTCCGTGCGGATCCTTCCTTCCTCTGGTCGGCGTGGATGGCTCCTTGCTCATGGATGGTGGGGAGGGGCAGGGAATTCTGCTGGTGTCGGGAGACCTTCAGATGGTATCCGGAGCCTCTTTCTCCGGCATCGTTCTCGTGAGCGGACATCTCCACTTGGGCGACGACACCCGCATCAGGGGGTTCGTGCGGGTGGGAGGGTCCGTATATCTGGCAGAGTCCGCGCGTATTCGATTCTCACCCTGCGCCGCACTACCTGTCCTGGAGGATAATCGCAACCTTGCCGGAGCCCTGCCCACTCCGGGTGGCTCGTGGATCCTCCCGTTCTGACGCCATCACCCGGACGGTCTCCTGGGCATCGTAAAGGCACGATGGTGCCGCGGCTCCCGGCAAACCCCGCGAATTATTGCTTCACTCTCAGACGCATTGGGCGAATATTGGAAATACCGGAGAGGTCATCCCTTTTAGCATGATCGTGACTCAGGGACGGCGAGCGGGACGGCTCTCGAAGAGGAGAGGTCTCCGAAGCCCGGAACCGGATCGGCGCGATGCGTGCAAAGGCACCCCACGAAATGGGGTCGCGCAATCGACCCAAGATCGAGCTTTGAGATCAAATGTTTACCAATCTTGTGTTTCTCACAGTCGGTACATAGTTCTTGACAAGATTGGACTTTTGGTGGTAAGCTAAATCTGAATTCTGGGGAAAATATGTTCCCCATCTTCGCCGAGGGATCTGAATGGGCCTGTTTGGTAGGACTCGCAAATCGGTGGGCCTGGACATCGGTAGCGGCTTCGTAAAAGTGATCGAGGTGGATCACAGCGGAGACATGCCGGAGGTGGCCCAGGTGGCAATGCGCCCCCTCATGCCCGACGCAATCGTAGAGGGCGAGGTCATGGATCCGGGTCTCGTGGCCGACACGATCAAGGGGCTGTTTCAGGAGGTTGGGCTCAAGAACAAGGACGTCGTTACGGCCGTCGGCGGCCACGATGTGATCATCAAGAAGATCGAGATGGATCGGATGAAGGAGTCCGATGCTCGGGAAGTGATCCGCTGGGAGGCGGAGCAGCACATTCCCTTCGACATCAAGAGCGTAGAGTTGGACTTCAACATAATAAATCCGCTGGGCGAGGGCCTACGTATGGAGGTTCTCCTGGTGGCGGCGAAACGAGAACTAGTGGAGAATAAGGTGAATCTACTTGCCGATGCCGGTCTGTCAGCAGCCGTCATCGATGTGGACGCATTCGCTCTCCACAACGCCTTCGAGCACAACTACCCCAACGCCATGACTGGCATCGTCGCCCTGGTGAACGTGGGGCACGAGACTACGAACGTGAATATTCTGGAGGATGGAGTCCCCATCCTCACACGGGATATTCCCTTTGGATCGAGGCGGGTCCGTGAGGACCTTCAGCGCGAGCGGGGCCTCACGGCCGAGCAAGCGGAGGAGGTCGTCCAGGGGCACGAGGAGCTCTCGGACATGACCCGCTTCGTCGAATCCAGCGCGGACGAGGTGGCGGTGGGTATTGAGCGGGCCTCGGCCTTTCTCATGACCCGTCCGTCGGGAGAGGGTCTGGGGAAGGTCTTCCTGAGTGGCGGTGGAGCCCGCATTCCGGGGATGACTGAAGCGCTGGGTCGGAGGATGAACGTGGAGACGCAACAGGTGAATCCTTTCGAGAGGGTTCCGATCCACCCTGATGCCGGGGCGACGGTCGATCTCGATGAAGCCGCCCCGATGCTCCTTCTTCCATTGGGATTGGCCTTGAGGCCGATCTAGCCCAGGGGGACTGAGCCTTGATTGAGGTCAATCTCCGACCCGGCAAAAAAAGGAGCCCCTCCAGGGGGGGGCGAGCACCGCTGGGTCTGCCGAGCTTCGGCGCCATACCCAAGGACAGCTTCGTCCTGGGTTCGGCCGGAGCGGTCGTGGTGGTCATCGCTGCGGCTTCCTACCTCTTCTTGAGTGTCACCAGACGGCACGCCGAGCTTGATGTCGCAGTGTCTGAGGCCGTGGCGGATTCGATTCTGTACGCCGACCTGATCCAGCAGCACGATGCACTGCGTGCTCGCAACGACTCCATCGCCCAGAAGGTTTCCATCATTCAGGAGATCGATGCGGGCCGGTACGTCTGGACCCACCTCATGGACGAGGTGGCCCGCGCGCTGCCGGACTACACCTGGCTTACAAGACTCATACAGGTGTCGGCGGATCAAGAGGTCCAGTTCCGGCTGGAGGGGCGGGCAGGGAACATGTATGCCTTGACCCGCTTCATGGCGGACCTGGAGGCTTCCCCCTTCATCCGGGCGGTGCAGCTCATCGAAACCACCCAGGTGCCGGAGACGCAGGGAGGCGTGAGCCGTGTCGTGCACGGCTTCACCCTCGAAGCCAGCTACGAACAGCCACCCGAGGAAGTGATCGAGACTGTTCCCCTGTTTGGGGCGCAGTCCGTGTTACCCTCGATGGTGGGGGGGTGAGTCATGGCCTTGATACCTGACGATCCGAGGCAACGGAATGCCCTGCTCATCGGCGTTGTGGCGCTGGCCGGGTTCTACTTCTTCTGGTCCATGTGGTACACGGCCCGGGATGAAGAGGTGAACAGCCTGGAGACCCGGCTCGAGCAGCTGGAGATAGAGAATCGGCGGGCCCAGAGAGTCGCCATCGGTAGTGCCGAGGCACTCGAAGAGCGCCTGGCGCTTTACGAGCGCCATATGACTCAGCTCGAACAGCTGATTCCCGACAGCGAAGAGGTCCCGCGACTTCTCGACCAGATCATGGAGCAGGCGCGCCGGCATGGTGTCGACCTGGGCGGGATCCGTCCGGAGCCCGAGGAGGTGGGGGCGTACTACACCAAATCGAGCTACGAGTACCAGGTATATGGCGAATACCACGATGTGGGGAGATTCCTCGCCGCTATTGCTTCGCTTCCCCGGATCATCACTCCGGTGGACCTGGAGCTCGGCCGGTTCAGCGGAACACAACCGCTCGACATGGAATGGCCGGTGTCGGCGACGCTCCGTGTGGAGACCTTCCTGCTCCCGGATGCCGGCGCGGCTCCCGGAGTGGGAGGTGTGGTGCCGCCGGAAGATGGGACTACCGGAGCTGAGCGATGATCGGTAACAGAGTCCAGTTGCTGCCGCTGATTCTGCTCGCGGCGTCCATTCCGTCAGTGGCGTGGGGCCAGGACCCCCCCCGTCCCCCTCCGGACGCCACTGAGCTGGTGTTCAGCCGGGAAGTCTTTGCCTACCCCACCTACGAGCGTCGCAACCCCTTCACTCCGCTCATATCCGGGGACATCGCAGGCCCTCGCTTCGAGGAGTTGTCGCTTCTAGGGATCGTGTACTTCGCGAATCCCGAGCTCAGCGTCGCGCTCTTCGGAAGCGGGGACCGGGCTGGTGGTGCGGCAACCGGTCCTGCGGCAGGATCTGAAACCTATCGTGCACACATCGGTGATGTAATAGGGAATATAAGAGTGATGGAGATTCAACGCATGATGGTAATCGTTGAAGTCGAAGATTTCGGTCTCACAGAGCAGCGCGTAATGGAGCTGCCAAGACTTGGCCGAGGAGGCTCCTAATGAGCTCGGTTCTTGCGGTCTGGCTCGGTCTGTTTCTGGCCGTTGGCGGTCCCGTCACGCGCCTCACGATTCAGCCGGCCTTCGAGAGGACAGAGATCCGCATCACGATGGAGGGCGAGGTGGAGTATCGGGACTTCACCATGGAAGGCCCGAATCGCCTGGTCGTCGATCTGATAGGGGCGAGGCACTCCCTCCCCAGGGACAACTTCCTCGGAATCAATCGGGGCGGCGTCCGGTCCGTCAGAACGAGCCAGTACTCGGACGACATCGTCCGAGTTGTGGTGGATCTTGACGAGATAGTGCCGTATGAAATAGTGGAGGGCGACGGGAATCTCAGGGTCATGCTGGACAACCCGTTCGGGTTCTTCCCTTCGTGGAGCACTGCGGCGGGGGACCCGGATCCCGTGGCGTCCTACGTGGCCAGGTCCACACCCCGAGCCGTTCCACCCCGTCCACAGCAAGAAGTGCCGCGAATGACGGTGACGTTCACGAAAGCCAGCATCGAGGAGGTGCTCTTCACCTTCTCCGAGGTCGCCGACCGCACAATCGTGTCAGGTCCCGGGGTTACGGGCAGCGTTACTGCCCAGATCCGTGACCAGCCATGGGACGCCGCCATGCAGGCGATTCTGGAGTCCCAGGGCCTGGTGGCGGAGGAGAAGGACAACGGCATCATCAGGGTGGACGATATCCAGTCCCTTGCGGACCGGGTGAATCTGGAGCCCCTCGTCACGGAGGCGTTTCGGATCAACTACGCCACTGCTACCGAGCTGTCGGAGGCCATTCGCGCACTTCTCACTCCGGCCCGGGGTCAGGTCTCGGTGGCACTGGCCACCAACATGGTCATCGTCACGGACATCCAGCGTGTTGTCGATCGGGTCGGGGAGCTGATCGGCGAGCTCGACATTCGGACTCCACAAGTCACAATTTCCGCGAAGATCATCTTCGTCAACCGGACCGACCTCCACGAGTTCGGGGTGACCTACGACCTCAAGGACTCGGGTGGGAACCAGCTCAACCTTCTGACACCGGGTGCTGCCGATCTGGATGGGGATGGGATCATCGAGTACCCCGATGAGGTGGTCGAAGTAGGAACCGACGTCATCAGCCTGGGCGGAAGCTCGCTGGCTGCGCTGGGTAACGCCAACAACCGTGTGGCTGGGGCCACTCTCACCATGCTCACCACGCTGGTGACGGGTCGGCACTCACTGATCAACTTCATCGAGGCCCTGGAGTCGGTGAATCTGAGCGACGTCCAGGCCACACCGACCGTCACTGTCACCGACAATCAGCAGGCAAGGATCGTCGTGGGTGAGGAGACCCCGATCCGGGTTCTGGACGCGTCTGCCGCAGGCGGCGGCGCCGGGAGCGTGATCCCCACGGCCTCCGTCGAGATCAAGGAGACGGGGATCATTCTCGAGGCGACCCCTCACGTCGCCGGCGACTACATCCTTCTTGAGCTCCATGCGGAGCGTTCTGCTGCCATTCTGGCCGAGTCCGACGCAGGCTTCATCTTCCAGACCCAGAAGGCCACGTCGCGGGTCCTGGTGAAGGATGGGGAGACCATCGTGATCGCAGGACTGACCGTAACTGAGGTCAATGAGGTGCGGTCCGGTATTCCGATTCTCATGAACATTCCGATCATTGGACGCTTCTTCAGAGTCACGAGGGAGTCCCAGATTCAGCGAGATCTGATGATCCTGGTCACGCCGCACATCGTGCGTGACTGGGACAACTGAGCGAGGCTCAGGGAGGAACCTGATGTCTCACGAACGGATGCAACGTATGCACCGGCTGCAACTGAGTAGAAGCCTGACCCTGATCACGAGCATGGCCCTGACCTTGGTGCTGTGGGCGTGCGACGGCCAAAACTTCTTCCAGCCTTCCGGCGGAATTGTCGGTGGCGGCGGCGACCCCACGGGCGCGCTCGATGTCGAGATCCAGTCACCAACAGAGCCGGCGGCTGCCCCGGTCGGCGATTCGGTACTCATCAGGGTCCGTGTCACCGCCAATTCCGACATCAGCAGTGTCCTCTTCGGTGGAGTTGCCTTCCGGGGCGACCCCGATTTGGGCACCGCCAGTATCGTCGCTCGTTACCAGTCGAAGGTGGTGGATCTGGGCGACCTTGCGGTGGAAGACACGGTCCTGACCCGATACCTGCTCTCGACGCCGGACAGCACGCGAGAGCTCGTGTCGCTCTTCGTCATCGCCTATGATTCGCTCGGGAATGCCGCATCGGACTCCACATCCCTCTTCATCGGCGGTCCGAAGGTCGAGTTCTTGACCCTGGAGAACAACCAGCAGGTACAGGCTGGACTCGGGCTGAGCCTGCGGGTTTACGCAGCCGATCCCCAGGGAATCATCTCGCTGCGAATCGATGCGACGGGCGCGTTCGAGGAATCCATCGTCGTGAGCTTCAATCCACCGATCGACAGTACGATTGTGGACACAGTCATGGTGATTCCATCGGGCGCCGCAGGGCAGGTTCAACTCACGGCCACGGCCCGGAACTCGGTGGATATCCCGGGACAGGATGGGCCGCTCTTCCTGCTGGTTGTCTCCGGCGGTGGGGGAGACGTGATCGCACCCAGCATCAGCCTCGCCTCCGAGTCACCCGATCCGATGGAGCTGGGGGACTCCGTGATTGTCGTTGTGGCGGGAAGAGACGATACCCAGGGGTCCGGAATCACGCGAGTGGGCTACACGGTGCTTGCGATATCTCCGTCCCGAGGCGATACGCTTGTCCAATCGGAGGAGGTCACCTACGACCCGGCCAGAACGGGGAACATCTCTGCAACCCTCTCCTTCCCACCGTTCAACGTCGACGCTCTCAGTCTGCCGGACACCCTTATCTTCGAGATCACGGCGTACGCCTTCGACGCGGCGGGCAATTGTGCCGCCGCCGTTGGAGTCGACGTGCCTGTTCCGCTGCCATGTGCCACTCTCGCCGGGGGCGAGGTGGTTGCCGACGGACGTATCGGTCTGCGTGTCACACGATCCATCGTCGCAGGCCGGACCGTCATGCTGCCCCGGGGCGGGAAGATCATGGACGCGGTGGTGGATACCATCCGCCGCAACCTTCTTCTCTCCAATATCGAGGAGTCGGTGATCGAGGTCTTCCGTCTTGAGGAGGAGGTGTTCCTGGATCGTGTCCGCGTGGGCTCGGAGCCGTGGGGAATCACCATGAACCGCGGCGAGGACACACTCGTGGTGGCGAACTCGGAAGGAACGAATCTCTCTAACGTCTACCTCGGGCCGAAGGTGAACTCCGATCCACCCTTCCAGCCGTTCGAGGATCCCGGCCGCAGGCTTCTGACGCCGGACGTGGTCCTCTTCGACGTCGAGATGACCTTGGATGAAGCGGGCGCTAAGCGCCTAAAGGTGACCTTCATTCCCGACCTGGAGGACGGATTCTCGGATCTTCCCCAGTACGTGGCCGTGGACTCCACTGGACGAATCCTATTCTCCACAAGGACGACCGTAGGAGGCGCACACGGCACGATACGGAAGGCCTACGTGCCCCCTGGAATGGAGTTCACCGAGGTACGGCTCTTCTACGAGCATGCGGCCCTGGCCGACGCCCCGGACTTCAGGGCTGTAGCGAATTCTGATGGTGTCGAGATCGTCAACGTCGGTGCGGGCGACCAGATCATCATCTACGACCACATCCCCGGGACCGATATTCCGATCTCCGGAGGGCCCTCTGACTCGGTGAGTGGTGCGGGCAACGCGGCGCTCGCTGCAGGATCCGACGTGTGGTGGGGCACGGGGCGCTGGGACGTCGAGGCCCTGGGATTCTCCGACACGACATTCGTTACCGCCTCCGGAGATGGTGGCTGGGTCGCCTTCGGCGAAGGCTCCGTGGACCCGATCGGCCGGATCATCATGTACAACGCGGCGGCGGACTCCATTACCGACGTGATCCAGGTCACCGACCTTGAGCTTAATGCCAGCGAGACCGTCAGAGGCCTGGCGCTGAATCACGACGGTACGCTGGGTGTGGCGCGGGGGGATGCCGACGCATACTTCTTCAGCACGGATCTGCGCAAGCAAGGAATTGCAGAGCTGCCGGGTGGCGGCGCCGGAGCGGCGCTCCATCCGTTGCACGCGGACTATCCATCGCTGGACAACTACGACGGGACCTACCATCCCGACACTCACCTGGCGTTCATAGGAACGGGTGAGAGAACCATCGACATCGTCGACGCCTTCCACTTCAACCGGATTGGCCGGATCTTCATCCGGGACGTGGTCGCGGGCCCGCTGACCGCCGTGCTGCCCTTCCCGGATGACAACACCGGCTTCCAGTGTAGCTCGGTGCCTGTCCTCAACGGATCCGGGCAGCTGGTGGGTGAGGCAATCGACGTCTACCAGGACGCGCTGGGTAATGTCCCCTGGCCCGATATCGACGATGACCCGGCTACGCCCACCGAAGACAAGTGCATAGTGATAAAGCTCTTCGGCGTCACCTCTTCCGGTGGTGTGGTGGTGGTGGACGTTCGGAAGGGCGATATCCTTCGGGACCATCCGGCACGAGGCTAGCCGACTGCTCGATCTCGCCCCGCTTCGGGTCTGACAGCTCGAGGGGCGGGAAGAAAGAGAAAGGAAGAGGCCCCGGCGGGCGCGCCCTGCCGGGGCCCTTCGTGTCGTTGGATGGAGGGTCCGGGCGAGAGAACCGGATTTGCGCACCAGCCGAGTCGGATTATCGTTAGCGGGCCTCTCATGCCCTTGCGGGGCCGGGACGACGCTCCCGAAGAGGCATGCTGAGCACCCAACTGAAGAGCGCAGGACCCGATGACACGCATCTCATTTCACACTGCGGGCGAGTCCCACGGACGGGGTTTGGTGGCCCTGATCGAGGGAATTCCTGCGGGCCTGTCCCTGGAGATGGAGCGGGACGTGGATCCTGAGCTCCGTCGCAGACAGGAAGGGTACGGTCGGGGGCGCCGCATGGAGATCGAGAGCGATTGTGCGGACCTCATCGCAGGGGTCCGCTTAGGAGAGACGCTTGGCTCTCCCATCGCCATGATCGTGTGGAATCGGGACTGGGAGAACTGGACCAAGGCGATGGGTCACCTGCCGCCCGACTCGGAGGAGAATCCCAAGGCCCTGCGTCCCGTGTACCTTCCCAGGCCTGGACACGCAGACCTGGTGGGGGTGCTGAAGTACGACCGGCGCGATGCCCGGGACGCGCTGGAACGGGCCAGCGCTCGTGAAACCGCTGCGCGGGTGGCGTGCGGGGCGGTGGCGAAGGCCCTTCTTCGGCACTTCGGTATCGAGGTGGGCAGCCACGTCGTCTCCATCGGGAAGGTGGAAGCCGATGTACCGGACTCGCTTCCGGAGAAGCTGAATGAGGCTGCGGATGCGTCCCCGGTTCGGACGCTGGACCCTTCTGCCGGAGAGGCGATGAAGGAGGCCATCGATCTCGCCAAGGTGGATGGAGACACGCTGGGAGGGATCTTCGAGGTCGTGGCCACTGGTCTTCCGGTGGGTTTGGGAAGCTACGTCTCCTGGGATCGAAGGCTCGACGGACGACTGGTTGGGGCCCTGACGTCGATCCCTGCCGTGAAAGGGGCGGAGATCGGGTTGGGGTTCCAGGGGGGGCGTCTCCCCGGCTCGGAGGTGCATGATCCCATCACGCTGGATCCGGATGCCCAGCGGATGGG
>SDBT01016695.1_pt1 | contig 11615 bp, 9 predicted proteins | sample 2277101 | NCBI WGS metagenome assembly SDBT01 (sample SAMN10404973, study PRJNA504765) | marine sediment metagenome | isolation source: marine sediment core GS10_PC15, 103 cmbsf | place: Arctic Ocean: Southern Knipovich Ridge | collected 2010
ATCGGCCGATTGCTCAGCCTTCCAAGATGGAAGACCGCGAGCTCGACCACGGTCTTGACGGTCACCGGGTCCCGGAAGGACCGGAAATTCGCCTCGAGCTCCTGGTCGGACTCGCGCTGAAGCTCGCGAAACTCGGACAGGCGCTCCTCGACCTCGTCGCGGGTCAGGTGTTCGCCCGCGACCAGCGCGGCGCCGCCACGACGTCGAACTCCGAGTCTTCGAGATAGGCTGCGATGATCGTCAGAATGGCGGCGGAATCATCCACCGTCATGACCCGCCATTTCGTCATGTGGCGTTGCCCTCGCTATTTTTGTTTGCGTCGTTGATCGTCCGCAATTGCTTCTCGACCCGGCGCAGCTTTTCGGCCAACAGATTTCTTTCGATGGCCAGACCGGCTTCGATCATCAGCAGCTCCAACCCATGAACCGACGTGATCGGATGTCCTCCAGGAAGGCTGTCACCGTAAAAAATAGCCACGACCTCTCGGTTGGCCACGATCGGCGTTACGAAGACCTCGGGCGGAACCGTGCCACCGAGCTGGTCCACAAGGTAATTATTCCACGGACACAGCTCGAGTCGACCGTGAAAGGAGCTTTTTCGCTTGATGACCTCCGCGAAGACGGAGGCCTCGTCAACCGGGATCTGGACCTGGCGGAGGCGATTGCTCACGTCGAGGGCATCGTCACCGCTCCTGCCGATCCCGAACTGGCCGATCCTCGAAATGTTTTCGTTGGACACGCCGAAGAGCACGCCACGATTCACGACCCGCGTCGCGTAGCGCAGGGTCAGAAGCGCAATCTCTCCCGAGGTCGCGAGCGGTCGCAGGTGGATCTCGGTCATCAGGGTCCGAAGCTCCGCGAGATCGGAAGGCCACTCGGTCACCTCGTGGACCGGATCGGCCCTGTGGAGGCCGGGTCCGGGATCCACGATGTAATCCAACAGCTCACGCATCATGAGAACCGAAGAGCTCCCTTCCTCGCCGTCGGGTCTCTTCCTCGGCACCGGCCGTACCGAACCGGCGCCGCCCACCTCATCCACCTTCGACAGGAGATCCAGGATGAACGGATCGATGCTGACAATCTCCGTCAGCTTGGCGTCCTCGTCGAAGAACTCGTCCTTACCGATGACTTCCTCGTCATCCTCGATGAACTTGAAGCTGAAGAAGCCGGAATCCCAGCCGAGGCACTCCATGGCGATGTCCCGCAGTTGCTCGCGAAGTACGTTGTGCAGGGCGTCTTGGGAGAGCGCGCCCATCTCCACCAGGATAGTACCCAGCTTCTTGCGGACCGCCGACAACCGTTGGGTTGCCACCGCAGCATCCAGAGTCTCCCGGGAGATCAACCGGCGGCTGATCAGCAGCTCACCGACGGAGGGCGCCGAGAAGCCGTTGGAGCCGTAAAAGACCTTTCCGTTATTGAAGAGAAAAACGCCGGTGATATCGTCGCGGCTCAGGGTCAGCTTGCCCGATTTTCGGAACAACGAGAGCATCTGGAAGAGCTCGCCGAGCTGCAGATCCTCGAGACGGCCGACCAAAGACATCGGTCAATCCGTTCCAGTCCACCCGTTCGCGCTGAAAATTCCGCCCGTGCCAACCACAATCGACTCTCCAGTCTCGATTCGCGCTGGAGACGTGTATTGCTGCCCTGTGGCCCGGAAGCCCAGGGTGAGCACCCGCCCCCACGATGCATGCCGCAATAAATATGCCAGATTCCGGCTCGGTGGATCAAGCACAGTCTCCTACAAGTCTATCCCAATCCGGGACATACGTGCCGAATGAGGAATTAGGAGTTAAGAGTTTTGAGTTTTGAGTTTTGAGTTACGGACACCACAGATTCACCCACAGAGGCATGAGTGGGAGTTTCGGATTCGGAATTCGGAATTCGGAATGACCGACGCGCCGCACGACCGTGACCCTTGATTCAGGTTGCCCACGATTGAGAAAACCGAAGACGACACTATGAGGCGCAATCCAGAGGGGGATGGGTAGAAATTCCGAATTCCGAATTCAGAATTCAGAATTCGCGGCCGAGGGCCCTTAGTCGGCCTCGGCCGCGATGAGTTCCATCGCACGATCTATCGGCACATGAACCACACCCTCTTTCTCGCTCACCCAGCCGTAGCTGTTGAGGAGCCCGAGCTGGTCGGCGTCAAGCTGCTGGAGGGTCTGGTACGGCTGTGAGTAGACCTTTCTCGCCAGCTCGCGCTGCTCAGCCCGGTAAAAAAGAGCCTGCAACATGACGATGATCACGAACAACAGGATCGCCGAAAAGATGCCGACCACCGCCGACGCGGCCACGTTTGGATCGTCATAGCGCACCACAATCTCCAATTCTTAATTTTGAATTCTCAATTCTCAATTCCGGCCCGGCCTCTTCCGCTCCACAGCTGGGCGTGCGCAATTCAACATTGAGAACTGAGAACTGAGACCTAGTTTTGAATTCCCCCACCAACCACCCGGCGCGGAGGTGGGTGGGTGGCAATTGAGAATTGAGAACTGAGAATTGAGAATTCATGTTAGGCGTTCTCGAACGCCAGGCTCTCTTCGAGCCTTGGGTCTTTCTCCGCGATCACCGAGTGCCTCCTCAACCGCAGCAGCAGCGCCGCCGAGTAGATCCCGTTCATGCCCAGGAAGCAAAGAATGTCGAGGAGTCCGAACCGCGCCACCCCGGGGCTGAACTCCGGGATCACCAACCAGTAAACGTCGATCCAGCACATGGCCGCCACGTAGCCGCCGGTGATCGCCAGCAGGAGCGGCCGGCGCTTGATCATCCTCGAGACCAGAAGCACGAAGGGCAGCACGAAATGACCGAAGATGAGGATGAGACTGACAGTCGCCCACTCTCCGGTCTGCCGCTTGAGGAACCACTCGGTCTCCTCCGGGATGTTGGCGTACCAGATGAGCATGTACTGGGAGAAAGCGATGTAGGCCCAAAAAACGATGAACCCGAAGAGCAGCTTTCCGAAGTCGTGGTAGTGCTCGACGGTGATCGCGTTCGGGAGCACGCCGCGCATCTGTAACGCATAGAGAATCTTCGGCATCACCGCGAGGAAGGCAACAACCGACACCGAGAAGTAGTAGACCCCGAAAATTGTGCTGAACCAATGAGGGTCGAGGGACATGAGGAGATCGAAGGCGGCGAAGTTGATCGTCAACGCGAAGAGAAGCATGCCGGGCGCGCTCAACCGCTCCATCCGCAAGGTCAGTTTGGGGTCCCCGCTTGCGTCCTGGGCGACCGAGGTGCGGTGGAGGAAGCTCGCCATCACACCCCAGATCAGGAAATAGATGACGAGGCGAGCGATGAAGAAGCTCGGGTTGAGGAAGCCTACCTTGTCCGCCAGCAACGGGTCGTGGGCAACCGCCTCGACATCCGCCCAGTGGTAGAGGTGATGCATCCCGTACACGACCGGAATCGCGAGCAACGCCATCACCCACACGTTGGCCGCCACCGCCTCGGCGATCCGGCGCACGACCACGCTCCAACCGGCGCGAGTCAAGTGCTGGAGGAGGACGAAGAACAGGCCCCCGAGAGAGATCGCGAGGAAGAACGCGAAGCTCACGAGGTAGGTCTCGAGCAGATGCTCGCCACCGTGTTGGGTCGTGTTGGCGAGAATGAGCGAACCGCCGATGCCGATCACCGCCAACACGGCGCAGAAAATCAGCGGGAGGCGCACGACCCCCTTCAGGTGCCGCTTCTCGGTGGTGATGTCCAGTACGTTGCCCTGCATGTGCGCCTCGCTATCGCAGTTGTGCCCGGATCTCTATCGGGACGTCGTCGACCGTCGCGTTCTGGCTCCGCTGGAGAGCCCTCACATAGGCGACGATGGCCCACCGGTCCTCCACCGGGATCTGCGGACCGTAGGCCGGCATGTTGCGGATGCCGTTCGAGATCGTGTTGAAGATGTGGCCGCCGGGACGTTGGCGCAGAAGATCGCTGTGGAAGGAGGTCGGCGGCGTCCAGGTGCCCTCCATCAGCTCGTCGGCCCTCTTTGCCACCATGCCGTCCCCGAAGCCGGCACGCCCGTGGCACGGAGAGCAGAAGATTTCGTACCGTTCGCGACCCCGCTGCAGCACGCCGGCGGTCAGCTCTACCGGAATCTCCTCCACCCAGTCCTCGCCGACCCTGCCGGTGGCCAGGGACTGGTCCGCGGCGAGGGCGCCTCGAGCCACCGTTCCTCGAACCGGTGGCCGCATCGCGCGGCGGTCGGCAAAGAGCGGGTTGCGCGACTGGGCGTCGTACCTGGGTTGGTTGTCCATGTCCTGAATGATGTGGATGCGCGGTTTCGACGAGGTCGTGGCGCGGGCGCGCATGATGAAAGCGATCGGCACCAACGACAGAGCGATCGATATCATCACGAGGTACAACATCCAACGCGGCAGATTCATGGGTGGACCTCGATTTCCTCGATCGACCGCCCGGAGATCGACTCCAGCAGCTCGCGGGTCTTTGTGGGATCGAAGAGTGGGTCCGCAGCCTCGATGGAGATGAAGAAACGGTCGTCGGTGGCCCGTTTGAAGGAGCGGTTGGTGAAGAGCGGGTGGTAGAGCTGCGGCAGCCGGTTGAGGGCCAGCATGCCGAGAAGCGCGCTGATGGCCGCAAAGAGGATGGTCGTCTCGAAGGTCACCGGGATGTTGGCAGGCAGGCTAAAGAGCGGTTTGCCGCTGATCAGGAACGGGTAGTCGATCGCGTTGGTCCACCACTGCAGGAGGATCCCGGCCGCCGCACCCGTAAGACCGGCAAGAAAAACGATGTAGGGGAGCACAGTCTTCTTCACACCCATGGCGGCATCGAGACCGTGGATCACGAACGGAGAATGGGCGTCCCAACGGGTGTAGCCGGCATCGCGCACCCGGGTGGCCGCAGCCAGGAACTCGTCCACCAGGTCGAAGCTCGCCAGATACCCGTAGAGCCCGGCGTTTTCGGCGGCGTTGCTCACGACAGCACCTCCGCTCCGGTGATATCGCCGTGGTAATCACCGTGGCCCCGGTGGCCGGGTCGATCGAGGTGGGCCTGCGGCATCACGCCCTTGACCTCCGCCATCCCGACGATCGGCAGAAAGCGGATAAAGAGCAGGAAGAACGTGAAGAAGAGTCCGAAACTTCCGAGAAAGGTCAGGATGTCGATGATCGACGGCCGGTAGTAGCCCCAACTCGTCGGCAGGTAGTCCCGGCTCAGCGAGCTGACCACGATCACGAAACGCTCGAACCACATGCCCACGTTGATCAGCACGGCTGCGATCCACAGCAGGATGGTGTTGGTGCGGAACCTCTTCATCCAGAAGACCTGCGGCACCAGCACGTTGCAGGTGACCATCGTCCAGTAGGCCCAGGCGTAGGGACCGAAAGCGCGGTTCATGAAGGTGAAGGCCTCATACGTGTTGCCGGAGTACCACGCGACGAAAAATTCGGTCGCGTAGGCGAAGCCGACCATCGAGCTGGTTGCGAGCATGATCTTGGCCATGTTGTCGAGGTGGCGGGTGGTGATGATCTCCTGAAGCCCGTAGATCTTGCGAACCGGGATCACCAGTGTGACGACCATGGCGAAGCCGGAGAAGATGGCGCCGGCGACGAAGTAGGGCGGGAAGATGGTGGTGTGCCAGCCGGGCATGATCGAAACCGCAAAGTCGAAGCTCACCACCGAGTGCACCGATAACACCAGCGGGGTGGCCAGCGCCGCCAGCAGCAGGTACGCGAACTCGAAGCGGTGCCAGTGCCGGTTCGACGACCGCCAGCCGAGGCTGAGGAGGCCGTAGGCGTAGAAGCGGACCTTCGACTTCGCGCGATCTCGAAGGGTCGCCAGGTCCGGGATCATCCCCATGTACCAGAAGAGCAGCGACACCGTCGCGTAGGTGCCGACCGCAAACACATCCCAAATCAGGGGCGAGCGGAAGTTGGGCCACATGCTCATCTGGTTTGGAATCGGCGCCATCCAGTAGGCGAACCAGATGCGGCCGACGTGGATGCCGGGGAAGATCCCGGCGCACATGACAGCAAAGATGGTCATGCCCTCCGCAAAGCGGTTGATGCTGGTGCGCCACCGTTGCCGGAAGAGGAAGAGAATGGCCGAGATCAAGGTGCCCGCATGGCCGATGCCGACCCAGAAGACGAAGTTGACGATTGCGTAACCCCAGCCGACCGGGATCATCAATCCCCAGACCCCGATACCCGTGGTGACGAGATAGGCGATCATCGCCAGCAGGACGAGGGTGAGACTCGACGAAATTGCGAACGCAACCCACCAGAGCTTCGGTTGTGGGCGCTCGACGACGCCGCAGACCTTTTCGGTGACCGAGTGGAAGTCGTTGTCGCCGACCACGAGCCGGGCGCGAACCGCAGGGTCGTCGCCGGTGTTGTCGAGGTAGTTCGGGGTATCGGTATTGGTCGCGCTCATGGTGTTCAGCCCGACTCCTTCCGGTGGTCGCCGGCGCCCTCATCCGACGACGGCCCCTCTTCCGCCGGGTTGTTCAGCCGTGCGAGATAGTGGGTTCGGGGTCGGATGTTGAGCTCGGCCAGTACGGCGTACGACCGGTGGTCTTCGCGCGAATGTGAGACCTCACTCGAAGGATCGTTGAGGTTGCCGAAGCTGATGGCCTGGGCGGGGCAGGTCTGGGCACACGCCGGCATGATCTCGCCATCCGTGATCGGACGGTTGTCGTTGCGGGCGGCGATGCGCACCGCCTCGATTCGCTGGACACAGTAGGTACACTTCTCCATCACGCCGCGGGAGCGAACCGTCACCTCGGGGTTGAACTGCATCTTGGTGGTATCGGAAACATCCTTGTGGTAGTTGAAAAAATTGAAGCGCCGCACTTTGTAGGGACAGTTGTTGGAGCAATAGCGGGTGCCGATGCAGCGGTTGTACACCATGGCGTTGAGGCCGTCGGTGGTGTGCTGGGTCGCCGCCGTAGGACAGACCTGCTCGCAGGGGGCATTCTCGCAATGGACGCAGGTCATCGGCTGGAAGACGATCTGGGCATCGTCGACCTCGTCGGAGGTAACGCCCGGCGCAGTCTTGAAGTACCGGTCGAGCCGAATCCACTGCATCTCGCGCTGGTTGAGCACCTGTTGGCGGCCGACCACCGGGATGTTGTTCTCGGCCTGGCAGGCGACGATGCAGGCGTTGCAGCCGATGCACGCGTTGAGGTCGATGGCCATCCCCCACTGCTCGCCCTCGTACTCGTGGTCCTTCCACAGGGAGATCAGCGGCGGGTGATGCTCCTGCTCGTGGATGATTTCGGGGTTTTCCAGATAGGCGTCGAGCGAAGCCTCCCGGACCAGATCGGCGATCCGCCGGTTGCGCTCCGAAAAACCGATGGTGTCGATGGCGAAATGATCCTGGGTCGTGGCCAGATCGTAGCGGCGGCCCGTGCCGCGGATTGCAACGCCGGACAGGATGTGGGGCCGAGCCGTGGTCCGGAGACGATAGGTGTCCACCCCAACCCCGCTGCCGACCTTCCCGGCCGCGGTACGCCCGTAGCCGAGGGCCGCAGCGGCACAGCCGTGGGCCATCCCGGGAAGGACGTAGACCGGCAGCTCCAACGAGGCGCCCCGCATCTCTACCGAAGCCATCTCGCCGTCACTGACCCCGAGGTCGCGCGCGGTCGCCGGCGAGATCAACAGCGCGTTGTCCCAGGTGATCTTGGTGATCGCATCCGGCAGCTCCTGAAGCCAGCCGTTGTTGGCGAAACGGCCGTCGAACACCCGGGCATCGGGAACGAGAACCAGCTCAGCCCGCCCGGTCGCGGGCCGGCCCGCGCCGAGGAGCTCGCGCAAGCCGTCGACCGCCGAGGCCAACCGCACCGGATCCGGTCTCGGCTCCACGGTCTCCCAGGCGGATTGACCCACCACACCGTCGTGCAGAGCCTGCCGCCAGAACTCCTCGGAGAAAGGAGTGCCGTGCCTTTCGCCCAGGTCCTCGCGGACCAGCTCATAACCGTTCTTCGGGCCGTCGCCGGCTGCGATCGCCAGCACCTCAATCGCCGAGCGACCGCCGTAGAGGGGCTCGATCAGCGGTTGCCGCAGGGTCAGGGTGCCGTCCCATGCCGTGCCGTCGCCCCACGATTCGAGAGTGTGGGAAGCCGGCAAATGCCAGGAGCACCGCTGCGAGGTCTCGTCATCGTAGAGGCTGAGATGGATGGACACCGGAACTTCAGCGAGCAGGTCGGCGAACTCGAGGTCGGCGGGGGCATCGTATGCCGGATTGCCGCCGAGGATCAGCAGGGTCTTGACCTCGTCGCCTCGGATCCTCTGGGCGAGATCCGAGATCGCCTCCAGGTGCGACGGCCGATCTGGGTTTGGATCGGCGGTGTATGTGATCGTCGACCCGGTCGCTTGGAGGGCGTGGTTGAGCACCGCAGCGAGGGCGTGCACCGCCGGCGCCTGCCTCGGGCCGACCAGGACCACGCCCCGTCTGCGGTGAGCCATCAGATCGGCGGCCAAAAGATCGACGAAATGCCGCTCGTCGTCGGTCGCGGAGTGATCTGTCGAACCGGCGAAACCAGCCGCGGCGGCAGGCAGCTCGAGGCCATGCTCGGCCACCAGGCGGTTCGCGACCGCAGCCAGCAGCGCCGGAACCCGGCTCGACGCAACCGCCACCCGGTGGTCGGCGCGGACGCCGGTCAGGCTGTAGCCGCTCTCGCCGACATAGAGACGGGCGCCGCTTCCCGATTCGGGGTTGCGGGCCGCAGCAAACTCCCGCACCAGCCGTAACGCCGCCGGGTGGTCGAAGAGCGGGTCGGCGTCGAAGCAGGCCACGACCTCCGCCTCGCGGAAATGGGGGTGGATGCGCACCATGGAACCGAAAGCGAGCCGGGTGCCCTCACGCTCGTTGTCACGGGTTATCGGCTCGTGCTCGTACCACCGCACCTCAGGGTGGGCGGTGAGGAATCTCTCACGCAACGCAGCCAGAGTGGGCGACGAGGAGGCGCCCGTAAGCACCGCCACGCCGGTGCCCGAGAAACGCTCGCGCGCAAGGGATTCGAAATCGCTCCAGTCCTTGACGTACTGCTGGCCGCCTTCGCGCAGCAGCAACCGGCGGCTGCGGTCGGGGTCATAGAGCTGCAGGATCTCCGCCTGGGCGACGGCGCTGAGAGCGCCGAGACTGTCCGGGTGGAGGGGGTTGCCCTCGGCCTTAATGGGGCGGCCGTCGTACGAGGTCACCAATAGCCCGAGCGCCGCGCCCCCGATCTCCATGGAGGTTGCGAAGCGCTGGGGAACGCCCGGCGTCCTCCCCTCGGGGCGGTGAGCGAAGGGGACGATCTCCTCCTTCGGCCAGCGGCACGCCGTCAGCCCGGCGAGGGCGAGCGAGGCGCCTATTACCTTGAGAAACTGGCGTCGGGTCGCCGGCGGCAATCGGTCGAAGTCGTCATTCGGAAACTCGCGTCGCACGGCCTCTCGAAACTCCGCGGTCTGCTCGAGCTCGTCGAGGCTTCGCCAATAGGTCATCCCATCGTCAGTCCGCATATCTCACCACCTCGCTGCTGCGGCCCGAGATATGCCGCAATCTGCGTCGTTTTCTCGCCTCGGGTTGCTCGACGTACTGTCAAGTACGCCTCCGCGACCCTCGGGTCGAAAACAACCCATCTCACGACATCTCGCAGGCCTCGCGACGCGACGTGGTGAGATAGGCGGACTAGTGTTCATCGGTGACATGTGTAGCAATCCTGCGGGGGGTTGATGTTGTTGGTTTCACGAAGCCGTCGCCCGAGGGCCAGCTGATCTTCCTCCGGCACCCAATCAAGCTCGGTCATGAACTCGACCGGCCGCAGGTGTTTCTCGGGGCTTCGGTGACACTCGAGGCACCAGCCCATGCTCAACGGCTTCATCTGGGTCACGACCTCCATGGTGTCGATACGCCCGTGGCACGACACGCAACCGACACCCCGGCGCACGTGCGCCGAGTGGTTGAAGTAAACGAAGTCGGGCAGATCGTGGACGCGGATCCACTCGACCGGCATACCCGTGGAGTAGCTCTCGAAGACCGGGATCAATCGCTGTGAGGTGGCGCGCACGGTCTTGTGGCAATTCATGCAGGTCTGGGTCGGTGGGATGGCGGCGGCGGCGGTGTGCTCGACGGTGTTGTGGCAGTACCGGCAGTCCATTCCGAGCTGGCCGACATGCAGGGCGTGGCTGTAGGGTACCGGCTGCACCGGAGCGTACCCGACGTCCGTCGCCCAGGGTGAGAAACCGAACGCTACGACGACCGTCGCATAGAGCAGCCCGCCCAGCGCACCAATGGCGATTGCGGGTCGCAGGGCCCACGTCCATCTTGGGAAAATGAAGATATCATTAGACTTGTCCTCATTCATGAGAACGAATCCTAACTTTGCTCACAACAGAAGTCAAGCCGAACAAAACAAGTAGAATGCCCCCATGAGCATTGTCACAATCGACTTACGATCCGATACGGTAACACATCCCACCCAGAGCATGCGCGACGCGATGGCGACCGCCGAGGTCGGGGACGACGTCTACGGCGAGGACCCCACCGTCAACCGCCTCGAGGAGCGGGCGGCGGAGCTCATGGGGCGGGAGGCGGCGGTCTTCGTGCCGACCGGTACGATGGGCAACCAGATCGCGATCCACATCCACACCCATCCGGGTTCGGAGGTGGTGGCCGAGGCCGGCGCCCACGTCTTCAACTTCGAGATGGGCGCCATGGCCGCCATCTCGGGCGCCCTCCCCCGCCCGGTCGAGACGGCGGACGGCATCCTCGATCCGGAGCAGGTCGAGGCCGCGATCCAGCCCCCGGCGGGCTATCGGACGCCGACCTCGCTGTTGGTGTTGGAAAACAGCCACAACCTCGCGGGCGGCAGGGTCACACCGCCCGCGCGAATGACCGAGCTCGTGGCCGTGGCCCGCCGCCACGGCCTCCCGGTCCACCTCGACGGGGCTCGCATCCACAACGCGGCGGCGGCCCTGGGCGTTACCGCCGCCGAGCTCGGCGCCGGCTGCGACACGGTGATGTTCTGCCTCTCGAAAGGCCTCGGCGCACCGGTTGGATCGATGCTCGTCGGCGATACCGACACCATCACCGAGGCGCGGCGCGTGCGCAAGCTCCTGGGCGGTGGCATGCGCCAGGCCGGCATCATCGCCGCCGCAGGTCTGGTGGCCCTCGACGAGGTGCTGCCGATGCTCACCGACGACAACCGGCGCGCGCACGATCTGGCGGTGGGCCTCGCCGGGATTCCCGGCATCGTCCTCGACCCCGAGACGGTCGACACCAATATTGTCTTTTTCTCGCTCGCCGAAACCGCACCCATGGATGCCGGCGAGCTCTCCGCCCGGCTCGCAGACGAAGGCGTGCTGTGCCATCCTCTGGGCCGCGACAGCATCCGAATGGTGACGCACTACCACATCAGCGATGAGGACATCGAACGGACGGTGGAGATTACGGCGGGGATGCTGACCTGAATTCTCAATTCTCAATTCTCAATTCTTAATTCCCGCCCACCCTTCCCCGCGGAATTTCGGATTTCGGATTTCGGATTTCGGATTTGCCGCCCGCCCTTCCCTGCGGAATTTCGGATTTCGGTTTTCCGCGCTGGGTCGATAACTCAAAACTAAGAACTCAAAACTCATCCGACCGGGTGGGTTGGAATTGAGAATTGAGAATTGA
>SDBT01016697.1_pt1 | contig 11614 bp, 9 predicted proteins | sample 2277101 | NCBI WGS metagenome assembly SDBT01 (sample SAMN10404973, study PRJNA504765) | marine sediment metagenome | isolation source: marine sediment core GS10_PC15, 103 cmbsf | place: Arctic Ocean: Southern Knipovich Ridge | collected 2010
GCGGGTGTGCGGTTCTCCACCTTGCAACATAGCTTGCGCCTGCGGTCTCTGCCATTTTGCAGATATCAAATTCTTCTTCGATGTTCCCGTAAGGGGTGGTTATCGTGGTTGTCCCTGCGGGGGTTGTGGGGGCAACCTGGCCGCCGGTCATCCCGTAAAGACCGTTGTTTATACACAGGATCGTCACGTTGAGATTCCGTCTGCAAGTATGGATAAAATGATTTCCACCAATCGCCATGGCGTCTCCATCACCCGTGAAAACAATGATCTTTAGCGAAGGGTTGGCAAGGAGGGCCCCAGTGGCAATGGGTAGGGCCCTTCCATGGATGGTCCACCCGGAATCAAATTCCAGGTAATGGCTGGTCAGCCTGGAGGAACACCCGACCCCTGAGATAAAAACAACTTCCTCTTTTTTTATACCGTCTTCTCGGAGGATATCGTCAACCGCATGAAGTGTGTAATTTAGCACCTGTCCGGCACCACAGCCGGGACACATGATCGTAGGCATCCTGGGACCTGCGGGTCCTTTTTCCTTCAGATACTTAAGCATCGGGTGTCTTTTCATTTGACCACCTCATAGATCTTGGACAAGATCATTTCCGGCGAGTGAAGACATCCCAGGGTCGGTATGGACACAATCCTTTTGCAGCGGTCTCTAAGTGCTTCGGTAATCGGGTGTTTCATCATCCCCAGATTTATCTCTGGTACAAAGACGGTGTCCACATTGTCTACAACCTCCCTCAGTTTTGTCTCGGGAAAAGGCCAGAGCGTGACCAGCCGCAAAAAACCAACATCGATCCCGCATTCCCGGCGGGCCTCCATCACGGCTTCAACGGCTGTTCTGGAGACACTCCCATAGCAGATAACAACGTGTCTGCAGTCTTCCATAAAGCGTGTCTCCACGCGAGAAATATGGTCTGCATTCCCTTCGATTTTCTGCTTGAGTCTCAGAACGGAGTCAAAGTGAGTTTTACGGTCGTATTTTGTAACATTTCCGTCTTCATGGTGAACCAGGCTCACATGGTTTACGTTATATCCCTCGCCCCAATTTGCCATGGGTGGGACAATGTCGTGTCCGTAGGGCAAAAACTCAGCGGGCGGGATCCCGAGGTCCTGGGGCTTTTTGCGGTTTAGTATCTCGATCTGGTTTTGCGGCGGGATTGTCAGGGGTTCCCGCATATGGGCCACGGTTTCCTCTGCCATCACCAGTACCGGAGACCGCCACGTCTCTGCAAGGTTAAAGGCCTCAATGGTAAAATCGTACATCTCCTGGACAGAGGCGGGTGACAGGGCAATGATGGAGCCCTCCCCATGGTGCCCCCATCTTGCCTGCATGACGTCCTCCTGGCTTGTCGTAATATAACCCTGGCCAGGCCCCGGTCGCTGTACGTCCACGATCACCAACGGTGTCTCGGTCATGATGGCAAAAGATATAACTTCCTGCATCAGGGAAAATCCAGGGCTTGATGTGGCCGTCATTGCCTTGGCGCCGGCCCAGGATGCACCGAGCAATACGCTGGCAGAGGAGATTTCATCCTCCATCTGAATAAATCGGCCTCCCACCTGGGGCAAGCGAAGGGCGGCATGTTCCATGACTTCGGACGCAGGGGTAATGGGATACCCGGCATACACACGGCACCCCGCCGTGATGGCACCTTCAGTGCATGCCTGACTACCCTGGAGGTAATGGACTCCAGGCCTTAACAAATTTTGATCAGATGGCCTGTCCATAAGAATTGCCCGTGGCGCCTAACTCCTGATAGTGGTCTTTGACATACTGGATTCCTTTTGTGAAAGCGGCCATGTTGACGTCTCTTGTTTCGGGTGGAAGGTTTTCATTTATGGCCTCCCTGAGTGAAGATTCTTCCAGGTGGTCTCTTATGAGGTAATATAGCGCACCAAGAGCCACAATGTTTTGATATTTGACACCACCGATTTCGCTGGCTATCGCTGCCGTGGGGACCCTGTAAACCCTGTATTGGTCCTGCTCGGGGATGTCGGTAACCGAACGGGGATCCACGAGCAGGATACCGTCTTTTTTCAGATCAAGGATGTAGGTTTCAAAGGCGAGGCAAGAGAGAGCGACCAGGATATCTGCCTTCCTCACATAGGGGTAATTGATCTGTCCTTCAGAAACCACCACTTCAGATCTGCAGGCGCCCCCGCGGGATTCCGGCCCATACGACTGGGTATTTACGGAATTCTTTCCTTCAAACACCGAGAAAGCAGTTCCCAAAATCTTTCCCACGGTGATGACCCCCTGGCCACCGAAGCCGGCTATCCGAATCTCATAACGTCTGTCCCCGCCCAATTCGCAACCTCCATCCGCGTCCGTTGTACTCCAGACAGCTTCATTTGTTTTTAGGTGGTGTCCTTTCCCCTGTCAAGTACTATATCTCGTTGATCCGGCCTATACTGTAAAAGGCAGAATACGCCAGAAGCAACCCAAAAAGGTCAGTTGCATTTTTCTTGAAGACCACAAGGGCGAGGGAGTAGATTGACTTTCGATATTACTTGGGCTAACAATTTGATATCAAAGTTTCGTGATAAAATGGGTGGTTTTGAGATCCGGCCAGTCAGTAAAACTTGAAAATGCCAACCATTGGATCAACGGCTCGCATTTCAGTCGGGAATTGTTGCTGTAAACGACCAAATTGAGGGAGGATTGAACATGAAAGATAAGATTATTATTTATGGAAAGGCGGGTTGACCGTACACGGATAAGGCCAGGTCGGCCAACGAGGGTGCAGTGTACGTAGATGTTAAGAAGGATAAGAACGGACTTGAGAAGATGCTCGCGGTTTCCAACGGCGTTCGGGAAGTGCCGGTTATCGTAGAAGGGGGGAAAGTTCAGATTGGCTTTGGCGGGACATGAGGGGTGTGACGGCTCATCGGTGATGAGACCTCATTAATATCGGGTGGAGTTTCCATTCGTGAACTGGCGGATTAATCTGATTGATCTATCAGGGGGTGTTCTTTTCCTTCTCTTTCAGCGTGGGGAGAGATGTCAACTCCATGGATCGCTGACGCATCCTGAAGTGGCTCTCATAGCCTGCCTCAGAGGCCAATCTGAGGGCCAGGTCAAATGCGGCCCCTATGTCTCCAGGGGTGTGTGAATCCGAACCAAAACATATGGGGATCTCCCTTTCACGCGCCAGGGAAACAATAAGCGGCGATGGATATATCTCACCCACGGGTTTCCTCAGCCCGGATGTGTTTATCTCAATCCCCATACCCGCCCCTGCGATGCGATCAAGAGCTGGTTGCACTATCTCTTTTGTGGCCCTGTCCGGGGGACGGTGGCCGAATTTCTTTGGCAGGTCCAGATGACTGACCGCATCAAAGAGCCCGGAATCCGCCAATCTCCCCACAAGCTCAAAATATTTCCGCCAGGTTTCCGTCACGTCGACAGAATCCCACACATGCCGCTCTGAGGGATTATCAAAACCCCAGCCTTCGATATAGTGGATTGAGCCGAGGACAAAGTCGAATCCCTGTTGGGGAAGCCATTCCCCAAGAAATCTCTCACAGCCTTCGTAGTAATCCGTTTCAATGCCAAAAAGGACCACTGGCGGGGTGTTGTCCTGAATGTCCGTTACCATCTGTCTATAGGAAGGGAATTGGCCCATCTCCATCCGGTTGCGTGGATCATAGCCGTCGGGGTTGGGGCCGTGGTCCGAAAAACATATCTCGGTTATTTTTTGCTGCTGTGCAGCCCTCTTGTAATCGGAGACATCCCTTTCAGCGTGTTTGCAGAGGGAAGTATGGATGTGATAATCGGGGAGAGAAATAAAGTCCATATGAGACCTGTCAAAACATCGATGTGGGTCTTTGTCCAGCAGATATTTCCGCTGGCATGACAACTTTCAAAAAAACCAGCTCAGGTGAAAAAAACTGGGGTGAATGTTGAGAGCGACTCAAGATTCACAGGGGCTTCATACCTCAACCACCCACAAGAAATCAAGCCGTTCTTTAAATTGGACGGCAGATAAAATATTTCAGAGGATGAGAATCGGTCAAAAGAAGACATTTGTGCAACACAAATATATTATTGCTATGACCCTCGATATGAATTATTGACCTGATAAGGGAGATAAGCGGAGAAGGTGTCAGCATTTTGTTGATCGAACATGTCAAACAGGGGGTATGTGCTTGGAAACGGTGAAATCGTTTTGAATGGGGAAGGGCAGGAGCTTCTGGAAAATCCCCATATCCGAAAGGCCTATCTTGGGCTGTAAGAAGATAAGCTCTCAAAAAAATCCGGGTGCCGTGGATTGACCATATGGAAAAACAAATGGATTTTCCGCGATTGATAAGGGATGTTTTAAACTCCAGAACTCCCCGAATGATCAAAGATAAGCAACCGCTTCGCAGACATGCGGCCGTGCTGGTCCCTCTTTTCAAGGTCCGTGATCAATACAAGGTCCTCTTTACCAAACGGACCAACAGGGTGGAAGAGCACAAGGGACAAATATCTTTTCCGGGAGGTGCTGTGGAGGAGGGAGATGAATCTTTTCAGGATACGGCTCTGAGGGAGGCCTACGAGGAGATCGGTCTTTTGAGAAAAGATGTAGCGATTTTGGGGCAGACCGATGACACCCTTACTCTGGCATCCAATTTTGTCATCCACCCGTTTGTGGGACTGATCCCCCATCCCTATTGTTTCAAGGTCAATGACCACGAAGTCAAAAGGCTTATTGAGTTCCCCTTTGATGTCTTTATCGCGGAGAACCCGGCAGACAAGATGGGTGATGTCAAATACGACGGCTGTGTCTACCAAAGTGTTCTTTTTCAATATAACGGTGAGGTGATCTGGGGAGCTACGGCAAAGATCATGGAAAATCTCATAGAGATCCTTGGGAGAAAAAACATCGATTTATGCTCAAAACACACGTGATTAGAAAGTAGCGTAACAGCGGACGCTGCATCCGCCTGTTCGATTTCTGTCTGAGCTGCGCAACCCACTGACAACGCGGGTAGTCTCGAATTATGAAGAAACTTTGACATTTGACACCGATTTTGAGACATTAGAACAAAGTCCGGCAGACACATAAAAACCAAAGAGAGGACCAACCGCCAAGAAAAGGAGAACAAAGCCGATGGCAGCCCAACAGGTCAGCAGTGAAAAGGCTGAGAAAATGAGTCTTGAATCGCTTTTTGAGACACTTTCGTCCAACAATGATGGGCTATCGGTGGCGGAAGCCCAAAAACGTTTGGGGGAATATGGCCCCAATGCGTTGGAGGAGAAAAAGGAAAGCCCTCTCCTCAAATTTCTGGCTTACTTTTGGGGGCCCATTCCGTGGATGATCGAGGTGGCCCTGATCCTCTCGCTGGTGGTAAGACACTGGTTGGACGCGGTGATTATTGCCGTGCTTTTGGGCTTTAACGCCGTCATTGGCTTCTGGGAAGAATACAAGGCCTCCAATGCCCTGGCTGCACTCAAGAAGGGTCTTGCCTTAAAGGCAAGGGTTTTGCGCGGGGACAAGTGGAAGGAAGTGGACGCAGTGGACTTGGTCCCGGGCGATGTTGTTCGTCTGCGGCTGGGCGACATCATTCCAGCGGATGTCAAACTGGTTGAAGGCGACTATATCAGCGTGGATCAGGCCGCCCTTACCGGTGAGTCGCTCCCGGTGAACAAAAAGGTTGGTGATATTGCTTACTCGGGTTCGGTGGCCAAGCAGGGGGAGATGGTTGCCCTGGTGTGCGCCACGGGCGGCAATACTTTTTTTGGTCGAACAGCCAAGCTGGTGAGTGAAGCCGGGGCAGTGTCACACTTTCAGAAGGCAGTGATGCGCATCGGCGACTTTCTGATCTTTATAGCTGTCGGGCTGAGCATCATATTGATTGCAGTGGAACTTCATCGTGGGGATCCGGTCCTTGAACTTTTACAGTTCGTATTGATCCTGGTGATTGCCTCCATTCCAGTGGCCATGCCTGCGGTGCTTTCGGTGACCATGGCATTGGGTGCCCTGGCACTTTCCAGAGAAAAAGCCATCGTCTCGCGACTCCAATCCATTGAGGAAATGGCCGGGATTGACGTCCTTTGTTCCGACAAGACCGGTACCCTTACCAAAAATGAATTGACCCTGGGCGAACCCGTGATATTTGAAGCCAAAGACACCGAAGAATTGATTCTCGCCGGGGCGCTTGCCTCCAAGGCCGAGAACAAGGATGCCATTGATCTGGCGGTTATAAGCGGACTCAAAGACACATCGCTGCTCGAAAGTTACGAGCAGACAAAGTTTATGCCATTCGACCCTGTCGGCAAACGCACCGAGGGCATTGTCAAGGATCCACAGGGCCAGATTACCAAATACACAAAAGGTGCTCCCCAGGTGATTCTGGATATGTGCTCGGTGGATGACAGGGCCCGTGAGAGGGCGGACAGGGTAGTGAACGATATGGCCTCCAAGGGTTATCGTACGCTGGGTGTGGCAAAATCAACCCGGGAAGGGGAGTGGCATTATATGGGTATCTTGCCCCTCTTTGACCCCCCCCGGGACGACTCCGCGGATACCATTGCCCAGGCCAAGGCACACGGGTTAAGGGTACACATGATCACCGGCGACAACGTTGCAATCGCCTCGGAGATATCGGGGCGACTGGGTATGGGAATACACATTCAACCGGCAAGCGAGCTTTTTAAGGGTGATGTGGATCCAAGTCATTTGAGCCCTGAGGCGATAGACAAGATAGAAAAAGCCGATGGTTTTGCGCAGGTGTTCCCTGAGCACAAGTACGCTATTGTCAAGGCCTTCCAGCAACGGGGGCACCTGGTTGGCATGACAGGAGACGGGGTTAACGATGCCCCTGCCTTGAAACAGGCGGATACGGGGGTTGCGGTTTCCGGAGCAACCGATGCGGCCCGTGCGGCTGCGGCCCTGATTCTGACCGCACCGGGGCTTTCGGTCATCATCAAGGCAATCGAAGTGGCAAGACAGATCTTTGAACGGATGATGAGCTACACCATCTACCGGATCGCCATGACCATCGATATCATGTTTTTTGTGGTGCTGGCCATACTTGTCTTTAACTTTACGCCATTGACTGCGGTGATGATCATCGTCCTGGCCCTGTTGGATGATATTCCCATCATGACCATCGCCTACGACAACACCCGTATAGATCCCCAACCCGTACGGTGGCAGATGGGTCGCGTGTTGTCGATATCTTCGGTCCTCGGGTTGCTCGCCGTTGCCGAGACCTTTGGCCTGCTTCTCATCGGGTGGGAATGGCTGAAGAATCCTGAGTGGCAGAAATGGATACAGATGGATAAGCCCCGTCTCCAGAGCATGCTCTTTCTGCAGCTTGTGGCCGGGGGGCATCTCATGCTCTTTCTGACGCGTACAAAAAAGTTCTTTTTTACACCGCCGTTTCCGGCCAGACCCTTGTTTTGGGCCATTGTGGGAACCCAGGTTTTCGCGATGCTCATGTGTGCCTTTGGGTGGTTGGTTCCGGAACTGCCCTGGGGGCTGATCGGCCTGGTCTGGGTCTACAACATCGTATGGATGTTAATTCAGGATGTCGTCAAGGTTGGTGTGTACCATCTGATGGAAAACAAGGGCAGACACAGACAGAGATTTCTCAAGACCGTCAATGAACCGTTACACCCGCATCCGCACGTGTCATGAAAAGAGGCTCAATGACTGGGAGGCTGTCCGAGAATGAGATAGTTTTTTCAAGATCAAGGAAGGCGAAAGCTATAACCACAGGGATACATAAAAGTATTTCGAGGATTATAATTTGAGTCTGCCCCCAGCACCATCTTCCGGAGCTACGGGGCAGGCGCAGAGATTGGGAAAAATAGCCATTCTCGGACAGTCTCCTAGTTCCCCCGGGATCGAACCTCAATGAGTTCGCCCACAATACTGATGCCAAGTTCCTCCGGGGTTTCCGCCCGGATAGCAAGCCCGATGGGGGCATACACCCCGTCCAATTTTTTCTGGCTGACCCCTTCTTTTAAAAGCTGTTCATAAATCATGGCTTTTTTACGTCGGCTGCCGATCATTCCGATATATGCCGGCGATTGCTCCATTGCCCGCCGTAACGCAACTAAATCATGCAGATGCCCCCGGGTCACGATCACGAGGTAGTCCCTTGGTCCAAACACCACTCCTTTGAATGCCTCATCAAAGGACAACGTACGTATTTCAGTGGCCATGGGAAAACGTTCCCGGTTGGCGAACTCCTCTCTATCGTCGATAATGACGACCTCAAACCCCACGCGGTGAGCGAACCACGCCACGTCCAACGAGACGTGTCCGCCGCCAAAGATGTGGACCACGGATGGCCGTTGAATGGGTTCGACATAAAGTCGGTCACTCTGGCCAGGCAGCGACAGAAGATCGGGCTTGTCGCCCGCGACCACTTCCTGGAAGGTGGTGGCGAAATTGTCTGAAAGTGGCAACACCCCGGCAATGGGCTCCTCATTTTCCCAAAGAAGGTGCCTTGCGTCATAGGGAAGCGGTTTTTCGCTTACCAGGGTCAAAAAAACGACCGTTCCTGACCCTGTAACGGCGTCCTCAAAAGTTTTCAAAAATGGGAGGGCCTCCAGTGGGATCGTCTCTACAAACACCTCCATTTTGCCCCCGCATATCATGTTTGCCTCGGCAACTTGCTGACCGGTAAGAGAAAGGGGGAAGATTTTCTGCCCCGGCTTATCCAAAAGGGACAGGCCAATCTCTATTGATTTTCCCTCCACAAACCCACCGCCCACTGACCCGAGAATTTCCGGGCCCTTGAGCAGGAGCATTCGGCTCCCGGCACCCCTCGGTGCCGAACCGGTCTGAGCTGTAACTGTGGCCCACACCGCAGGCTCACCCTGTTCCAACGACTGTATTGTCCGCGAAAGTATTCTTTGCATGGTTTGTCCTCTCAAATATTGTAAACCCGTAAAATTGCTTCTAGTACGGCTCCGCCAATGGCCCGGGCTTTCTCACTTATGGTGTTGACATAACCGGCTTCGCCCCGGGGGTCGATGTCTCCTATCTTGAGGCCACGTTTGACCCCTGTCCCTGAACGAATAATCCCCCTCAAGACACCCCCTATCTGTGCCGCCACTTCATCCCTCCCGACCCGCGCCACTATATCACCCGGGTTTATATGCTGACCCAGATCATATTCCGTCTCAAACAAGCCGTCGGAGGGAGCACGCAGGACTCGTTCGTGGGTGACACCCTCTATTGCCCCGGGCACCCCTGTATTGGGTTCTGCTTTTCCCCGTTCGTACAGTAGCCCAAGATTATGTCCCCGGTTTGTCTCCACCACATAGTGCGCATCCTGCCCCGCTTCATATCCCGGACCCAGGGCGATTACAAGAGGGGCATCCGTGATGTTTATGCCCGTATTGCGTTTGCTCAACGTGGCTTCAATCAACACATCAGGATCAAGTGTTTTTAGGACCGTCATTTCGGGGTCCTCTATGAGGGGGATACGGTTCCTCTCCCATTCCGCTGAAATCTCATCGGGTCTTGAGACCCGAACAGCCTCCACGTTTTCAACCAGTTTGGTACCGTCATAGGAGGCTTCACAAAAAGATACGGCGCGGCGGACGGCAAGGGGCTGGGGTCGCTCGGTAAGGGCCACCCGAAAGTGCGATTTGAAAAGACACCACGCCACGCCGCTTGCCATCTCACCCGCACCCTTGATGAGGACTGTAATCCCTGGTTTCACTTTTTTCTCCTTAAAAAATCCGATTTCTTTGCATTATAGCATAATCGGATGAGAGATTCCAGAAATCCTATTCCTTCTACCGGATCTATTGAGAAGTTGTGCCGGCAATGGGACTTGAGGGGTCAACCACTACTTTTTTTGAGGATGGTGGTTGACTAATAAGGCCCAATCTTTGGCAAGGAATAGACGGATTTCCATCCTTTGCTGCCCGGTTCCTTAAGGTATGGCTCCATTTCTTTATTGGTCCGGAATGTGGTCTTTTCCGGTTCGGGAACCTCTCCCACGGGCCATGTCTCCAGAATTTCTTTCTGTAGGAGAAACAGATATTCACATACGGCCAGTATGGGCCATTTTGCCTTATCAGCATCTCCCAATGTGGCCCTGCCGACGACCCCCTCGGGCGTTGCTACGATCTCCAAAGGGAGGTCCCCCGCCCGGCCCCTGTATGTGTTGGGTCTTAAAAGCTCTTCGGCTGATAGGTCAAAGTGGCCATCCGGGAAATATTTGTAGCCCGGCAGGGGACCCGTATCCACAGCATGCTCCATCTTGACCATTTCGGGAAACAGAAGGAGGCCCATCGAGGTTTCGGCCTCATCTGCATGGACAAAACGAGTGTCTAATTTTCCGCCATATTCTTTTGTTTCGAAAAATTCACGAACCGTCCGCTGAAGCTCAGGCGCCACATAGAAACCGGGGAGTTGATAGGTATTCATAAATCGTTTTATGGCCTTTTCAATCTCGTTTTGCTGCGCGTGGTTGTTAAACCAAATTTGTTTGCGGAACCCGTCATTCCACAGGCCATACATGATATGCATTATGCTTTGCTCGAAGGCCTCATCGTTGACCATGACGGTGCCACACATCCCTTGATGCCAGGGTGGGTGGCAGCCGTAATTGATGGGATATACTATGTTTACCGGCGCCCCTGTCTTTTCTGTCTTACGGCGGACCGCTTCGGCTATTCGCGTAACCTGGAGGGTGTCGTGACCACCAATGAGGTGATCACCATGACATTCCGTGGATCCCACGGGAATGATCACCACGTCATTCTTGCGACGGTTTTTTACCATGTCAGCCCTGGGAGTGTTTTGGATATAGGAGCCGGGTTTATCCATTTCTCCCGGTGAAGGGATCTCATAATCTGATCTGAGGCTCTCATCCACTTCTTTGTCTGACATGTTCCAAATTCTTTTCTTCATTTTGCCAACCGAAGTGTTCTCAAAAAACGGAACAAACCGGCCTGATTTGTTTTTATTCATTGTTTCCCTCCTTAAAGGGCTTGCGCAAAATTAATTTGCCGTTCTTCCGATCTTAATTCATGAGGTTGTAAAAAATCAATTGGTCGTCAATCGTATCGTGTCACACTCCCAACTTTCACCATGCACTACGATGATAACGAACGCAAGTCAACAAAAAGTTAAAAATGACGTTTTCAAAAATCAGTGCGTCGAAGGATCGAATGCCTAGAAAACATTTCAGCGAATATGCCGTATCTGAAATGGGTTTCTACAATCAAATGTATTTGAAAAGGGCTTTTGTTTCATATTGCAAAAAGCATCGGATTCAAATATAAGCATAGGCGTTCACGGGTTCAAAGGTTCAGGGGCTCAAGGTTTCATTCTCGTTTCCGAACTGCATGTGGGATGCGTATTTACGAGAAAAGCGTCAACTCCATTACCCCTCTTCCAAAATTTGCAGCCAAATTGGCAATTATTTGGGAAAATGATCATTTTTAACGAAGACTTCGGGTTTTCAATGTCGTCCTTGTCCTTAACCTTGAACGTTGAACCTTGAACCCCCAAACCTGAGCAGTTACGATGCAGAAGCCATTATGAAAACAACCAAAACAATCTCGGTCCATTAAAGATTGAGGCGAATAGATAGATTCCGACAAGGGTTTAGAAGAGGAGGAACAAATGGCATTTAGTGGTGCTCAAGTAAC
>SDBT01016698.1_pt1 | contig 11614 bp, 23 predicted proteins | sample 2277101 | NCBI WGS metagenome assembly SDBT01 (sample SAMN10404973, study PRJNA504765) | marine sediment metagenome | isolation source: marine sediment core GS10_PC15, 103 cmbsf | place: Arctic Ocean: Southern Knipovich Ridge | collected 2010
ACAATACCGAATTGCGTAGCCTGATAACCAGTTACTTAATTAAGGCGTACTGTGAAAGTCTTTTTATTGACAATTCTGTTGGCCAGTAGTGTAAGCGGCGTAAGCTATGACATGGACGATCTGTCAAGTTTTGCCGGTTACTGGCTGGACAGTCCGGTTAGTGATCCTAATTGGGATCTGTCCGGCGATGGTAGTATCGACCTTGTAGATTTTGCGATGTTTGTCGATAGCTGGGATTGGTCGGCACCGTATGAGCCGCCGCCTGATCCTAACGCAAACGATGTATCTGCAAACGCAACTACTTACACCCTGGACCCGATGATCCTGGACGGCGACTATTGCGATCAGTACACCGTTACCAGTTTACCAGGCTACGGCATACTATACGATTTTTACAATGGTTTCCGGCGCAAGTTTACGGCCGTTCGAAGCGTACCATATCGAGTTAAGCGGGGATCCTCAACACTTTACTATTATTGCACCGTAACGACCGCGGATAGTTTTCAATATCGCGTAGAGGATAGCAGCTCACAAAGTTCAGCAGCCACTGTAACGGTAACGAAAGCGGCGTACACAAAAGACAGTCTATGTTTCGACGGCGTCGGATCGGTAACGATCATCGATGATCCGAATATCGAGTTCGATGAGTCTTTTTCGCTGACTGCCTGGATCAGACCGGAGCGGCCTTTTGGAATGATCGTCGAAAAGAAAACGGCAGCGGGGGGGTTGCGTTTGTCTTTGCGATCGGCTCACCTGGTAGCTGAAGTATGGAGCGGTTCTAATTATGGCCATGCTGTAGTTTATGAAACAGTACCTTTGGCCGAATGGTCTTTTATTGCGATCACTTGCGGTCATGCTGATAGCTACCAGGACGCTCTTTATGTCGGCAGCGATAGTGTGAGTATGACAGGTTTGCCAGGCCCGCCATACTCAAACACCGGATCGGTTGTTATCGGTGATCGCTTTATTGGCCAGATCGACAAAATAACCTGGTGGCCCGCTCTTACTGATTTTGATATGGCTACTTTGCAGGCTGAAGCCAGGACGGCTGACAACGGGCCTCTGGCCCCGACGAATTACCTGGCAAAGTTCAAGTGTAACGAGGGAAGCGGCTCGACTATACAAGATGTCGGTTTGTTTTTGACAGGTACATTAAATAACGGTGCGGCCTGGTATCCGTATAACCAGCCGCGTAATCTCAAGTATAATTAAACAGGAGTAAGATCATGGCAAAGAAAGTGTATAAGAAAAAAGCCACGGCGAAAAAGGCCAGGAAAAAAGGCCAGTCGGTTTACAAAGTCAAAAAGGGCTACAGCCTGAGCAAGCGAAGACGCAAGAAATAGGGGGGTGCTTTGGTATCGGTGGGGTCGAGTTCGGGCCTCAGAATTGAAACAGTGAGTTGTTTTTTAGGAGATTTGGAATGCAAAGGCTACAAAAGACGATTATCGTAATGACGGCGGCTGTGTGCTTTACTGTGCTGGCCATGTGCCTGGTCGGCTGCACCGAAGATCAGCTTGCCCAGGTTGACGGCCTGGCCAAAGTTGCCGAGGATGTCGGCAATAGTGTCGATCAGGTTTTAGACAGTCCGGTCGGCAGTATGATCCCACAACCTATAAATGGGATCGTTCGGCTTGCCGGTGAAGCGGTGCTTGCTCTGTGCGGTTTGTGGTTTGCTAATAAAGCCCGTGTGCGGGGCGTGGTGTTGCGCTCTGTAGTCCAGGCAGTTGACGGCTCTGCTAATATCAAAGACACTGTAAAGTCGAACCTGAGAGCCGCTGGGGTGGAAGTCGAGGGCCGTAAGATCATAAACGAATATCGAGAGGCGGGCTAATGCTTATAAGTCCGAAAACGATCTTCAAGATACTTCAATCCGCAGGCGTTAAACTTCGGTTCGATGCCGCGAATGAAAAGCTGATCCTGATAACGGATGACGGCGAAAATGAGCATAGTTTTGCCGACATAGAAAAGATGGTCAATGGCGATGAGTGATAAGTATGTTAAAATCCCGATCTGGTTAGCTGTGATCCTGACAGGGGCGATTCTTACGGTTGCCGGTGATACCTGGCTTACGGTTCAAGCGGTCGAAAAGAATTTGCTCGTACTCAAAACCGCATTGACGGTAAAGGGTATTATCGATCCAAAAGTATGCCAGGCCGTCCGAAAACCAGCAGAAATGTTGCATTTGGACGGGGCTTTTTGTTATCAAACTTATCAAAACGACCTATAACTACAATATTAACCCGATAAAAACAATCGAAAAAAGAAGTTTTTTTATGTTGACAGTCGGAGTATTTTTTCATATATTCCATTTGTTCTTTGAAAATAGAGGATTATAGGGCCAAAAAGTGGAATTTTTTATCGGGCGTGAAATCTTACAACAAAAACCGTTGTAAATCGCTTGTGGCTAAGAGGTTACAGTTTGGTTTTTTGGACTATTTTTTTAGTCCGATAATATATCATCTGTTACGCTCAAAACCCACAAAAAGCGTCCCCCTGTATCATTCCATTCGGTCGATAAGTTGAGCTACTTAATCTGCGGATTGAGGTCTCGGCTGCATCGTCCATCTTCTTAACCTATTCTTGGTTAAGATCCCCCCCCCTTATAATCTGTTGACATAAAAAAAGCCGCCTGCGGTTGTCAGCAAACCCAGACGGCACGGGAGAACATAGGAAGACTATGCCCTACAAACAGCGACAATACAGCAAACGATTATTTTAAGCAAGGGAAATCTTGCTCTTTTTTGCTGCGCTGTCATAGATCTTCCTATGTTCCCCGGACTTCACGGACGGTTGTTTGGGAGAACGACAGTATGGATGCGATCAAGTATCGGGCACCTGAGCTAATACCAGGTGCGATTCTGGAACGGAAGGATCTGACATTGACAGCAAAGCGCGTATATGCAGTAATACGCTATTGCCAGGGGCATAGACAAACGGTATGCCTGGCGGTACCCTGGATAGCTTCACGGCTCGGCCTGAGCCGTCAGGCGGTAAGCAGGGCGGTAGGGCGGCTTATTGACAATGGGCTGCTCACGCGGCAAAAGAAGCCGCGACAATCCCCGATTTTTTCTATTACGCGTTTGTCGCGTAAAAATTTTTTTTTGCCGCTGTATAGTATAAATTCTGGACATTCTGCATATACAGACTTGCTATTGGCATATCTGAAATTCCGGCAGGGCGATAAAGATCGTGCCTGGCCGCATATCAAAACGATCTGCAAAGACCTGGGCAGCAGCAAGTCGAGCGTACTCCGCGGCCTGGCTACTTTGGAAGCTGACGGCCTGGTCAAGATCGATCATGCACACGGTGGGTTAAAGCAGGGCAATAAATACGCTCTGACCGCAAAAGCATTTTTTGTTACAAAATGCGACCCGAAACCCGTATCTGGGGTGTCAGAATGTAACCCTATTATAAACACTTCAAAGGAACTTAAAGAACTTAATAACCCCGAAAAATTTTCTACTTCGGGTTTATCAGAAAAACGAGACCTTTTGCTCCGGTATCGCATAGCCCCGCTTGTTGCAATAGCCCTTGCCCGTGAGCATTCGCAGGAAAATATCCAAAACGCGGTACTCAACACGGCGGCTCAACACGAACTTGCCGGAAAAAAGCTCAAGCGGTTCAATCCCGCGGGCTATATCGTGGCGATCCTCAACGGCAGCAAGCGATCAGGCAGGGCCGTCAAGCGAAACAGCTTCGTAAAATCGCAAAAACAGCGGTTCGATCATAGAGAATTATCCCAGCCGTGCGGACGCGGTGAAAAATGGGTTGATCAACAAAAGAGACTTTTGGGAGTAGCGTCATAATGGGTACACAAACGAAATTCGATCCGGTCAATTATCTTGATCAGTTGAAGCGGTGCGAAATCGAAAATCTCAAACACTTAAACAGCGCATTAGATTGTGATCTTGAGATGTGCGAAATGCAGGAACTTTGCAGGCACCTTAATTGCTCAGTCGCGGGCCTGTTAGATCGTGTGGCAGAGGAAATACACCTATAACCGCGTGAAGTCGCGGCGGTCGCTGTTGCCTCCTCCCAAAGGTAACAGCGGCCCCGCGTTATATTAACTTAATTTTATGAAAGGATGGTATTGTATGGCAAGTATGACAAATCACGAAAAGGCTCTCAAGATGTTAGAGTTGGCAAATGAGATGGTCGGTTTTCTTAAGGAAGCTATAGCGACGATGGAAGCCGAAAAAGCCGAACCGGTGGAAGTCAAAAAAGAAACTTCCATCGAGGATGAAAAGACTTCCATCCCTGCCGAACCGGAAAGCCCAGCCAGTGATCAGCAGGCCGAAGAGACCGCCGAGGTATTCGATCCGCGGGATTATCGTCATGCGGCTTTTACTGAGGATAGAACTTTGTGCGGGTTCAAGTCAAACGATCTCGAAGTAACGACGGGCGATCGCGTAAATTGTCCGAAGTGCCTGGAAGCGATCAACGCTAAAGGAAGTGAAACCAGTTAACGCTCGATTGTTCCAGGAAGAGGGTTAGGGTTGCCGGTGTGCGGGGCGCATCGGCAGCCTATATCTAAAAGGCGATTATGGATAATAGCAAAAAAGTGATTTATGATCTATGCGGCGGTACTGGGGCGTGGTCAGAACCGTACAGGGCAGCTGGTTATGATGTGCGTATCGTTACATTGCCGCATTTGCCGTTGTTTGAGGATAAGCCAGGCGATGTATTGGCTTTTGATTTGCCGGCAAAAGAGGATGTTTACGGTATTCTCGCAGCGGTGCCGTGTACGGAGTTCAGCGTTGCTAAAACAAATGGCGTAAGAGACTACAAGGCGGGCTTGCTGATTGTCAATGCCGTACTGAAAATAGTATGGAAAGCCAGACTTAATAATAAATTGGCATTTTGGGCCGTCGAAAATCCGGTGGGTCATTTAAGGCAGTTCATAGGGAAAGCCCCTTATAAGTTTGAACAATGGGAATTTGGCGACGATGGTATTAAGCCGACGGAGATTTGGGGCTATTTCAATTTTCCTAAAAAGACGGTAACTGAAAAGCCGCTTGCAAAATACCTGAAACATATACAAAAGACAAATGGCTTATCGCGTAAAGCTGTTAGAGCGATAACCCCGAAAGGATTTGCGGAAGCATTTTATAAGGTGAACAAATGAATTTATGTCCAAACTGTAATAAACCGTTTGAGGAAAAATACGGTAAGTTGTTTTGTGCAGATCACGGCTGGCATGATCTTAACGAAGTCGGAGAGATCATACCAGGCGTAGAACCGACACCGGATGAGGTCGCGGCCTGGGAAAGTACACAGCAACCGCCCGAACCGGAAAAGACAGAACAGCCAGCCGAAACGGTTCAAGTCGAAGCCGAACGCGTCGAGATCGAACCGATACCGTCTTTTGCGATCAGTGAAAAAAGGTTTTTGGTTTTACTCTGTATCGCTGGGGTTGTTGTGGCAAGTGTAGCGGGCTATCGAATTTACCTGGTTAAGAGACAAAAGGATAATAAGGTTGAGGCGTTTGCGCATGTTTCTTAGCAATTACAAACTTAACCGCATGTTAAAAGGCGATCTATGGCCAATAGCTGAAAAGCTGGATTGCAAACTTGATCCGAAAGCTAAGAAGCCGGAAATTATCGCGGCGATCAAAGTAAAGCAGGCCCAGGGTGTGCCGCAAGTTCAGGCCGTCCAGCGTGTGCCTGGCGATAAACAGTTATTTGAGCAGCTAACACTGCCAGAAGCCGCCGAGTCCGCAGAGCCGTACAGGCCGGAACCGGCTGGCCCTGGCAGAGGTGGGAAGCGTGAGGGATCGGGCCGCAAGCCGAATGTAAGCAATGATCAGTCGCGGATCGACAATCTAACTACCGAACCAAACAGGACTGTCAAAATTGGTCTCAAGTGGATTTTCAAAACATTGGCCAGGGCCGTAGATTGTAAAGCGATCGCCCTGGACGCTGAGGAGCTGCACGAGTTCGCTGTTGATATAACTCAGTGTATGCAATACCACAAGATCACGATACCGGAGGGGATCGCGATCGATGGTAAGCTGATTTTAACTTCGGTCGAAATGTTCGGATCGCGATACGCGATGTACAAAGCACACAAGGCACGAATGGAAAAGCAAAAAGAAAAGGAAAAAAGTAATGATCAAGGGTAATTGCGAAGTTATTTTTATAGTAGGCAAGCGGGGCGGTGGTAAGTCGAATTTAGCCTGTAACATGGTTAAGCGTATCGACTGCGATCGCATTCTGTATTATGACAGTAACAACCACGATTATACAGACGGTGTGATCTGTGAGGGTGTCGAAACTTTTAAGAGCTATATCCGCCGAGTGATCGATAGTGCTTTTAAGATCGTTTTCCGTCCCGGCCCTGGCATGGCCCGCAAATACTTTGCCGATGTTTGCGGTATAGCATTATCGAGCGGCAATCTTACCTATGTAGCTGATGAAGTCGATATGTTTTTCAAAAAGGGAGAGCCGAGCGAAGAATTATCCGATCTGATCCGTCGCGGTCGCCATGAAGATATAACTTTTATCGGCATTACGCAAAGACCAAAAGAGATGGGCGAGATCAGATCAATGGCCGGTAAGATGTGCATTTTTGAAACGCACGAGCCGAGCGATCTGAGTTATTACAAACAGAGTTTTTCGCCGGTGTTAGTCGATAAGATTAAGCAGTTGAAGCAATACGAATATGTCGAAGTTGTTCTACCTTTTGACGAAACAAAACTAAAAATCAAAAAGGAAGTTGATGGCGAAACCTGCGAGATTACAACGGGTGCCGAAGTGGATCAGCCGACGGAGCCTGGCAATCAGGTACGATTGCAGTCCCCGGACAGTAGCGAGGATCATAGCGGTAGCGACGATCCGGGATCGCAAGGGTAAACCTGGCGGTCGAAAAATTCGCTATATGAAATTCGGCAGGGCACGAAACGCAAGTGTCAAGTATTTGTTTGAAGATATTCTCCGATATGAGGGCGTAATCGGATAGCGGTCTAATTTTTTTTTGGCTAAAAGCTGGTCAAGTGTGGACAAGTACGGTCAAGTTGAAAACCCGTTCTTTCAAAAGTTAATAGAGTAGTCAAAATTGAAATCGTAAAACGAAAGTTAATTTAACGTTTCAATTTTGGAAGGAAAAAAAGATGGTTGATATTGCCAATGCAGTCAAAACCGCGGTAAAGCCGAATTACCTGATCTCTTTGTTAGTTGCCATGATCATACTTGGTTTGATCAATGGTTTGCTTCCAGCGGAGTACAAGATCAGCAAGCTAATCGGCGGGTTGTTCGGATAATCGAACGGCGTAATTAGTAAACTGAAAATGTATTCTTTTTGAGAGGTTTGAAAAATGGAAAACAGTGTAAAAGATTTACGGCAGTTCAAGAAACGAGTCCTTACGTTTTCGGATGTCGGAGTTACGGCAGGGGCAAAAAAAACCGGCAATATACCAACTACCAAAACCATCCATGACTTAGTATTTATTTGCAAGTCATCGGGCGGTACCGGTTTGACGCGTTCGCAGTTTATCGCGGACATTGCGTCTGTTGTGGTCCGGGCCGGTGGTACAGTGATCCGCGAACTTACAGTTACGCAGATTCTCGATATGTACAAACACTATCAGGATGACAAAGTAGCGTTCACCCCTGAAGGTATTTTGCCGATCCAGTTCGCGTCTAATGCTTTTGACTTGTCGCAGCTTAACAACGACCATGCAATTGGTATGATTCTCAACGGCAAGCCGATGAACTTGACTTATGAGATCATCTATAAAGCTACGGTAACGACTTGCGCTTCGGTAGAGGTCAGGGCGATAGTTGACGATCGTGTGCAGGATTTTGGCCGTCATACACGTATCAGACCGCATACCAGGTCTTTTTCATCGACCGGTATTCAGGATATTGCTGATATGCCTGTTGGCGGTGCCGATTCCGTTTTGTTGGCTTATCACTTCGTTTTGGGTTCCGGCGTGATCAAAGAGATCACCGTTTCGGAAAGCCAGCGGGAAGTGTATAACCAGGTGCCGCGTGAGCTTATGGATTATATGCTCAACAACGCAGGCCGTAAGGCGCAGAGCGGTTATTTCCATCTACCGTTTAACCTGGACAATGACCCGCGGAGCGTGCAGGTGCTTGGGCCTAACACTTCTAACTGGCTCATACAGCCTAACTGGTCAACTACGCCCGACGGATCGTACACGATCTTAGAGGAAGCCCTGCATACACAGTTGTAAGCAGGTCGGCAATTTAACTCAATCAATATGGTAGCCTGGTTGTTGACTGCCAGGCTACTGTCTAATTTACGGGTGGATCATGTTTGAAGATTTCTTTTCAGGTATAACCGATCTTATGGACGGTGCCGGTGATTATGCCGCGGGCATTTTAGGTGAGGCCGCGGGCATTCAGAATAGCTGGGATAATCTTTTCGGCGATAATGCTGATAGCAATAGCAACGCTTCCAGCAACACACAGCAGCAACCGACATACGATCCGAACATAACGGCCAGCGATATTTTCGCACAGCCTAACTATACTCTGTTGTTTGGCGGTTTGGCTTTACTGATCGTGGCTCTGTGGCTTATGAAAAGGTGATCCGATGTTTCCTCTAATGGCAGCAAAAATCGGAGCGGGCCTGGCCACGGGCGGCGGCGGGATAGCAACGGCGGCGGGTGGTAGTGGTTTGGTTTCAAGTATTCTCGGCGGGGCAAGCGTTTTAGGAGATAGCGGTATGTTTGGCGGTGGCGGTGGCAGTACGGATAACAGCAAAGCAATATCAGGCGGTCCCTGGTATCAGGGCGATTTTATTACAGGCGATGACGCTGTTAGCAAGTTCGCTATGATCGGCGTTGTGATCCTGCTTATTATTTTATTGGCAAAGGGCAAATAATGGGTAGCCAATCTTTTTCAGCCCAGGAAGATATGCGAACAGCCGTAGAGGGCGATGTCGATGTAATGGTTTCGCCTGGTTCTCAATTAGTCAACCCGCTCGGCATTGCGTTAAGTTCTGATATGGCAAGCGCAACAAACGCGACGATCACTTATCGCGATGTAACAGTCAACGAATACCCAGCCGATCTCAACGAACTCATAGCGTCAATGACAGAGTATAGCCAGAATACGATCGATGCGATCCTGGCCAGTAGCCAGGACACGGTCGAAACGGTAAGCAATACAACCGACACTTTGAGCGATGTTATCGAGGGTACCGAAACGCCGTTGTCTCAATACATACCGTACGCGGTCTTAGGGCTTATCCTGGTACTGGTACTAAAATGGAGAAAATAATATGACAACAAGTCTTATTACGTTACAGCCTTTTACGGAAATAATAGCGGCGGGTGAGCGTGCCGTTATTCATCACTACGCCCGAATGTTGACTATCCTGGCTAACACCGCGAGCGAAACGATCTATGTCGGTATTGGTGAGATGGAACCGGTACCGTTAAAAGCGGGCCTGCAATACGAATTGGAGCAAGGTGATAACTTTGATCGTATCGTTTTACTTAATAACGATGCAAGTTCTACAACCGTTTCTATTATTTTATCGAATGGAATTGTTCGAGATAACAGGCTTACGATCACCGGCTCGGTCTTTAGTGATCTGTTGGAAGCAAGCAGGCCCGCCGATACGATCGAAACGCCCGCACCGGTAACGGCACCGGCAAGCCCGACGGCAGCTATATCGATCGCCGCGGACGCTGATCAGAGAGAGATCGAAATACAAAACAACGGCAGCTACGATGTTTATGTCGGCGATAGTGCTGTAGCGGCTGCAACCGGACGCGGGATCAAGATCACACCTGGATCGAGCCGGATATTGTCAACAAACGCGGCTGTGTATTTGCAGGCCGTTGCCGCTGGATCGTCCGCGGTTTCTTATCTGAGGTATAAGAGAGCATGAGCCAGGCGATAATAGCAAAAAGAACAGATGCCGAGATAACGGCTCTTGCCAACGCTGAAGATGCGGCCCGTGTATATGATTCGGGATGGTTTGCGGTTGCTGTAGATACGATCTACACAAAGACGCACGGTCTCGGCTCCAATAAATTATTGATAACGGTTTTCGCTTCTGAAAATTCTAATGGTTCAGATTGTCATAAACTTTACCAGTCATTCCATACGTCAAGCTCCGCCTATTGCGGGGGATGTTTTATCGATGATGTCCAGTCTAATACCTTAGAGGTAAAAGTCGGAGAAAACTCCCCTATGGGACAAAACTATTATCCGAACGATGACGGTCATGTTTGGGGCAATGAAGTAAAATATGCAACGCGGCCCACAAGTGGATATTACCGAGTTCTTGCGAGGTTACTATAATGAAATTCGGATATTATACTGATGGCAGCGGTAATGTAATAAGTAAACATGCGTTTGACGGTAACGATCCGCCGAGGGGTACGGATAATTTCGTTTCGGTTGCAACGCACACAGAACTTAAAGCCGTGGCGATCTATATCGATCCTGAAAAACAAAAAGAGCAAGCCGACAAAGATGCAATTGCCGCGGCTGTTGAAAGTCTGGCGATTACAGAAGCGAAAAAAACTTATACTTTCGAGTCCGTAAAATTCAAGGATAAATAATGGCACTTCGCAAGTTAGGCATATTTGAAAAACTCCAGCCTGGCGATAGAGTCCAGATCGAGATCAAGCCGCGGTTTTTCGCAGGCAGTAAGCTCAGCGTTTTATTTATGGCTTCCAGAATTAGCGGTTTTCAGGATCGCCCAGGTTGGTCTATACAAAACAATGAGTACATACACGATGACAGCAACAAACTTATCGGCATTCGGCTTAATGTGAATATTGAAGATTATGACCCGCTGGACAATGTCCAAAAGGCAGGGCCGTCCGCGGCTCTTATCGTTACCGCTATTATTGGAGCGAGTCTTATTTTCCTGTCGGTGTCGGCTTCCCTGGTAGTCGATGACGTTACCGATATGATCGAAAGCCCGAACGGACAATTGATCGCGATGTCAATGCCGATCATCGGGATCGCGGCTATACTTTTCGCATTGTATTTATGGACTAAAAAATGATAAGCGTTAATCTGACTATTACCGCGGGGTTTGTAGTGATGCCCGATATTCCATGCAAACGGGTATGGATCAGGGCGATGCTGGATAATGTAAGGCCGGTATGGATGGCAGTCAATGCAACGGCAGCGGTAAACCATGCCTGGCCTCTTGACGTTGGCGGTTACTTTCCTACTGATCTGAAAGTTGATAATGTTAATGATCTGGATTTTTACTTTGAGGATTCCAGCGATATGGTGTGTGTGATCTATGAAAACTAAATTAGTGATCCTGTTTTTGTTTTCGTGTGCGGTTTGCCAGGCTATTGATCTGCGAACCCGTGCGATCGCTTTTAAGCTGGACTGTATGACCGCAACCGTTCCGATCGGTGATCCGGTAACGTTACCGGCAAGCGAACCAATGTCAATGCCGGCCAGCGGTGAAAGCGTCTCGACTTTAACACCTGCCCAGGCACGGGCCGATGAGCTGGTATCTATTATCAAACAGCTTTACCAGGAAACAGACAATACCGAATTGCGTAGCCTGATAACCAGTTACTTAATTAAGGCGTACTGTGAAAGTCTTTTTATTGACAATTCTGTTGGCCAGTAGTGTAAGCGGCGTAAGCTATGACATGGACGATCTG
>SDBT01016699.1_pt1 | contig 11613 bp, 11 predicted proteins | sample 2277101 | NCBI WGS metagenome assembly SDBT01 (sample SAMN10404973, study PRJNA504765) | marine sediment metagenome | isolation source: marine sediment core GS10_PC15, 103 cmbsf | place: Arctic Ocean: Southern Knipovich Ridge | collected 2010
TACAGGTAAAAAATTTACTATTGAATATGATGGACATGCTAATCTGATCTCTACTGGAAATATAAATGCCTATACGAGGATTATACCGGAAGATTGGTATGGTTTACCTGAAACTGCGCTTCTTACATTGATATCACAACAAAATATCACTCTGGATATGACAAATGCGCAGGGCGGATCAGGAGAGAATGATCCCAATATAGCCGCAATGGTCATAGCCAATAATACAATTGAGACTACAACAAGTACAGTATTGACAGGAAGTTCAGTGTCAAACACACTGATCCTCGGGCAAGGTTCTAAAATATTTTACAGGTATGGTATCGGTGAATTTCTGGGTCCTGCAGTTCCTCAATTTAATGATCTTCTGTTAGTATATAGCTGGCAAGAAACTGTTAATTAGTATTTACAGATATTAAAGGATTTAAAATAGTTAAAAATTCAAAATTATACCTTGATAGAATAGATAAACTGATCTATCTTTTAACAAATTCTACCAGGAATCCTGACAATTACAGCATTTTAAAGGATGAAAATATATTTTATCTTACCGGTTTTTACGGTAAGAACTCTAATAGCATACTTTTTATATCAAGGGAAGCTAAGTACTTAATTGTAAATTTTATCTATTTTGAAGAAGCAAAAAGATCCTGTATGGATCTGGACATTAAAGTTCTCCTGTATAAAAAAGACAGATTTAAAATGCTTAAAGAATTGGTCTCAACATTAGAATGCTCATTAATAGGCATAGAAGGAGATAAAATTGACCATATAAGTTTTTTGAAACTGAGGGCTATTTTCAGGTCATCAGGAAAAAAATTAATCGGAAAAATGGGGCTCGTTGAAAAACTCCGCTTAATAAAAGATCAGGATGAGATAGAAAAAATCCGGAATGCATGCAAAATAACAGAAAAAATTTTTAATGACCTGCTTGAACTATCCGGAGATCGCATCAATAAATTAAGTGAAATTGAGCTGGCACTTGAGATTGAAAAACTCATGATTGGAGAAGGTGGTAATGGCCGCTCCTTCGACTTTGTGATAGCAAGTGGTTCCGGTACATCTATGCCTCACTATATTCCGAGCCATAGAAAAATAAAAAACGGTATACTTCTCATGGATTTTGGGACAGTATATAATAATTATTGCTCCGATATTACGAGGACTATAGGTATTGGCAATAGATGCTTTAGTGATAAATTAAGAAAACTATATCATATAGTATTATCAGCTCAGCAAAAAGCAATTGAGGCATGCAAAGAAGGAATAAGCTGTGAGGAACTCGATAGTAAGGCCAGAAAATATATCAGCGATATGGGTTATGGAGAAGAATTTGGTCACGGACTCGGACACGGTGTAGGGCTTGAGGTACATGAAGCTCCAAAAATCTCAAAAAGAAGCGGTACTATCCTAAAAGAAAATATGGTAATAACTATTGAACCAGGCATTTATATTCCAGGCTTGTGTGGAATAAGGATCGAAGATATGTTTGTAGTAAAGAAAAATGGTTGCAAGAATCTCTATAACTCAAAAAAAGAATTTACAATTATCTCATAATCTATAAAATATATGAGTCGGTTTAAATAATATACCAATTGAGTTTTAGAATGGAAAGGTTTCAGGTATAGAATGATCAGTACGAGTGATTTTAAAAACGGGTTGACTATTATCCATGATAATACATTATATAAAATCCTTTATTTCCAGCACGTCAAACCGGGAAAAGGCGGAGCATTTGTAAGGACTAAACTTAAAAATCTTGATAGTGGCGCGACAATAGATAAGACATTCAGGTCAGGTGAGAAGATGGAGCGGGCAATACTTGAAACAAAAAAAATGCAATTTTTATATAAAGACGATTACTATAATTTTATGGATTTGGAAAGTTACGAGCAGATTCAGTTTACTGAAGATCAAGTATCCGGTGAAAAGGATTATTTTTTAGAGAGTATGGAGCTCTCAGTCGTCTATCATGACGGAAGACCCATTACGATAGAGCTTCCTATCTTTATTGAAGCAGAAGTAGTGGATACTGAACCAGGCATAAAAGGAGATACAGTTGGTACAAGTTTTAAGCCCGCTATAATCCAGACTGGTGGAAAAGTAATGGTTCCATTATTTATTAATAATGGGGACAGGGTTAAAATAGATACCAGGACAGGTGAATACATTACCAGGGTATGATATTACAATGATGAAAATAACCAGAAGAGAGGGAAGAGAAAAAGCAGTTATATTATTGTATCAAGTGGACCTGCTCGAAAAGAGTCCTAAAGAAATTATTGAGAATGACCGATTGGTAGGAAAAAGATTTGATGAATTTTCTTTAAAACTAATAAGTGGCGTAACAGAAAATTTGAAGGAAATCGATAGCATTATAAGCAGCACTGTAGAAAACTGGTCGCTTGACCGGATAGCGGTAATAGACCGCAATATATTAAGGATAGCAATATACGAAATGCTCTACGAGGACGATATTCCTTTAAAAGTTTCTGTTGATGAAGCAATTGAAATAGCTAAAAATCTTGGTCAAAAACCGGATACTCCAAAATTCATTAATGGAGTACTTGGAAAATTTTTGAATAAAATATCAGATGATATTAAACAATAAAAATCTAGAAGACCTATATCCAGAATCCCTTGCCGTTTATGTAGGTAAAAGCCTGAAAACTTATCTTAATGATTACAATCATATTCCCGTAAGATTAAGAGAGGCAATAGAGTACACTATACTTAATGGCGGAAAGAGACTCAGGCCTGTATTGTGTCTTGCTACTGCAAAAAGCATTGGATGTATTATTAAAAAAGTAATACCGACAGCATGCGCAATTGAATTTATCCACACATATTCATTGATACATGACGACCTGCCAGCAATAGACAATGATAATCTCAGGAGGGGAGAACCTTCCTGTCATAGGAAATTCGGTGAAGATATTGCAATATTGACCGGAGATGCACTGTTTGCTGAATCTTTTAATATAATACTTAAATATCAAAAGTCTCCTCCTGAGATAAAACTGGAAGTGCTTGGTGAGATCATTTCTGCAGCTGGTGCTTCCGGGATGGTAGCAGGTCAAGTAGTTGATGTCAGCTCTACCGGAAAACAGATAACAAAAAAAGATTTGGAGTATATGCATTTAAATAAGACCTCCAAACTGATTGTTGCAGCTATCAGGACCTCAGCAATTATATGCAATGCAAATAGTGATACTTTAAAGAGCCTGTCAATATATGGAAATAATATTGGTCTGGTTTTTCAGATAATTGATGATATTCTTGATATCACTTCAAGTTCCGGGACTACTGGCAAAACACATGGTAAAGATATTGATCATTCAAAAAATACTTATCCCAGTCTGTGGGGAGTAGATAAATCCAGAAAGATCGCTAAAGAAAAAACTGAAAAAGCAATCGACTCTATAAAGGATCTTGACATCAACACAGATATCCTCATTGATATTGCTAAATTTATACTTTTCCGAAAGGCATAAAACTCATAATTAAAGTCAGCAAAATAAAACTGAGCCATCTGCTTGTAAAAAATGGTCTTGTACCGTCAGAGGATAGAGCAAAAGCACTTATTATGGAAGGGCGGGTATTACTAAACGGTAATCGAGCAGAAAAGCAGGGTGAAATGGTACCCCTTGACTCTGAACTCGTGATTATTAAAAAAATGCCCTATGTTTCAAGAGGCGGCCTTAAGATCGAAGGGGTATTTAATGATCTGGATCTTGATGTGTCTGGAAAACTCGCTGCAGACATAGGTTCTTCTACGGGAGGATTTACAGACTTTCTTATTCAAAAAGGTGCTGGCAGGGTAATGTCTATAGATGTAGGCTATGGTTTACTGGATTGGAAACTAAGAAATTCAGACAAAGTAGATGTCCTGGAAAAAACAAATATTAGATATCTGGATATAAAAAAAATCCCATACAAGGCTGATATTACTGTAATCGATGTTTCATTTATTTCTATAAAAAAAATATTAGAAAAAATAATGGACCTGACTGTTCCCGGGGGAGAAATACTTCTTTTATTAAAACCACAATTTGAATTGGATAAAAAAGATGTAACAAACAAGGGAATAATAAAAAACCCTGAATTTCATAATAAAGCACTGAGTGAGATGATTGATTATTTAAAAAAGTTGCCTGTTTCCATTCTTAATGTAGAATTTTCAAAAATAAAGGGAGCTAAGGGGAATATAGAATTCTGGATTTATCTAAAAAATTTTAAAACTTTAACTAAATCTGATATAAATTATGATAAAATAATCCAAGATGTGGTTAATGCAGCTCATTTATTTTTTACAAAGAAAAAATAGTATCTATGAAAGTAATCGGAATAATATCGAATAATGAAAAACAGAAAGCATTAGAAATATCTAAGACTGTTTATGATTATTTAAAGAAGAGAAATATTGAAGTATTACTACCGGATGAAGATGTGATGCCTGACCATTTTTCATTAAGGTCTGTCTCGCAGGATGAATTCTCCGATAAGGCTGATGCTATTATTTCTATTGGTGGAGACGGTACCTTTCTTAGAGCATCTAAATATAGTTTTCTCAATCAAACTCCTGTTCTTGGCATCAATGCAGGGCATCTGGGATTTTTAACAGAAGTCGATCCGGAAAATATCGAACAAGCCATGAATAATCTTTTAAAAGGTTCGTATTCTATTGAAAAAAGAATGCTTCTTGAGGGAAGATTATATAAGGACGATAAGCTGATCCGAAACACAGGACTTCCGGATATTGCATTAAACGAGTTTACTATCACTCGTTCAACTGTTGAAAAGGTTATAAAGATAGAAATCTTTGTAAATGACATATCTATTAAAAGTTTTGCAGCAGATGGTATTATAATAGCAACACCTACTGGTTCCACCGCATATTCACTTTCTGCAGGTGGTCCCGTGGTAGAACCGAAAGCTGAAGTTGTGGTGATTACGCCTATCTGCCCCCATACACTTTTTAGCAGGAGTATTATCCTGGGGCCCGACAAGCTACTTGAGGTCAGATTAAATTCCAGAAATGAGAAAGATATTTTTAGTGTAGACGGCAAGACTGTTGTCCTCACCAGGCCGGCGCAATACCTTTTAAGGGTCATCAGATCCAAAAAGCAATTAAACCTTATAAGCTTCAATCCAAATGCTTTCTTCAAAGTATTTAAAGAAAAGTTTATTGAAAGGATCTAATTTTTATTAAACAAATTTTTGGATGTAGATAATATATATGCTTAAAGAGCTTCAGGTAAAAAATTTTGCTATTATAGATGATGTTAAAATATCATTTAAAGAAGGGTTCAATTGTCTCACAGGTGAAACAGGAGCCGGCAAGACACTTATAATAGAAGCAATCAATCTGCTTATAGGGGAGAGGGCAGATAGCGACCTTATAAGGGACAATGAAGAAAAATTACTTGTCCAGGGATACTTTGACTTTAGCAATAATAGAGGAGCGAGGGCTTTTCTCCTCTCGCATAATATCCTGGAAAGTAATGACTTCGAATCAGATATAGTAATCTCCAGGGAATTAAACAGAACAGGCAAAAACAAAGCTTTCATTAATGGCCTGTATATCCAGGTTGGCATACTCAAGCAGCTTGGAAATTATTTTCTTGACCTTCATGGTCAGCACGAACACCAATACCTGCTGGATCAAAAAACCCATATTAATATAATCGATAATTCCGGAAAAGAACCCTTATTATTAATAAAAGAAAAATATATTGTGTATTATGATAAATACCAGGCAAAATTAAAAAAATTAAATCAATTGCTTGAGATGCAAAAGAACCGTGAGATGCATTTACAGGATCTTGAATACAGATACAATGAGCTTGATAAACTAAATATAGGTGACAGCAATGAGGAAAAAGAACTCGAAAATGAACTCAGGGTATTAAAAAATTATGAAAATATCTATAAACTAGTTTCAGAAGCAGAAGAGGCTGTTAAAGGAAAAAGTGATGAAACCAGCAGCCTTTCCGACAAAGTATCCATTCTTCAAAAAAATATTGGCCAGTTATCCGACATTGATCATAATTTTCAGTCCTATTCTGAAAGGATAAGCCTTCTAGCTGATCTGATAGAGGAGATAAGTCACTTTATAAGCAGTTATCTTTCAGATTTTGAGTTCAGCAGGGAGAGGCTTGATGAGATCCAGCAAAGACTTTTTAGATTTTTTGAAGTAAAAAAGAAATACAATATAGACTTGGATAAAATAGGTGAATATATAGAAAAGATTAAAGATGAAATCGAAGGTTATCAGAGTCTTGAACAGGATATAGAAAAAGCTGAAAATGAACTAATAATAATAAAACAGGAACTTGCAGAGAGTGGAGTTGCACTGAGCTCTTGCAGGGAAAGAACAAAAGCTGTTCTTGAGAGAAAAATAACAAATGAATTAAAAGATCTAAATTTTAAGTCAGTTTCCTTTACAGCAAAGAAACAGTATATAAATGATGATGAAGGTATTGAAATTGATGGTGAAACCATAAAGTTTAACAGAAATGGCATTGATGACCTTGAATTCTTTATATCCTTAAATATTGGAGAGACAGAAAGACCGCTGAGAAAAGTAGCTTCGGGTGGAGAAATATCAAGAATAATGCTTGCACTAAAATCTGCACTCAGCTCAGCCGATAATATTTCTACCATGGTTTTCGATGAGATAGATACCTGTATCGTAGGTTCTGCTTCCATGGTGGTTGGTGAAAAGATCTATAATATATCAAAATCAAAACAAGTGATCGTCATAACACATCTTGCACAAATAACCTGTTTTTATGATCACCATTATTTTATTGATAAATATATTAAAGACAATAGGACCAAGATCAAGATAAAAAGATTAGAAGATAATAATAAAAAAAATGAGATATCAAGAATGCTTGGAGGTATTGGCGAGAGTGATATTTCTTTAAAGCATGCAGAGGAATTGATAAGTAGGTGTAATAAAATAAAAATAAACCTAGCAGAGGAGAATCTAGAAGTTGGAAACTAAATACATTTTTGTTACCGGAGGAGTACTATCATCTCTTGGAAAAGGTATATGCACCGCATCCCTTGGAAGACTGCTTAAAGCAAGAGGATTCAGCGTTACCATCCAGAAACTGGACCCATATATAAATATTGATCCCGGGACTATGAATCCGACCCAACATGGAGAAGTATTTGTAACTGATGATGGTGGAGAGACAGATCTTGATCTCGGACATTATGAACGCTTTATTGATGAAGATCTCTCAAAATATAATAATTTCACTACCGGAAAGATATATCAAAGTGTAATTGAAAATGAGAGAAGAGGGGATTATCTTGGTTCTACCGTACAGGTTATCCCTCATATTACAGATGAAATAAAATCATCTATAATAAAAACACTGGAAAGAAAAAAAACTGATTTTGTAATAACAGAGATCGGTGGGACTGTAGGCGATATAGAGAGCCTTCCTTTCCTTGAGGCGATAAGACAATTCAAAAAAGATGTAGGAAAAGAAAATGTTCTTTATTTACACGTGACCTATATCCCATATCTCAAAACATCCGAAGAGTTAAAATCAAAACCTACACAACACAGCGTAAAAGAACTCCGGAGCATCGGGGTTCAGCCGGATATCATTATTTGCAGATGTGACAGAAAGCTTGAGAACGGTTTGAAAGATAAGATAAGCCTTTTTTGTGATATAGATAAGGAAGACACCATAGAGGCTATTGATGCTGACCATTTATACGAGATCCCCATAATGCTGCATAAAGAAAATCTTGATCTCAGGGTCTTGCAGAAACTGGGCTTAAAACCGGGAAAATCTGACCTCTCAGCCTGGGAAATATTAGTCGACAGGATACATAATCTAAAAGGTTCCGTAAAAATAGGTATTGTCGGAAAATACACAGATCTAAAGGATGCATACATCAGCATTGTAGAATCCCTTAATCATGGCGGATATCACCATGGAAAAAATATTGATGTCGTATGGATAAATTCTGAGCTTATAGGTAAAGATGGTATCGAAAATAAACAATTATCTGAAGTGGATGGTATACTTATACCCTATGGCTTTGGTCAAAGAGGTATTAGCGGAAAGATTGCAGCTGTAAGATTTGCCAGGGAGAATAAAGTTCCTTTTTTTGGAATATGCCTTGGTCTTCAGTGTGCTGTTATAGAGTTTTCTAATAATGTTCTTGGCATAAAGGATGCTAACAGTTCCGAATTTGATCCTGATACAAAAAATCCGGTGATTGACCTGATGGTTGAACAAAAAGCTGTAAAAGAAAAGGGCGGTACAATGCGCCTTGGAAGTTATAAGTGCAGATTAAAAAAAGGCTCTAATGCTTTTAAAGCCTATGGCAGAGAAAATATATGTGAAAGACACAGGCACAGGTTTGAATTAAATAATAGGTATATTCCTATGCTTGAAAAGGCCGGGATGACTATCACCGGTATTAATCTGGAAAAAGACCTTGCCGAAATAATTGAAATTGATGATCATCCCTGGTTTCTTGCAGTACAATTTCACCCCGAATTTAAATCAAGGCCAGACAAACCGCACCCACTTTTCAAAGATTTTATTGGTGCAGCTTTAAAGTATTCGCTGAACAGAAAAAAATAAACTAAAGGTAGGAAAAAATAAAAGTATATTTGAAGATTATTATTGGTTTTGCAGCTATTTTTTTAGTTATGATATTATTTTTCGCTCCTCTTGCTATTTATCTTTTTAATATTGATTTCTATGACCGCCTCTACGATCAAAATGGTGTTTATGAGGAACTTAACAAAGATGATGTGCTTATTATGACTGATAAAATTTTTAGTTTTTTTAGAAATCGTAATAATCTGGAAGGACATATAAAATATGCTGATATATCCAGGAGTTCAGTTGCTTTCTTTACTGAAAATGAGATAAGTCATATGATAGATGTGAAAGATCTTATTTCTAAAATATTATTATTATTCTATGGAAGCCTTATTGCCCTGATAGCATTACTTGCACTACTTGTTCTTTTTGAACGAAAACACATTAAAAGGTTTAGAGGCACAGGGATAGTATTTGTGATCTCTTCTTCTGCAGTATTATTTATTTTTATAATCCTTTATATTCTAAGTATGAATTTTTCTTCTTTATTTGATAATTTTCATCTAATATTCTTTCCACAGGGTAATTTTATGTTTGATTCAAATTCATTATTAATAACACTTTTTCCCTTTAATTTCTTCTATCAATATTTTATTAGACTTGCAGTAAGCTCTATTATTTTTTCTACTATATTTCTTTTTATAGGAATATTTCTTTTGAATGTTCATAAAATTAGTCAAAAAAGGTTGGCAGTTTGATGAAAAAAAATATTAACCGGAAAAGATTGATCGATACTTTTTTTAGTCTTGTCAGGATCAAGAGCCCATCGGGTGATGAAAAGGAAATTGTTGAATATGTAAGGAAATTATTATCAGCGCTTGGCCTCAGAGTAGATATAGATGATTCCGGAAAAAAATATGGTTCTAATAGTGGTAATCTAGTAGCTTTTTTAAAGGGAGATGATCTCGGTATGATTCCAGTATTTTTTGGCGCCCACCTCGATACAGTTGCACTTAATGGCGAAGTCATACCATATATTGATGATGGGGTCATTAGGAATAAAAATATTAGATGCATCCTGGGAGGTGATGATAAGGTTGCAGTTGCAGCCATAATAGAGGCAGTCAGTTATATTAGAGAAAATAATATTAGAACCGGGGACATTTATGTGATCTTTACTATATCAGAGGAGATTGGAGTTGTTGGAGCAAAATACATAGACATGAATAGTATTGGGGCAGAATATGGCTTTGTTTTTGATTCACATGGCGATATAGGCACAATTATTAACCAGGCACCTTATCAGAATTCCATCGATGCAGAATTTACCGGTAAAGCTGCACATGCTGGAATCGAACCTGAAAAAGGCATAAATTCGATCAAGGCAGCGGCTATTGCCATTTCAACGATCCGTTTCGGCCGTCTCGACAATGAGACAACTGCAAATATTGGCAAGATTAACGGCGGTGTGGCCAGAAATATTGTTCCCGAAAATACAGAGGTCACTCTGGAAGCAAGAAGTCTTAAAGAATCCAGGCTGGAAAAAGTAACTGAAGAAATGATCTTTTTACTTAAAAAAGCTTCAGGAGATACCGGGTGCAAGCTAAAATACAAACTTATAAGGGAATATGATGGGTTCAATATTGGACTTGAGGAGATCCCGCTTATAATTGCTTCAAATGCTATTAAAGAGCTCGGTATTGATCCGGTTATAGCATCATCTGGTGGTGGAAGCGATATAAATATTTTTAATTCCAAAGGGAAAAGAGCCGTTAATTTGAGCTCGGGGATGGAAGATGTACACACAAATTCTGAATATGTTAAGGTAGACCAGCTTGAAAAACTGGTACAATTAATACTTGAAATAAGCATTTCTAAAAAGACTTAGAGCCTATCCGGAAACTGTGCTTAAGCCAGAATCCAGTCCTTTGATAGGCTACTAAATAAACTGGAAGGAATAATTTTGAATAAGAAGCTATTTGAGGAAAAAGTTGATTCAAAACAGATATTTAGCGGCAAGATCCTGGGGCTTTATTATGACAGTGTGAAACTTCCAAATGGTAAAATAGCTACAAGAGAAAAGGTCACACATCCCGGAGCAGTTGGCATAGTCCCGGTTACAGGTGATAATAAAATAATACTAGTTAAGCAATACAGGTATCCTGTTGAAGATATAACTATTGAAATACCGGCAGGTAAGCTCGACAGCGGTGAGAAAGCATCTATATGTGCCAGGAGAGAGCTGGAAGAAGAAGTGGGGGCAGTAAACGGAAAATTGATCCATTTATCAACTTTTTATACGACTCCCGGATTCTGTGATGAAGTCCTTCATCTTTATCTGGCTACCGGATTTGAAAGAACTGACAATAATCTTGATGAAGACGAATTTCTTGAAATAATTGAACCTGGAATTGAAGAAGCTATAAACTGGATCAATAATGGAAAGATCAAAGACTCAAAGACTATTATAGGGATTCTTATGGCAAGGGATTTTATAAATGGAAAACTTAGAAAAGAAGATAAAAAATAGCTGCTTTCAGGACAAGTCCATAGGATCTGGCATTCTAAATAAAAAGAGTCAGGATGTTTTCAGGGGGAGGAAAATATTCGAGATACAAACTGAGCAATATTTTGAATACCTGCGTTTTGAAAAGTTACTTATGTCAAACAGTATCTCCTCGTATTTGAGGGATTTTAAAAAATTCAGGCAATATTTATTATTAAATCCCAAAATATCATTTTTAAAGATCTCAAAACTACAGATCCTTGATTTTTTAAAATACCTTTATAATGATAATTCCGATATTTCTGTTTCAAGGACATTATCAGCTTTGCGGGGATTTTATAAATTCCTTATAAGGCAGCAGATAATAAGCAATAATCCCTGGTCGCAGGTCAAGAATCCAAGAACTTCAAAAAAAATACTGGAGATTTTGGATATAGAAGAAGTAATAGGATTTCTTGACTCTATCCCGGAAAGTACTCCATCAGATCTCAGGGACCGGGCGATGTTTGAAATATTGTATGG
>SDBT01016700.1_pt1 | contig 11613 bp, 9 predicted proteins | sample 2277101 | NCBI WGS metagenome assembly SDBT01 (sample SAMN10404973, study PRJNA504765) | marine sediment metagenome | isolation source: marine sediment core GS10_PC15, 103 cmbsf | place: Arctic Ocean: Southern Knipovich Ridge | collected 2010
AACATCGGTTCTATTTTTTAGTATCGTTCAGTTTGTTTCCAACCTCTGTAGTTAATCTTTGCATTGAGATTTGTTGCCTTGATATTCGGTTTGATGGTGAATGTTTCTATAACAGGGAAGGTAACTTCAATGTTCGGCTTGGTGTATATCTTGCCAATTTTATTGTACATATTTATATACACAGTGCTTGGTATACCTTCTATTTCTTTTTCAAAAGCATACAAGTTTCCATATTGTTTAGATAGTTGTGTCATGGTTGGATTAGGGTAGTTAACCTTTGTTTTTCCAGAATCATAAATTTGTTTTGGTTTTAATGATTTCCTTTCAATTCTCTCGGTTTTTGAACCCACTGGGTTCAAAAAGGTTAACTTTGTAATCGGTTTTGCAAGGCCGCTATGAAAGACGGTAGCGGTGCCCGGTTTGATTTTTTTAAAGGCGGGCGAGTTTTTGACCTGAAACATCATCATCCAACCTATAAAATGAAAGGACAGGAGTAACCCTTGTTTATACTGTTTTTTTTCCTCTGGAGATAGTCCTACTCTGTTCTGATCATTGATTCGTGCCCAGACTGTCTCCTTTGAATTGTTTGTGATAGTGAGCCGTGCTGCAAAGCAGTTCGAGGCTGCAAGCAACATCCCAAGTGAAAGGAATAACACATTCTTCTTCTTCATCATCATACTCTCCCGTATTGATTAGATGGTTTTAATAATTTCCTACTTTTCATTACTAATAGTAACAAAGAAGGGAAGGTAAAAACAAGGATTTGGGCAGGTAAAAGGGTTTTTTCATGAGAGACACATATTGATGGAAACGTCCGATAACGCTCACTTTATATGTATAAACATTGCTACTCAACTCAAAGGAAGTGATTTATAGCGGAGTAAAAATTTATTCGGTTAATGGGGATTCGTCCGGCACATTTTTCTTGTTTGAATTGGACCCCTTATATTCGTCCACCGCAATAGTTACTATCTTAACTACTTGCTTTATTGTATCCGGCAATCGTTCAATATTGATACCATTCATCGAATCAGCAATTTCATACTGAATTTCATCATTCGAGTCTTTACGTACTACAACCCCAACCCAGTGATTTTCATTGATATGTACTGAAAATCCAGCGGGTTTGTTTTTGCAAAAGAGAGTAAGAGCAACCCATTCTCCGATTTCAGATATCTCTTTAGGGGTTAGAAATTTATCCTGATTCCAGCCACCAAAAATACGAATTCCTAACTTTTTGAACTGTTTATCTTTTTCAACAACATCCTGCATTTCGTTGTGATATAACCACTCCCCATATGCAACATTGCAGCTCTCATATATATCATTGACCTTGTTTCCATAGAGTTGGCTTATAGAGTCACCACTAAGCATACGAGCTATATTAATTAAAGAGCATGGTCCACAACATCCTTCATTCTGTGATGTAACATCACCAAAAATCCTAATTTTATCCTTCACTTGATCCAACAAATGATCCCACTCCTTGTCATTGACAAGGAGTTCTTTATTAGCCTCTTTTGGCGTATCAATTAAAGTATCATTGGCTTTGTCATCGACATGAGAAGAGCTTGGTGAAACCCGGTTCTGCCATTTCTTATATACAAGACGGCTAACTCCGGTACCAACAAGAATTGTTCCCACTGCACCAGAAACTAAAATAATCTTTTTGACTTTTTTAACCTGCAGAATTTCTTCCTCTGAAGCTGTTCCGGCTCTATAGCGCTTATAGACATCTAATACCCCTTGCGCTTTTTGTGGCAAAGAAAACATAGAATCAACCCAGCTTCCAAAAGAGGTTGTAGGAATAATCCCAATCAGGGCAACAAGAACAATAAAATTGAATCGTCTCATGAAATCGTTACATATCATCGAAATTTTCCCATAGCAGAATTTCTTTTCACCATTATCCTTATAGTATGCCACAAAAAGGGGTTTTTCACAAAAACACTCCACCAGGTTAGAGCCAGGTAAAGCCTATGGAAAACACTATTCAGATCGGTTGTAAATTATTTGGTTAATTCGGTAAAGGTATCAGTAAATTCGTCCTGCAGTTGCGGAGCATATAATTTGCTCCATTCTGAAAGCGCAACGGGGAAATGTGGCACGGCAAGTTTAAACAAACCGGCAGCATATTTGCGAATTTCTTCTTGAGCCCCTGCTCCCGAACGAAGTTTCAAAAAATGCATCAAAGCATGAAGATTGGTCGTGAAAATAAATTCGGTATACACGCTGTAGGGCAGCAAACCACGTGCAATTTCACGCGCAACACCTTTTTCAAGGAGTTGTTCATATGCTTCATAACTTTGTTCAATCGATTTTCGATAGATTGTTTCGAGTTCTTTATCCAAAAACTCGCCCTGCGACCCTTGTTTGTTGGTGGTGTCTTGATAGCGCCAGGTTTTTGGAACATAAAATTTAATGTCTGCTTTCACGTACCGATAGCTCACTTGATTATAGGAATGCATTCGGTGGCGCAACCAATGAATTGCAACATAAATTGGCAGCGTTACGCGAAACGAGAGTTGGTTGTGCTCAAATGGACTTGTGTGTTGATGCTTGATAAGAAATCGAATAAGTTTTTTATCTCGTTCTTGCATGGTGGTAACAAATTTGCCATGAGAAACTCGTGCAGCATTAACAATGTCGATATCGCCACCCGAAACACGAATTAATTCAAGCGAACTAATCCCATCTTCAAGTGGATCCAATTTTTTTGATAACACTGGTTCTGTTTTTTCTACACTAATTTTTTGTTGTTCCATGATTTGCTTTCTTGATTATAAACAACGCACAACTTATTTTGACTCGTATCAGTGTAGTGGGTACCCCAGAAAAATCTAGTGTGATATTCCAGGCAAGATGCCAAATGTTGCAGCGGATGGTTTGGGCAGTTCAAGCAGATCGGCCAACGTTGCGGCAAGTTGTGGTGTCCATACTTGTTGTGGTATTCGTTTTTTCTCAACTGTTTTGGGTTGATAGAGAATAAGTGGTACATGCGTATCGTAGTTGTATGGCGTTTTATGCCCTGTTCCCAAATGATAATCTGTTAATTGAATATATGGTTGCACTTGTACTGTGATCAAACCACTGCGTTGTGGATACAGCTGTTGTTTGAAATGTTCTTCAAATGAATGAACTGGATAGGTGGTGTGATATAACTCATCAAACGTCCACGCTTGCTTGATACCGGGAATAGCTTGCAAGGTTTGTATAATCTGTTTGAGAATGGCATCCTGTTTTTCTTTTGGATAGGTGCTCAGGGTAACTTCATCGAGAAAGAATTGTGGTGTTTTATATTGTTTAACTAGATTGTCTACATCGAATTTGTCTTTGAGTGTTTGATTGAGTTGTTCCATTATTTTGTTAGAATCCACCCGTTTTGCTGGATAGCCATCTTGTGCAAGATATTCTGGTATGGGCATACAGCCGTGATCTCCGGTGAGCACATATAAAACGTCTTCCTTTTTCTTGACGAGTCGTTCCACCGAACGCATGAAACTTTTTAATTGCTTATCAAGATGATAGATCATGTCAATCATTGCAATATTGTGAGGTCCCACGCGATGGCCAAGTTTATCGGAGCTGCTTAATGAAATCCATACCAACATTGTTTGATTATGTGGCAACTCTTTTTTTATGCATTGTAATGCACAATCCAACAGATATTTATTCGCTCCGGGAGTAACCTCAAACCATTTATGTTTCTTTGTATACTTGCTTGGTCTGTCTGTTGGTTTAAAATTGATACTGAGTGTGCGCTGTTTCGTTTGTATCAAAAATTCAGAAAATTGATCGTCTCGTGCGTGAGGAAATTGATACGCCTTGCTTGATGCGGGGTACATTAAACGCCAGCTAATGTCCTGATGAGTAGCAATAGGGTGCCGTGTGTTAAATTGTGTCAGCCACGTAGGTAGTTGCTCAAAATATGCTTTGCTCGAGGTCATGCGTCCGGCATTTGTATCATACCAAAAACATTTTCCTTGATGATTCCCCATGCCAACGGCTGCGCGAGATTTGAGTGAAAATGCATACACAGCTTTAGTATGGTTGGTGCTTGCAAGCATGTATTGGTCTGAAAAACCGTCGACCAACAAATGTTTGGATGAAATTCCATGATCATACAAACCATCAGGTGAAAACACGGCTGCTTGTTCAGAGGTATCGCTATTGCACTTTATTTTGGTCCCTCCTTGTTTGTCGTACCAATAATTGCCAACAATGCCATGATTATGTGCATATGCTCCCGTGCTCAATGCCACGTGCCCCGTAGCGGTTGCCGGCATACCATGAGGGAAATTTGCTTGTTCATACACAACGCCATTTTTATCCAAAATGCTCAACGCTCCTCGGGTGTATCCTGATAGTTTTTGCAATGTATCGTGGGAAAAACCATCAACCACAATTACAATTGCAAGTCGTGGTGCTTGGGCACCAAAGGCGTGTGATGTGATTACCAAAGAAAGAAGGCAGATTTTTAACCATTTTTTCACGAACAGCTCCTTTTTATTTTACAACGTATTCTTTGTGTCCTGAACGAGCCAGGCAAAGAATAATTCCAATCATCCAGAGATTGCACACCAGTGCCGTATTACCATAACTGATAAAGGGTAAACCGATCCCTTTAGTGGGCAACAACCCAGAAGCAACAGAGATATTAATAAAGGCCTGAAGATTGATCAAGATAAGATAGCCAATAATCACAAGTTGGCAAAACGGATCCTTCAATTGTTGCACTATTTTAATACCAAAATAAAGGAGTGCCAGGTATAATATTATTATTAAAAAAGCACCCGCAAAACCTGTTTCTTCTGCCAAAATAGAAAAAATAAAATCAGTGTGCTGCATGGGAAGGTAAAAAAATTTCTGTTTTGATTGTGCAATGCCTACTCCCCAAAAACCACCGGATCCTATGGCAATCAGTGATTGTATAATTTGAAACCCTGATCCCTGTGGATCATGCCATGGGTTGAAAAACGTTATAATTCGTTTCAAACGATAGGGCTGCATCCAAATAAGAAACATACCAACTGGGACAAATGAGCAAAGCGTAAAAAAGAGATGTTTCAATTCAAATTGAGCAACAAAAAGCAACGCGAGCGTGGTAAGAAAGAGTGTGATCGTTAAACCAAAGTCTGGTTGCTTGAGCAGGATAATACTGGGCAGCAAGAGGATTGCAAGGATTGGAATGTATCCGTAGAATAAGGAATATTTTTTTGTCTTATGCACAATACAATAGGCTAGAAAAAGAATAAGCGCTATTTTTAATAGTTCACTCGGTTGAAAGGTTATATACAAAAACCGTAACCATCTGCTTGAGCCATGTACTCGATACGCAAAGCGAGGTAGAAGCGTTAATCCCGTAAGGACTAACGCACAAAGAAATAAAATAGGAGATGCAGATTTGATAGTGGTATACGATAGCATTCGAAGCGCTAAAATGCCGGCAATACCAAGCGCAATACCTACTAATTGTCGTTTTACAAAATAAAACGTATTGCCAAACGTTTCCATGGCAAAAACAGAACTTGCTGAATACACAAAAATAAGACCGATAATAGTAAGTGCGATAACAATACCAACAAAAAACCGAATGTCTGTGCGTAATGAATATTGCATCAATGAATTCCCGTGTCTTCAAGATTTGTATCAATTTCGTTAGATGGTTCTTTCTCTATCGTAAATATTTTTTGATACAAAAGAGGAAGGCGTAGACGGAAAACATTCACACTTGTTACAAAAAGAACAAAGGGAGGAACCCACCAGTATTTGGTAAGCCAATCATGCCACGTCATGTCACTATAAAATTCATGTTGTTCTAGAAACGGAGGAAGTTCTCGCGTGAGAAATATAATAGCCTCTATTATTTGTTCATGAGAGATAGTATCAATTTTTTCATATACATAACCGATGGTTTCAACAACGTTTTTTTTCAGACCCATATTTTTTTTCAAGGCGTTGTTTACTATTAAGTTGCGGTAGGCAATAAAAACAAGTAATAAAAATTCACGAGAAAAGATATCGTTATGCAGATGAGAAAACGTTGCAAAGGTATCGGCCAATTGAATGAGTGGTACAAAAACCTTTGATTGTTCCATCATTGCAACGCAGTGAATGGTTGCTTTGTGTTGAAAGCGATAATGGCTTACAAACGTACAATCACATTTAGGAGCACCAATTTCAAAAACCCGTTCTGGTCTGCATTTGACCTGTTTTAAAATTTCGATCGGTTGTTTGAGTTTTTCGCTATACTCTGTTCGTCTGGCAGCAGCCACAGGATCACGCTTGTTTGTATTGCTTTCAAGGGCATAGAGAGTGGTGCAAAGTAACGATATGCCGAGAAATATTTTTTTACTAATCATAGCACTCCTTTCAACATGAATGGTGAATTAAAAATAGAAGGATTTATGTTGAAAGATCAAGAATCAACTAGAAGAGTGCATGTACTAACTGCTTAAAACAGTTTCCTCGTTCTTGATAGTTTTTAAACAGATCAAAACTAGTTCCCGCGGGAGAAAAAAGAACACAATCATTGGGTTGTGCAATCGTCATACAAAAATCAAACGCTTGTTCTAGTGTGGTACAGGATATGGAATCAAGCGCGTATGTATCACAATATGTTTTGAGTATCTGCGCTTCCGCTCCGAAACATATTACAAAAATAGCGTGCGTTGCTAATGCTTTAATAAGCCCTGTTCGATCAATTCCTTTGCCAAGTCCACCTAAGAATAAAATGGTACGAGCTGCTTGCATGCGTTGTACTGCTGCAAGCGTTGAGTTGGGAGTGGTTGATTTTGAATCGTTATAGAACGTAATGCCGTTAACCATAGCCACTTTTTCAATGCGATGACTCAGAGGGGTGTGTTGTTGCAACGGCTGTGGTTTTACGTTGAGCAATTTTAATGCTGTGCATACTATATGCCAATTGATAGGAAGAATATCTTGAGGAGGTTCTTCTTTACTGGAAAGAACATCATGGTCTGAAAAACAAATAAGCGAGCTTTTCGGATATTGTGCAAGGATTTCCTTTTGAAGTGTAAGGGGAATCAAAGCATGCTGCTGTTCTGTTTGATATTTGATCAACTGATACTTTGCATAAAAATAAGCTTGCATAGTGGTATGCCGATCTAAATGATTGGGATACAGGTTGGTCCAAATAGCCAGATCGGGCGCAAATGATTGTGTGTGCTCTAATTGAAAACTTGATACTTCAAGCACAATCGCATCTAATTGATTTTGTTTTTCAATCATAGAAAGAGCAGGAACCCCGATATTGCCTGCTGCCTCAACACGCCATCCAGCTTGTTTGAGCATATGTGCCAGAAGATGGGTAACAGTGGTTTTGCCAACAGAGCCGGCAATGGCAATAATAGGTTTATGAAAAAATTGTTGAAATAGATCAAGCTCAGCAATCCATTCCCCCTGATACTGGTTTTTATAGTTTCTGATATCAATGCCAGGGCTTGGCAGAATGGCCTCAGATTCGGCAAACAATTGATCAAGAGAAACGGCAACGCGCACGTTTGATGGAACCGAAACGGAGTTATTGTCGTACACTATAATCTGTGCACCATGCGAGAGCAGGAACTGAGTAGCCGCTTGGCCGACAATGCCATACCCCCAAATGCCGATTATTTTATTCAGAATTTTCACGTTGCACTTTATTAAAATGACTCGCTTATATTCATAATTCTTAGTGTCTTGTAACGTGCAGGATTACTTTTTCTCAAGTCCTTGTAGTACGAAGGTTCTTCTGCCTTGCCTTCCCATTCTCGTTTTTCGTTTCTTTTGTACTTAATTTCCGAAAGGCTGGATTCTTTATAAGAAGCTTTTGAGATGCTTTCTGGAATATCCTCTAAATTTTTTACCGTGACTATAAACGCCTTGCTATTATCATAAAAAAAAGTAAATTCAAAACCCTTTCCATCTCCCCATAGCTTAAAATCAGCACCAAACTTGTTATATAAAGGAGAGTTATACGTGTTAAAGATTTGCAAGGAAATAATATTATCGGGATCAATTCCAAGTTCTTTTATTGCAGGATAATCATCTAAAAGTTGTTGTTTTTCGAATTCTGATACCTGTTGATGTTTGCGTATTCGCCGATTTATAACCCCCTTACGTATTGCAAGCCCAGTTGTTGTGAGTACTGCAACAGTGACTACCAATCCGATCGCTTCTGCAGCAATACGTGCTTTTTGCTTATTTGTGCATTTTTTCTTCCTGCTGAACAAGCAACTCATATCCTCTTTGAATGTTTTGAAAGCAGATTCGGCTTTGGCAATCAATCGATTGCGGCTTTCAACAGCAACAACCATTTGTTCTGTAGCTACGAGCGAAACAAGCAGAGACAGTAAAATGAGACATCTTTTGTTCATAAATCCTCCTATTATTTGGTTCGATCTTATTCATACCCTTCCCCTCTAATATAACAGAATAGGGGCGGGATTTACAGGGTTTCGCAAAAATGCAAAAAACAGTATACTTGGAGCATATTGAATATGCTGATTTAGCTCGTATCAAGGAAGAAATATGGCCGAGAATCAAGGATCTGACAAAAAAGTAAGTTTTAAGGATAGTCTCAACCTGCCTCGTACTGAGTTTCCTATTCGGCCCCAGGCCAGCCAAGATGATCCTGCTATGATCAAACGATGGGAAGCAGAAGATCTCTATCAAAAAACGTTTGAGCACAATAAAGGGAATCAGCGTTTTATTTTTCATGATGGTCCCCCATACGCAAATGGCCATATTCATCTCGGTGGAGCATATAATAAAATTTTAAAGGATATTGCCTGCAAATCACGGCGAATGCTTGGTATGCAAGTACCCGTTACACCCGGTTGGGATTGCCATGGTTTGCCTATTGAGCTGAAAGTAACGCAAGAGCAACCAGATCTTTCTCGCCCAGAATTGATCACTGCATGCAGAAATTCTGCAAAACATTGGGTGGCGATTCAAAAAGAAGAATTTAAACGGTTGGGCGTGCTCATGAATTGGGCGCATCCATATTTAACGATGAACTTTTCTTATGAAGCAAAAGAGTTGCGTGCACTGGGTGATTTTGTAGCAAAAGGGTACATTGAACGAAGCAACAAAACCGTGCCATGGTGTGCATCATGCCAAACCGTTTTGGCAACAGCAGAAATCGAATATGCCGACCGAAAAGATCCATCAATTTACGTTGCATTTCCATTAATTGAACAAGATTCAAAAAAACTATTTCCTGATATCAAAGGATCCGTTGACGTTGCTATTTGGACAACCACACCCTGGACATTGCCATTAAATAGAGCGGTATTGGTTAAACCAAATACAACCTATGTATTGCTTAAGTTTAACGATAAAAACATTTTGATCGGAAAAGAACTGGCTGACGATTTTATGGCAGCAGTGGGGGCAACAAAAGAACTGCTCGCGGAAGTTTCTTCAGATCAGTTGGCAGGTTTGCAAACACAACATCCATTTGATGATAAAAAATTGGTTCCTATTATCCTTGATCAGATGGTGCTCACCGATGAAGGAACTGCATTTGTGCATTGCGCACCAGGTGCTGGACCACAAGATTATGAAACCGGTATCAAAAACAACCTCGAAATTTATTCACCAGTAGGCCCGGACGGGTGTTACACCGATGAAATTGTTCCGAAAGAACTGAAGGGAATGCCGGTAGCCGATGGACAATTTTGGGTTTTAAAAAAATTAGCAGAACAAGGCAAATTACTTCACAAAACATCAATTAAACATCCCTACCCACATTGCTGGCGTTGTCGTAAAGGGTTAGTATTTCGCGCAACAAAACAATGGTTTTTTAATTTAGAGCAAGATGGATTAAAAGAGCGCGTATTGCAAGCAACCAAAACGATTGCAACGTTGCCAGAAAAATCTATTAATCAACTACAAGCAACAATCGGAGGGCGCTTTGAGTGGTGTATTTCTCGTCAACGCGCATGGGGTGTTCCTATTCCCGCATTAATTTGTACCACGTGCGATGCCACATATATCACAAAAGAGTTTATTGATACGGTTGCCGATGGTGTGGAAAAAGAGGGTGTTGAATTTTGGCAGCATGTTTCCCTATCAGAATTAGGAGTAACAGATATGGCCTGTGCCTCATGCGGTGCACAGTCATTTAAAAAAGAATTTGATATTCTTGACGTGTGGTTTGATTCAGGCGTAAGCCATTACGCAGTGCTCTATGATAATCCACAACTGGGCTATCCTGCCGATTTATATCTTGAAGGCAAGGATCAACATCGTGGTTGGTTTCAAAGTTCGTTGCTCACCAGCATGGCGTTAGAAGGCAGTCCGGCAATGAAAACGATTATTACGCACGGATTCACCGTTGATGCCAAAGGACACAAAATGTCTAAATCGGTAGGCAATGTTGTGGCTCCACAGGAAATGATCGACAAACTTGGTACTGACGGATTGCGGCTATGGGCATCCAGTATTGATTTTTCAAGTGATGCCGTGGTCTCAGATAATTTGTTGCGCAATGTGCAAGAAGTATTTCGCAAGGTTCGTAACACCGGCCGATTTCTTCTTTCAAACCTGTATGATTTTGATATTGACGTTGATGCAATACCAATAGATAAACTTCGAATGATTGATCAATACGCTTTGCAAGAGTTGTTTGAATTTAACTCTGTGATCCTTGATGCGTATGAACGGTATGATTTCACTGCAGTGTTTCATGCATTCAGTGATTACTGCTCAGGCAATTTGAGTATGTTTTATATTGAGATTGTAAAAGATTGTTTGTATGTAGAGAAGGCTGATGGGCATGCACGAAGATCAGTACAAACTGTATGTTGGTATATGCTTGATACACTCACCAAATTAATGGCACCAATATTTTCGTTTACCGCAGAACAGCTTTCGGATTTGTATCAAAAAGATAAAAAAGAATCGATTCATTTGCAGCAGTTCAATCTGTTCAAAGATGTTTATGAGGCTCTCGCGCAGCATAGTAGTGCATTGAAAAATGAATTACAGCGCGCAAATGGTCTTCGCATTGGTGTGTTTGACACCTTGAACAAAATAGAAGAGCTGACCTTTGTTGCAGAACAAGAAAAAGTATGGGAAATCCTCAAATCAATTCGTGCAGCAATTTTAAAAGCAACTGAAGTATTACGAGAACAACAAATTATTAAACGTTCACTTGATGCTAAAGTAACAATGTTTATTGATCCGAAAGCCGACGGAGCACAAGAACTGCAAACCTTTTTTGACGAGCTGAGCAAACGAGACGAACCTGTGGAACAGTTCTTTAAAGATTTTGCTATCCTTTCGCAATTTGCTTTTGTAGACAATGCACAAGGATTAACCGAGTCTGGCCATCCCGGTGTGTATCTGCTTACCCAAAAAGCTCTTGGTGAAAAATGCCCACGCTGTTGGCAATGGGCCCAAACTACCCATGAGCATAATCTTTGCCCTCGGTGCTATGAGATTGTAAAAGCAACAGTGTGATCGTCAACAAATAAATAGTTTTTTATAACAGGAGCACATTTATGAAAACAAGAATATATTTCTCTCTTATTTTTTTAACAACGGTTTCTCTTTATGGTATGGAGACAGAAAATCCGCAAGTAATTGACTTCGATCCATTGTGTG
>SDBT01016701.1_pt1 | contig 11612 bp, 8 predicted proteins | sample 2277101 | NCBI WGS metagenome assembly SDBT01 (sample SAMN10404973, study PRJNA504765) | marine sediment metagenome | isolation source: marine sediment core GS10_PC15, 103 cmbsf | place: Arctic Ocean: Southern Knipovich Ridge | collected 2010
AAGGGGCGGTGATCTCGGGTTACTTCAGGGTGCGATCGGGTTCCATCGTAACGCCCGACAAAGCGGAAGCACGAACCGGCGGAGAACGGACGACCCCCTCGGAGCCCAACCAGGGCGATCCCGTCGGTGTGGACACGGATCTCGCCACAAAGGATTTTGTGATCCTGGATGATTTGATCGTCGACGGCAGCGCCTGCATCGGGTTTGACTGCGTCAACGGCGAGAGCTTTGGCTTCGACACGATTCGCATCAAGGAGAACAACCTGCGGATCAGAGCCGTGGACACCAGCTCCACCGCCAGCTTCCCCTCCAGGGACTGGCAGATCACCTTCAACGACTCCGCCAATGGCGGCGCCAACAAGTTCTCGATCGACGACATCGACGGTGGCCGCACGCCGTTCACGATCGAGGCGGGGGCACCGAGCCACTCGCTCTACGTCGATGACGGCGGCCGCCTCGGTCTCGGCACCTCGACACCGGTGGTGGACGTCCACATCAAGTCCGGCAACACCCCGACCCTTCGCCTCGAGCAGGACGGGTCCTCCGGCTTCACCCCCCAGACCTGGGATGTCGCCGGCAACGAAGCCAACTTCTTCATCCGCGATGCGACCAACGGATCCACGCTGCCGTTCCGGATTTTCCCGGGCGCACCGTCCAACGCCCTCACTATTGAGGGAAGTACTGGGGACGTTGGGATTGGGACGACTTCGCCCGCCGCCGCGCTCCATGTCAACAGGTCCACAGGCAACGCCGGAGAGTTCTTGCGATTCACTAACAATGGCGGTTCGTTCATGACCTTCGCCAATACTAGCGCCTCAAACTGGTATCTGGTACATGAAAACAACGCACCCAATCGATTCCTGATTGGTTCAGATGCAGTAGGCCAAGCGTTCGCTCTCACCCCAGCTGGGAACTTGACTATAGCTGGCGAGCTCGTGACTGGCTCTGGGGGTGCGTGCGACCCCGGCCCTTGCGACGGCGTCTTTCTGCCAGGCTATGAGGTGGAGTCGATCGAAGAGCATGCCTCCTTTATGTGGGAGAACAGCTTCCTCTGGGGCGTCGGCCCGACCCGCGAGGGTGAACCGATGAACATCACAAAGAAGACTGCCGGCATCCTGCACGAGTTGGAGAAGGCCCACATATACATCGAGCAACTCGACAATACGATCAGAGAGCTCGAGAAAACACAAGTCGAAGCCATTCAGATGCAAGCAACAATTGACGATCTACAAGGTCGTCTCGAGAAGCTGGAGAATGGTACGAAAGACTAGACAGCGACTCCCAACAACCGCGCCGGCAGCACCATGAGGCGCTGTCCCGAAAAGGCGGTTAGCAAGTGTTCGAGGACCGGGTTTTCCCGGTCCTCTTTTTTGGAAATTTCCTAAACCGCAGGAGATGAGAAACCGACAGGATCGAAAAAATTTCGCAACCAGGGGTCGCATTCAAGAAGATTGCACCGAGAGGCCTCGCGAATCGGTCGTCCCGCGCGCGCTTGCGCAGGCAGAGTTGATCGTCTACCATAGATCATCAACCCAGGTCGCCACCTGAGTCATTTTGGAAGGAGGCTTCGAGCCATGAGATGAACCACCCGTACGATAGGGTTACTATTTGGATTCATGTTGCTCGCCGGAGCTGCGGTCGGGCAGTCTATCCCAACGGCCGACGTGCGAGGGGAAGGGGCTCCGAGGTTTGATCCGACACAGATCGTCTTCAAACCGGGCGCAGGCCATGTTGGCCTCACCCTGAGTGTCTCCGGACCCGAGGGTTATCAGCTCAAACAGGACTACGAGCCGGGGGTCAATCCGACCTTTTCCGTGCGCGATCTCAGCGATGGTTTGTATAACTACGAGCTTCGAATCGCGAAGGCCCTCAGCACCCCGGACGAAACTGAGAGCTCGGCGACCACCAGGGCCGGGGTACCTTCGAACGAGAGAGGCATGCGACAGAGTACCAAGCAACCGCAAGACACCATTGTCCAGTCTGGCCATTTCCAGATCGAGGCCGGCAGTCTGGTTCTGAGAGACCTGGTCGAGCGTGGGGGCAGGGCACACCTGCCCGAGTTCGACACGACGGATCAGACCGGACTCGCGACCAAGGATATCTGTCACAACGACGATCTCATCGTCGATGGCAGCTTGTGCGTGGGCTTCGACTGCACCTGCAACTACTCCTTCGGTTTCGACACCATCGTTCTCAAAGAGAACAACCTGCGCATCTTCTTCGACGACACCAGCACCGCGGCGAGCTTTCCGAGAAACGACTGGCGAATCGTCATCAACGACTCCGCTAACGGTGGCGCCAGCTACTTCGGGATCGAAGACTCCACCAGCGGCAGGAGGGCTTTCACCGTCGAAGCGGGCGCGCCTTCGCACTCGTTGTACGTCGAAGACGGAGGACGGGTCGACTTCGGCACCTCGACCCCGACGGCGGAGCTCCACACAAAAGACGGCGACACTCCGACCCTGCGCCTCGAGCAGGACGGATCCTCCGGTTTCGCCCCCCAGACCTGGGACGTGGCCGGGAACGAGACCAACTTCTTCATCCGCGACGTGACCCACGGATCCTCGTTGCCGTTCCGGATCCGTCCGGGAGCACCGACGAGTTCGATTGATATCGCGGCGAGTGGAAACGTTGGTTTTGGGACAGCTTCGCCGGGTGCATCGCTCCATATCAACGAGACTACAGGCGGCGCCGGAGAACTCTTGCGACTCACAAACAATGGCGGTTTGTTCATGACCTTCGCCAATACTAGCGCCTCAAACTGGTATTTGGTACATGAACACAACGCACCCAATCGGTTCCTGATTGGTTCAGATGCAGTAGGCCAAGCGTTCGCTCTCACCACAGATGGGAACTTGACGATCGCGGGCGAGTTGGTGACCGGTACGTCGGGGTCGTGTACAGACGTGTCGCCTTGCGATGGGGTGTTTTCGCCGGATTACGAGGTGTCATCGATCGAAGAGCAAGGCGCCTACATGTGGGAAAACTCCCACTTGCCGGCGGTGGGGCCGACCGAGGCTGGCGAGCCAATCAATGTCACGCAGAAGATGACAGCCATCCTTCATGAGCTGGAGAAGGCACACATCTACATCGAGCAGCTCAACAATCGACTAAAAGCTGGAGAAAAGGAATTGGCGGAGATACGAGCTCTGTTGGCGGGCCGCGAATAGCAAAAGAAGTAGCTATTTAGTTCCCATCCGCAAACGCGTAACTAATTGAAAATAAACAAGAAAAGGCGCATTTTGGGGTTCACTTTTTCGAGCTCCCGTGGTAGAATTTGTGGTACCAAAACACTGTTTCGTAACGAGTTACGAGAAAGTGAGTTCCACAAAATGCGCCAAAAACATCGAATCCAGCCGACACTCACCGAGCCTTGGCTCGATCTGCCGCATGCCAAAGAACTGAAGACCATCTCTGACCTTCTTGATCAGCATCCTATTCTCGGGGCTTTGGTAGCGCAAGACCTTGCCACCGGAAAGTCGAAGCAGTGCGCAGGGCTGACCGGTGCGCAAGCGCTGCGTGCCTTGGTCATCAAGCAAATGAACGGTTTCAGCTACGAGGAGCTTGCGTTTCATCTCGCCGACTCCCAGACGTACCGGAGATTCTGCCTGTTCGGAATCACAGATCAGGTTCCCAAGCGCTCTACGCTGGCCGAGAACATCAAGCGCATCCGTGCTTCGACACTCGAACAGGTCAATCGCGCCTTGGTGGAGGCAGCGATCGCGGCCGGCGTCGAACGAGGCAGAAAAGTGCGGGTCGACAGCACTGTGGTGGAGACGAACATCCATCCACCAAGTGACTCGGCGCTGCTGTTCGACTGCGTTCGTGTACTGACGCGGCTCATGGTCTCCGTCAACAAGCTCGGGGTAGAAGGGACCAAGTTCTCAAACCGGACTCGCAGGGCCAAGCGCCGTTGGATCGGAATCCATCGGGCGAGAAGAAAACGCCACCGCCGCCGGCTCTACCGTGACCTCGTCAACGTCACTGAAGAAGTCGTCTCCATGGCAACCAGCGTGCTCAAGACAGCTCAAGGTCATCAGCCACAATCAATGGACGAGGTCGTGCGTCTCCAGGCGACCATCGCAGAGCTCGAGTGGTATCTGCCTTTGACGAAGCGCGTTCTCGATCAGACTCGCCGCCGGGTTTTCGACGGCGAGGCTGTCCCTGCTTCGGAGAAGCTCGTGTCGATCTTCGAGGAACACTCCGACATCATCGTCAAAGCGCCGCGTGAGACTCAGTTTGGTCACAAGGTGACCCTCACCGGCGGCTCCTCGTCGATGATCCTCGATTGTGTGATCTCTGAAGGCAACCCGGCTGATTCGTCTCTCGCCGGCACCATGATCGATCGCCAAATCGACATCTATGGGCGCCCTCCACTCCAGGCATCCTTTGACGGTGGGTACGCCTCCAAGGACAACCTCCAAAGCATCAAGGCCATGGGGGTGAAGGACGTCGCCTTCCACAAGAAGCGGGGGCTCGAGGTGTCGGACATGGTGAAAAGCCTCTGGGTTTACAGGCAGCTGCGGAACTTCAGAGCGGGCATCGAGGGCTGCATTTCGTTCATCAAGCGGGTCTTCGGCTTGAGTCGGTGCACTTGGCGCTCTTTCCCATCATTCCAAAGCTACATCTGGGGATCCGTCATCAGCTTCAATCTGCTGGTCATGGCGAGACTTCTCAGTACGTAGCTCTCCTTTCCGCTACCCTCTCTTCGGCCCGAGCTTGGGAATCGTGTGTCCGGCAACTCAGAAAATCGAGAGTTCGTCGCGATTTGGTCCCGTGCCCCTGGCCCCAACCTCTTCATTATTGAACTGCTTGGATTACTCGGGGCTCGTCACCAGAAAAACCGACCAATCCGGATGGGAACTATTTAGAATGACTGGTGGTCGAGCGGATAACCAAGGAGCGAGGCTGTCCGCTCGCACTCTTCTTCGACGGCGGCGGCCTCATCGGGGGTCATCGACTCTTCGAAAGAGCCGACTCGGCGTTGTTCGAGGGCCTTCCCATAGTAGGGCGTGTCTGATGGGCTCGTCCCGTAGGCCCAATATGATGCTGCCACTCTCGGCCAGCTTTTGAGTGGATCGAAATTCGATAGGTCAAGCCCCGTGAACTCCTCAATCTTTGCGATGGCATGCCGCGGTGTCAGCACGAGATCCTCGTACCGCTGCATGAAGATTCGGTCAGGGAACCGTGCGGTCAGCTCGAGGATGGGGCGATAATATCGATTGTAGTTTCGGGCGAGCTTCATAAAATCTCGCTCTCGCAGGATTCGCAAGTCCTCCTCATCGCCTCGCCGCTTATCGACGACGCGCCATTCGGAAGCGACCTGGTCCCGGGGATCCCGTGCCGTCACGAGAAAACGAGCCTCTGGAAGGAGGTCCCAGGCCTCGCGGAAATAGAGCGACAGCTCTGGTGACTTCCAAATCACGCTGGAGAAGTTCTCAAAGTGAGTCCCACAGTGTGCCAGGAATTCCAGCAAGAGGTGCCGGTAAAATTGGGAGAACGCCCTATCGTCGGCAAAAAACGGAAGGGCGCGGATAGAGAAGTTCTTTCTTGCCCACCGGTACGTCTCCAGCCACCGCGAAAGGAGTTGTGCTTCTCCGGGAAGAGGTGGTGCCGTCTCATCCGCCGAAAGGACCGCTGCAAGTAAGGTAGTCCCGGTGCGTCGAGCACCGCAGATGAGGAAGAGCTTATCAATCGTCATTGTTGGGCCCCGAACAAGCGTGATTCGACCACGTATCTTAGACTGATTATTGCCTGAGCTATCGATATGCTCATCTCTGTGCGACAGGTATGAAGTATCAACCGACTACCATCATACGGGACGCGCCCTTTCGAGTGAAGAAGACCACACGACGAAATCACCGGAATCGCGATCGCCAAATCGAGGATCACCTGATATTCATATTTGGTGCGACCAGGAAGGTGCTTGACTGCTTGGCCCTCGAACGAGCATGTTACACTTTTTTTGTGTGTTTGCTCGTTCTGGGGCTAATTGGACGGTTCGCCCTGTCCTTCCGACAAGATCTGAGGTTCTCAATCGCTCTAGGGGGAACCGGCAGGACCATTTCGCAATCAACCACCTACGTCTGCTGCGATGAAGAGTTTTGAGCGAGGACAATCCAGGAACGGGCGCGTGAGGCTAGCTCTCATGCAGCCGTATTTCTTCCCGTACATTGGGTACTTTCAGCTGATCCATGAGGTGGATACGTTTGTCTTTTACGACGACGTTGCCTTCACCACGCAAGGGTGGATCAACCGAAATCGAATCCTCGTCGGGGGCGTGCCGAAGTTCTTCACCATCCCCGTTCGCCGGGCAGGTTCCTCGATAGCGATCAACGAAACCATGGTAAACCAGGAACATTTGCCCCGGTGGAAGAGAAAGTTTATGCGTACCATACAGGAGAGCTATTCGGGATCTCCGAACCTCAAGAAAGTGACCGAATTGGTCGAGGACGTCTTGATCAGCGGGAATCAGGACATCGCCTTGCTCGCCCAGCGGAGCATCGTGGCTACCTGTGATCTCCTCGATATAGAGGTAGATTTCCGGCTCAGCTCCCGGGACTTTCCCCCCTCTTCCGCTCGTGGCGTCGAACGGGTGATCGAGGTCTGTCGGGCTGCGGGCGCCGTCAGCTACGTCAACGCCCCTGGAGGGCGGCATCTCTACGACCCTTCGCGGTTCGCCCAGGAAGACCTGTCTCTGTCGTTCTTGAAGCCCTACATCGAGAACTACCCCCAGCGCGCTGGGCGTTTCTTTTCTCATCTGTCGATTCTCGATCTCATTTTGAACGTAAATTTCCCCACAGTGCGGTCTGTGGTTTGCCGGGGAGCTCTGAGTTGAAAGGGATCGGGGGATTCCTCGGCCTGGAGCATACTGGCAGGGAAGATGATCCGTACCACTGCGCTCCGGCCCTGACTACCGGGAGGGCTTGTTTTCGTTTGATCCTCCAAACCGTAAGACCTCGCCGAGTCCATATCCCCTTCTATACTTGCGATGCCTTGCTTGGCCCTCTAGACAGACTCGGGATCGAATTCGATTTCTATGGCATCGACCGAGGCCTTGAACCGGAGATCGACCCCGAAAAACCTGGTCCGGACGAGATGCTTGTCGTAGTGAACTATTTCGGCCTCAAGGGTGATTACGTACGAGGACTGGCGGAGAGCCTCGGACCTGCTGTGGTCGTCGATGACTCCCAGGCCTTTTTTCGGAGGGGGGCGCACTTCTCATGGTCCTTCAACTCGGTTCGGAAGTTCTTCGGTGTGCCGGATGGCGCCTATCTGTACGGGTTCGGTGATGATCCAGTCCCTGTTTCGGGGGTGGCTTGCTACGGTGTCGACTATCTCCAGAGAGGCGCGTACGGCAGTGACGCCCGAGCCTATCGGCAGTTCCGCGAGCATGAGTCACTCCTGAGTGATCAGTTGCTGGCAATGTCCGAGTGGACCTCTAAGATGGTTCGGGCGGTCGACTACACCGGAGCAGCCATGCGGAGACGCGAGAACTTCCGGTTTCTCGAGCGATACCTCGGGGAGCGGAATCTGCTCCGGATAGTCCTTTCGGGCGACGATGTGCCCCTCTACTACCCCTTCCTCCCCCGGCGTCCCATCCGCAAGCATTTGATCGAACGGGGTATCTACGTCCCATGCATCTGGCCCGAGCTAACAAGCAGACAGGGGTTGGACTTCGTTTGGGAGCGCTCCCTTGCCTCCGACTTATGTCCCTTGCCAGTGGATCAGCGTTATGATGCCGAGATTATGAGTATTTTAATCGATGAAGTGATCCGGGCTCTCGACCAGCGAAGGAGCGATTCGTGACGACAGGGCGTTGGAAGGAATACTGGGACCATCACGCTCGGGCCGTGTCCAGCGACGAACCATATCGTCGTGTACAGAGGGTCTGCCAGAAACGGGAGATGGGCGACGCCCAGTTTCAGCACGCCGCCTCGTATGTGGTTTCCCAGCTCGATCTCGAGTTGAACCACGTCGTCCTCGATCTGTGTTGCGGCAATGGGCTCCTGAGCGATGCGCTTGAACCCTGGTGCCAGAAGATTGTCGGCGTGGACTTCTGTAAGCCTCTTCTCAAGGATCTCGTTTGTCGTACGGCAGGGAAGACGGTCGCAGTAGCCGCAAACGCGCTCAAGGTGAGCTTCACCGCCTCGGCGTTTGATCGTGTCTTGATCGCGGCGGCCCTTCAGTATTTCGAGCTGGGGGAGACGATCCGACTCTTCCGGAACGCCGCGACCTTTCTCAAGCCCGGCGGCATCCTTCTAGTGACGGAAGTTCCCGATTCTGCGAGAATGTGGTGTTTCTTCGACGACGCCGAGCGAGAGGACGCTTACTTCCGAAATCGAGAAAATGACACACCGATCCTTGGAACCTGGTTCGACCGGACCTGGCTGGTTAATCTTGCCAGGCACGCCGGATTCCGAAGTGCAGTCGCCAGCGACCAGCCGTCCGACTTCCTTTACTCCCATTACCGGTTCGATCTTCGGTGCGCGAAATGAAGAAGAGCCAGGTGCTTCTCAACCTCCTGTCGGGGAAGCCAGCGTTTCCGGAGCCCCTTCATGTGGGCAGACCGATGGTCGGCCACCGTGAGGCCTTCCTTAGCAGGGTCGAGAAGATGCTGGATTCGCACCGATTCACGAACGACGGGCCTTACGTCAAGGAGCTCGAACAACGGGTGGCCGAGTTCCTGGGCGTGCGGTATTGCGTGGCAGTTTGCAACGGTACCGCCGCACTGCGCCTGCTCGTCAGGGCGATGGGGCTGGGCGGGGTGGTTATCGTCCCGTCGTTCACCTTTGTCGCGACGGCCCATGCACTCAGCTGGGAAGGTATCTCACCAGTTTTCTGCGATATCGACTCCACGACCTGGAATCTCGATCCAGCGGAGTGTGAGGGGGCGATCACTCCGGAGACAAGCGCCATCCTCGGTGTTCACCTGTTCGGGCGTCCCTGCGATACGGACGCGCTCGAGAGAATCGCTCGCCCACATAGGATCCCCGTGATCTACGACGCAGCGCACGCGTTTGGCTGCACTGGTGCAGGTCGAAAGGTCGGCACATTCGGTGCAGCTTCAGCATTCAGCTTCCATTCGACCAAGGTGTTTCATACCTTCGAAGGGGGGGCGGTCGTAACCCACGACGAGGGCTTGGCTCTCGAGATTCGTCGACTCCGGAATTTCGGATTCCGGGAATTCGATGACGTCGGGTCGCTGGGGACTAATGCAAAGATGCCGGAGGTCTGTGCGGCGATGGGGCTCTCCAATCTCGAGTCCTACCCTGATTTCGTTAGCGTCAATCGGTCGATCTTCGAGGTCTACGAGACGTGTCTCCAACAGGTCCCAGGGTTGCGGCTCCGGACCGACGCTCAGGAGGGGGAACGAAACTGGCATTATGTCCTGCTCGAGGTAGACGAACCTGAACTGGGCATGAGTCGCGACCAGCTCCTGAAAGTTCTTCACGCCGAAAATGTGCTCGCCCGACGCTACTTTTACCCGGGGGTCCATGCGATGGAGCCCTACCGAACCCGTGACCCCGACGCTGGGATCCGCCTACCCCGTACCGTTCATGCGGCAGCGAAGGTGCTGGCCCTTCCGGGCGGCGGAGCGGTCACGCACGCCCAGGCGAGAAAGATCTGCTCTATCCTGGCGACTGCCGCGCATCGTGCGGAAGAGGTCCGGGCCGTCCTTCGTTTCGAAGAGCGTGACCGGCGAGCGGTGGAGACCGAGACGGATGGCTGAGAGCACTCTTGGATCGTCAGAGGATCTTCCCCGGATCGAGTTTCTGCTCTGCGGTAGCCCGAACGATGCATTCTACTCGCAGGTTGCGTTCTTCCGGCTGAGCCTGGATCACCTCGGCGAGGTTTATCGAACCGCGCGCGTCGTCGCGGTGTTCGGCGGGGAGGAGGACCCGGTGCTTCCTCCCCGGTGGGAGCGCCTTTTCGACCGGATCGAGTTGATCTATGCTTCGGTCGAGGCATTTCGAGAGCATCGCCACTTTGCTGCCAGCGACCTCCGGTTCCGACTCTTCGATCCAACCGCGGATATCTCCTGCCTCTGTGATGCAGACACGGTTCTCGTCCGACCGCTCCCGATAGAGTTTATAGAAGAGATGAAGGCTCACCCGGCTCTTTGCGGGGTTGTCGCCCACTACCCCTTCCCGATCAGCAGGGCTGCGCACGACGATCCAGAGGGACAAGGGCTCTACCACGGCATGCCGCAGGCCCAGGCGTGGGAGCGGATGGGTCAGATCGTTCTCGGACGTCCCATCCCCCGTCCGCTCCGGTACACCTTGCTGGAGGGGGTGGAAGACGACCGCTGTCCCTTTTACATCAACTACGGTTTCCTTGCCGGGCCACCAGGCTTACTCGCCAGCCTCGATCGGCAGCTCCAGGAGATCCAGCCGGATGTGAGCCGCATGGTGGGGAACGACTTTTACGGGCAGGTCGGGATCGCGCTTGCCGTCGAGCGGGCGGCGCTCCCCTGGCGCGCCTTGCCGATGCGCTTCAACTTCCCGAATGACCGTAACGCCGACCGCCTCCACCCGGAGGAACTCGAAAAGGTTGTGCTTCTCCATTACCTTCGCCACACCATCTTCGATCGTCAGGCGTTCTTTGCTTCCAGAGCGAGCTTCGAGGAGTTCCTTGCGATGCTGCTCGTTGGGAGCGATCGAGTCTTCCAGGAGCATGCCCAGCGGATTACCGGTGGCGTCTACCCGGTCGGTTGAAGAACTCTGGCTGAAACCCTCAGGTCGGGGAATAGGATCGGCGAGGTCACCTGCCCGACCCGCTACTCTCCCGAGGCCTCGAGCATCGATTTCGGCCGTGTTCCTCAGAGTTTTCTCACCACCCAGCCTCACCCCCGCCGGCCAAGCAGCAAAGCCCCACCAAGCGCGATCGCGACGATCAGGAGCGCGATGCCTGTGGGGGTTTGCGAGGGGATGCTGCGCCCTATCAACTGTCCGTTGGCGCGGATCATCCAGTTTCCCGGCAGGAACCCGTCGATCAGGGCGGTTTGGTCATCCGACGGGAGCGCCGGCGGATTTGGCGGATCCGTGGTCCATGTGGCGTACCATGAGCGGCCCTGCGAGCTCGTCGTGTCGATGGCGGCGGGGCTCGTGGCGGCCGGCAACCCGCCCACGACGTAGCGGTTGATGACGCCCACCAAGAGGTTGCCACCAAACGGAGTTACTGGCGGTGTCGCCAGCGGATAGACCGAGAATGTGGTGCCGTCGACCGATTGAATGGTGGTGTCGATCGTCGTGATGATGTCCGCATCGTTGGCCGGGTCGTCGTCCGGATCGTGCCACACCACGATTTGGACCGCGTCACCCACGCTCAAAAAGGCGCCGGACGGGAACAGCACCAGCACCTCTTCGAGCTCGAACGCGAATCGATCGAGATCGAACTGGTTGAACCACAGAAACTGCTGGCCCGGGAAGGTCACGGTCGACTCCCAGCTCCCGTCGTCGAGGACCAATTGGGTTGGAATGCCCTGTTTCTCTGCGGGCTGCTGAACCTGCACCGGCGCCGGTGCGGCTGTGATGACCGGCTCCACGCCAGAGACCGGAGCAGGGTGGAAGACCAACGCCGAGCCGGCGACAAACACTGCCAGGAGCACC
>SDBT01016702.1_pt1 | contig 11612 bp, 10 predicted proteins | sample 2277101 | NCBI WGS metagenome assembly SDBT01 (sample SAMN10404973, study PRJNA504765) | marine sediment metagenome | isolation source: marine sediment core GS10_PC15, 103 cmbsf | place: Arctic Ocean: Southern Knipovich Ridge | collected 2010
ATCTTCATTTTCTGCTGTTTCCTACCGATAATCGGACCCAATCGATACGTCTTACGCCCGCACGGGCACGGCTCGGTAAAATAACTGGCGATATCTCCCGTGCAATAGCGCAACAACGGCATACCGGTAACTTGCAATGGAGTAGCAATAATCTCACCGGCTTGGCCCGGCGCAACCGGATCACTTTTCTCATCGACTATCTCTATGGCAATCAATTCCGGATGAAAATGACCTCCCGTTCCCTTGCTGCAATCTGTAAAAGAAGTTGCGATTTCCGTACAGGCATAAGTTCCGATTACATCGCAATCCCAGATGTTTGACAGTCTTTGTCCAAGTTCCGAATATTCTAAATCAACCGTTCGTACCGGCTCACCAATACAGATAAGCATCCGAACACCAAGCCCTGCCGGATCATCACCGGATTGCCGAATCGTCTCAGCCATCAATAAAGCCTGTGATGGAACGCAGACTATAACACTTGGACGATACAATAAGACAGACTGGGCCAGAATACCGGGATTCCCGGAACCGGTCCGGACCGCCGTAGCGCCGATTTGCCGAACTCCCTCAAAATACGCCAGACCTGCCATGAAACACCTGCCCAAGGCACACGCGATCATTACCTTGTCATTCTCTGTCATCCCCGCCCCAAGAAATGATATCTTCTCATTATAACCCACTCGTTCAAGATCGGACGAAGTTTGAGATAAAAGTACAGGCTTGCCTGTGGTACCCGAAGTTTGACAGATATCTACTATTTCACGTTCCGATACACAAAGAAATGACTCTGAATTTTGCTCAAGATCCTCTTTGGATGTCAGGGGCAACAATCGCAAATCTTCCTTCGACTTGATTTGATCTGGTTTTATACCCCTTTGATCGAACTGCTGGCGATAATAAGCAGAGTTACCATAACAATATTGCACATGTTCTCTGAGCAATTGATTGTTGAACTCTTCGATTGTCTCGGCTGATTGGAATTCTATCGAATTATCCGTTTGCATCTGTCTTGTTCTCATCCATCTGTTCAATAGCTTCTGTCATTTTCGCCCGCACTTGTTTGCACATCTGGATATGTGGTCTCTCGCCCGTAAATTGGTCCGGAAACACCGGCTCTAAAAGACGCACCACAATCCTGGCTGGCCTTACCCACTTGCGACCCGGGGGAAGTAAAGTCCCTGTACCGGAAATGCATAGCGGCAGAATAGGGACTTTCAATTCTATCGCCAATTTAAAGGCGCCGGAATGAAATCTGCCTGCCTTACCGGTTCGCGAGCGATGAGCCTCCGGAAAGATGATCAGGTATCGTTTATTGCGGAAAACTACTTCTGCCCTGGACAAAATCTCCTCCCAGGGTAATGCCTCCAGATCGAAAAATTCTGCAAGACGCATAAAAAGACTATACCAGAACATCTTAAACGGCCACGATCGTAAGCAAACATGAGCATCGTAAACCGGCAGCAAACCAAAAAAATAAGTGTCAAAAAAAGATTGGTGATTCATGACAATTATCCCGGGACGCAGAAACTTCTCACATTGTAGATTTTCGCGTTTCAAGCGAAGAAAAGGGCGAAATATCAATATGCAGCCCCTGCCGTAAATCCAGATGTAAAATTGCATTGTTTTGGCATTAGGCCAGCCCGTCACTAATCGCCAGGGCAAAAAAACCGCCATCGCTAATATTGAACCTGCCAATGTCCATACGACGAGCAAGGGATATACCCATAAATTCATTATAACAACAACGATTTGATTAAATATTTTCTTCAAAAAAAACGCCCGAAAGTAAACTCCGCACTTACTGCTCTGTGAGAGGACAGTTTATCAGATAATGGTAATTAAGAAGAAATGTCACCACGACGCAGTGGAATGATCTATTACTGGGCCTTGGCTTCGGTTTCCAACTCCCTTTTCTTCTCCAGAACTAACTTGTGCAGATCCCCGAGAGTTTTTATCTGTCTTACATTGGGATCGTTGCGCAATTTTATTCCAAAAGCCTCCTGCAAAACCACTACCAGATCGACAAAGTCCAGACTATCCATTTCCAGACCCTGGACCAGGTGGGCTTCGGGAGTCATCATTTCGGGATCTAACTCGAACTCTTTAACCATACTGTCATTAATAATCCCAATGATTTCAGCGTCAGTCATGAATATTTCTCCTGATAAGAATTGTCGCGTTGATGCCGCCTAAAGCAAAACTGTTTTTAAGAACAATATTTTCCGTGATATCCTGTTTAGTGAGGATAAGATTAACAACATCGCACTGAGGATCAACAGTCACCAGGTTCCGGGTCGGAATCAGAACACCATTATGCATCATCTCCAGCGAGGCGATAAGCTCCAGCGCACCGCTTGCGGCCATGGTATGACCCAAATGACCTTTCAGACTGCTTACAGGAACCTTATCACCCAATGCTTTACTGATTGCCCGGGCTTCGGCAATGTCACCCTGAGTAGTAGCCGTCGCGTGTGCGCTTACATATCCGACTTCTTCTGCACCGATTCGGGCTTGACTTAGAGCGCAATCCATACAATCGGCCATCGTCTCGCTGTCCGAATTAGCGATATCTCCCGGTGAAGAAAATGTCGCAAATCCGATGATTTCACCCAATATGTTAGCTCCCCGCTCGCGTGCATGTTCCAGCTCTTCCAATATCACTATCCCAGCGCCCTCTGCGCACACAACCCCGTCACGATCCACATCAAAAGGACGTGGGGTCTGCTGCGGGTCATCATTGTAATTACATGAAGCGGCGCTCAAAATATCGAATACCGCCGTCGCAAGGACATGGTGTTCATCTGTTCCGCCGCAGATCATTATATTCGCGACGCCGGATAAAATGTTTTCGTAAGCAAGTCCTATCGCTAAAGTACCGGTTGCACATGCCACCGAAGGAGAAACAACCCTGCCCCTGATACCAAGAGCCTGTGCCGTATTGGATGCGCAGGAATGATTCATCGTTTTAAAAAACATGGTCGATTTGATATTTTCAATAGATCCGCTCCGGGCCAGTTCACTAAAAAACGATTCGCTTTCGGCGGAACTACCCATGGTTGAAGCCAAACACAGACCTGTCCCCCGGCTTGTTATCTGGTCATCGGGCAAACCGGATTTCTCTATGGCCTCTAATGCCGCGATGCAGGAATATATGGACATCGGTGACATAAACCGTCGCTTCTTGCGATCTATAACACGCACATCAATTTGAGGAACTGTTGCCGCCACGCTGCTGCGTAAGCCCCCCAATTCCTTCAGGGATGGTATCATTTTAACCGCCGATTGACCTGCCAAGAGGTTCTCCCACAGACATCCGACCCCTACACCGAAGGGAGATACCGCTCCGGTTCCTGTAATTACTACACGTTTATTATTCATTATTGCATCGATCTGCTATAGTCTTGACCTGTTATTGAAGCTGCACTTACAAAACCCGATACCATGGCACCCATTACACCTGATGTTATTATCGCCTGCCCGGACAAATACAAACCCTTTACTCGGGTTCGTGGCATAAATGGCATATCTGTTATTCGATGCTTGGCTCCATAGAGACAACCATTAGGTGCATTCATATAATCACGAAACGTCAACGGAGTCGCCATGTCAACAAGTTTCAAACGACCCAGTTGTTCCCCGCAGTATTTATTAACAACAGTAATGATTGCATCGGCTACACGTTGCTTCCAGGCATAATAAGCCTTATCACGCTTGCCCGTCACAGACATACTCCACTGCTCAACACCTTCATACCGCCAGGGACAGATTATCGAAATCCCGCCAACATGTTTATCCGAAAGTGAACGGCTGATAAACATGGGACGATTCGCGGGATCATCTCCCTCTGGAAACATATCAGGGAAAAGACTATGCAGCAGGATTATGTTATGAAAATCAGCAACTTTATCGGTTTTTTCACTTTCACAATATAACGAAACCGCGGAAATTGTGTCTTGCAGATCATGTAAACGACGTTGATATACAGGGCGCAGCGTGCCGGCCGGCAACATACTTGATAGCATTCGCGGATGAGCCGTAAAAACACAATTGCCACAGTCAATAACATCGCCCCCTTTTAAAGAGACCGACTTGACGGTTTTATTACCATCTATTTGTATTTGATCGACCGAACAATTTGTAAAAACACTAATATCATACTTTTGAAGTTGCTTTTCAAACGCTTGCGTTATTGCACGACCGCCATCGACTACCTGCCAACTCTGATTATAATACCCCCCCACCACCATCGCATGGTATTCTAAAGGAGTCTCGTGGGGCAGGGAACCATAAAGAGTGGCATGTGAACACAAGAGGCTTTGCAAGAGGGGTGATTTGAAATGCTCTCGTAAATATTGCGACAAAGTTTGATTGGGTTTTTCAAAAATGACCGGAGGATTTAATATCGTCTCAAAAAAAGAATTATTGAGAGTACACAGAAAGTTCTCGATATTGCCAAGAAACTCAACTATCGCTGTCCTGTCTTCTGGAAACAACTCGATAAGCTGATCAGACAGATTAGGTAATTTACTCTTGAACTCGAACTTAAACTCAGGATTTATAGAATATAAATAATCACCGGTCCCTTTGCCATGTTCCCTGATCTCTAATTGAGAGAGTATCCCAAGTCTCTCGCAAAGCCTGCTAAAGGGTTCTCCTTGGCCAAACATCGAGCCATAATGAAAACCGGTATCAAAATAAAGGCCGTTTCTAAAAAAGCCCCTTATCGTAGGAGCGATCTTACCGGATTTCTCTAGTATGGCTACTTTCCTGCCATTCTGAGCTAAAAGTATAGCTGTCGTAAGACCCGAAACTCCAGCGCCGATTACAATATCATCATACTTCATAACGGACTATCAAGCTGGAGTTCGTTCCTCCGAATCCCGCGGAATTACACAATGCCATTCGAGGGGGAATATTAATTGTCTCAGTAATAATATTCAATTTACTGCTATATTCATCCGGTCCGGCAAAATTAATATTAGCCGCGGTAAAGCCCTTGTTAGACATAAGCGTCGTATAAACAATCTGGGCCGCACCGGCCATCCATAATTCATGCCCGCTTATGCTTTTGAGCGATGATACCGATGGCTTCTGCTCTTCGAACAACGAGGATATCGCCTCGGCTTCGACTTTATCGCCTACGGGCGTTGAGGTGGCATGTGCACAAATATAATCAATTGTTCCGGGTTGAATACCCGCTGTCCTCAATGCCATTTTCATGGCACGGGCAATTCCATCGGCATCTGGAACCGATATATTATATCCATCGGATGAAAAACCATAACCGCATATTTCACCAAGAATTGTAGCGCCACGCTCGCGGGCGATATCATAATTCTCCAGAATTATCGCCGCTGCTCCTCCGCTGGGAACCAGACCGTCACGGTCATGTGAAAATGGTCGGGATGCCTCCGCGGGATTGTCCTGGCGTATTGAAAATGCGCCCAGAGAATCAAAACTGCACATCGATTGCCAAGTAATTTCCTGCGCTCCTCCGCATATCACACGTTCCTGTTTACCGGAAATAATTAGATCCGCCGCCTGACCTACAGCATGACCGCTGCTGCTGCACGCCGAACTGATTGTCCAGCACGCACCTTTGGTCTTGAGCAAAACGTTAAGATTCATTGTAACGTTAGACGTCATGGAACGAAAAACATAGCCACTGCCCAATCTGCCTGTGCTCTTTTTTTCTTCGGTTATTACCGATTGTTCATAAGCCGTCTGACAACTCGAATCGCAACCAAATATGATCCCGCTTCGATCGTTCTGAAGTTCTTGTGGTTCAAGACCCGATTGCTCTATCGCCTGGAGCGCAGCAGCATAGCTTTGAATACTGAACAAAGTCATACTCTTACGAATCTTGCGGCTCGCATAGCGGCTTACATCAAAGTCCTTTATGGCACCGGTCAAAGAACTGCGAAAGCCAAGTTCTTTTCTCCTCGGATCACTTACAATCCCCGAACGGCCCTGGTACAACGACTCGACAATCCCCTGGCGGTCACACCCCAAACAAGAGATCGCTCCAACTCCGGTTATAGCTACTCGATTCATATTTCTTATTACTTCACCATTCCAATAAAACATTCCCCCGGTAATTTTAACAAACACAAACTACATATAAACACCGCCATTTACTCTGATTATCTGGCCGGTTATATAACTCGAAACCTCCGAACACAAAAACGTAACCACAGAAGCAACTTCCTCAACGGTACCTATACGACCTAACGGTATTGTCGGAAGAATTTTCTCTAAGGGCAATTCACTGACCATCCCGGTTTCAATAAAACCCGGAGATACAGCGTTCACTAAAATATTACGAGCGGCAACTTCTTTGGCCAGTGACTTCGTCGCACCGATCAGACCGGCCTTGGCCGCCGAATAGTTTACCTGGCCCGGTATCCCAGCTTCACCGGAGGTTGAAACAATATTAACGATTCTACCTCGGCGTTTTCGGATCATACTTGCTATTACTAAACGCGTCACATTGAAAAAACCATTTAAATGTACAGACAAAACATCGCTCCACTCTTTAGGCTCCATCCAGAACAGCATGTTATCTCTGGCAAAACCGGCATTATTTATAACTGCATAAGGTGTTTCTTCTTCCAGGGCCTCACCGAGTATTTTTTCTGTGGCATCCGGATCAGCAACGTCAAATTGCAATAACCTGCATTTACTGCCTAATCCTTCTATTTGCCCGGCGATCTTTTCGGCCCCTGCCCGGTCACTCCGAAAATTTAGCCACATATCATACCCATTACGAGCCAGATCGATAGCAATTGCCGCACCAATACCCTTGCTGGCACCGGTTACAAATGCTGTTTTTCTATCTTCGCCCTTACCCATCTCTTGTCGGCATTCCCTTAAATGTTTTCTTAATTTCCAAAGCTCTCTTTGAAATATCTGATTGTTGCACTGTAACCTTCTTTATAATTTTCTATCGTGATAGAAGTTGGATTCTTACTATCTCCTGTTGAAGCAAATGCCTTGAAATGAATTTTACCTTGCCTTAACCCAATCCATCCAGGCTGATTATCAATTAACACAAAACAACCTGACCCTCGATGCCAGTTATCTTGCGTTTTCAGCCACAAAGAGCCATCAACCGTATTTCTACGGATACAACCCACTTCGGCAGGAACCCGGCGATAAGGCAATAACAAATCACTCAAGACACTTCTTTCAAGAAATGAATCGGACATATTCATATTGTTTTTAAGCACCTCAAATCGGCCATCTTGCCACTTTGCCAAATATAATGTCAGGCCCGAATCACTAATTCCGGCTATCTTCACCTCGTTATCACTGGTCTTTTGAGTTACTCCACTGCAAAGTAACTCGGTACCTTTACACTGCAACGAGTATCTATAACGTAAAATATCACCAAAATCAAACTGAAAATTGCCGGAAAACTCCTCGTAACTTATTTTTTCACACTCTCCCAGTTCGACGCCAGGCAACGACCGGCAACCGGAAAATGCAACTATCACACTCAAAATGAAAAAAAAGCTATAAATGTCATTGCGAGGAGCGTAGCGACGCGGTAATCTCAAACATAAGAATTGAGATTGCTTCGCTTCGCTCGCAATGACAAGTCTATACCATTTTATTTTGTTAGAGTCTCTTAATTGCCGGAGCGACATTTCTTTTCATCGTCCTCGTGAGACTTGCCTTCTTCTTTGTCTTTTGGAAACAATTTCTTACACAAGCTCGCCGCTTTGGGGTCACTGAAACAATCTTCAGGCAAATCCGGGTTAACCAACTCCTGAACAAAATTCAGAGAGAAACGGTCACCTTCCGGCTCGAAAATATCTATCCTGGATATTTTATAAGCAGGCGGCGCCAATATGCTCACTCGTATCTTCTCGATATAACGACGGAATTGTTTATGACGAGGCTCAAGTACAAGGGACACGTAGCTGTTCGGATCTTCAACACTAACAGAAAATGAAAATATCTTCCGCTGACCGGAAAATTTGCCCTGCATCCACTGACCGATTTGCCCCATGATAAGCTTAATACTTTTGCCACCGGTAAATTTAAGCGGACGCCACTTACCATCTACAAACTCATAACGCTCGAGCTTCTTACTGTTATCAAGCAATGTTGTAGCAAAAGGATCGGTAATATCGAATCTTATCTTATCGGGTACACAAAACATTATAAAACCATTAGAAACAACCGGTTTATTCATGAAGGAAAAATGCTTCTCCTGACGAAAACGAACAGCAAGAGTCTTAAAGTTACTATGTTGTTTTTCCAGATGACCTAAAAGCTCTTCTAAATTAGGAACAGACTTTTCCTGAGCCGCACCGGCAGAGATACAGAACACACTCAAAAAACAATAAATCAGTCTCGGCCATAGGCCGAATCCACAATTTTTCATTTTGATTTTGTACTTTTTACTTTATTAAAAAAGCAGACTCCGTCCCCGTGGGTTGCAAAATAAAAACCAGACAACCCTTTAAATACACTACAACTGATAATCTGTCTTCCATTGAACTTGAACCAGAATCTTCGCATTCAGTCACAAATGACTTTTGAGTGTATAAAATGACTCTTTATGTCATGTCAACTTCTGCTGGTCTGAGAATTCTTACGATCCATCGTGTCACAACTTCACAAGCTAAAAGTTTAATTCAAATAGAAACTACTGTCAAGGGCCTGTAAACGGCTACTTACCTATCTTAACATGGGTCGTAGTGATAAGATACCACAGGAAGTCAAAGACGCTAATCACCAATGTCACATAAATATTGATTCTGGATTTATCCAACTCTCGAACAATAAAAATTCCCTGTTTCACAACTGGAAGTAGTCTCAGACGTGGCTTATACAGAACACTTTCTGGACACAAACAGGAAATCCGGGGAACTATTGAAAAGACAAGAAAAAAATCCTCACTATCGAGCAAATAATGAGGATTTTGCAATGGGCGGTACCGGACTTGAACCAATGACCTCCTGCCTGTCGAGCATGAAGGTCGCTCATGAGTAGTTAGTTGTTTTCCATCAGGAGAAGTGGCACAGTATGAAGCTGTTGGTTAGGCGAAGCTGTTCGGGTTTTGGCAAGACAAATCGTAAGTCTCTGCCAGGCTAATCTGTCGAACTCGACGTTTGCCGGGTTGTTTTTTTACGCTGATTTTTTGATTTCTTCTGAGACTTCTTCTGTCGTCACGGGCATTACCATCTTTTCGTACCGTGTCCTGAATGATACTGTGCAATATCCGTAGAAAAGGCCGATAACGCAGGCGATCATTTCGGGGATGGCAATTTCCACGTAAGCAGCCATTGTCCCGGCGCCTGACATGAATTGAAGTGCGAAAAATACGCCGGCTCCGAGGAACCATGCGGGGATGAAATCGAGGATTTTGACTTTTTCCGCACACATGACTGGGATGACTACAATGAAGACTGCAAGTGCAAGGCCCCAATATCCGCCCAATGGGCCGACGAGAACGCCGAAGAGTTTGAAGATGGCGATTGCCGCAATAATTCCGCAAGCGTAACCAATTGCAGTTTTACCGGCCATTTTGGGTGTGCATCCGGCGAGGAAGTACATGGCCCATGCCTGGAAAGAAACCCATGTTAGCAAGCCCAAGTCGGGACCGCTAATTGATTCAGGGCCGATTTTAATGTACGGAGTCAGGAGCATCATTGAGGCAGCTTGTAAAGCGACGAAGATGGGGAATACGATGAATTTGGAAAACGGCATAGCTATTCCTTGAAATAAGAACCTGTAATATTTTAAAAACTTGATTTATTTAAGATTAACGACTTTTTCCGGTGGAATCAAGTTTAAAAACAATTAGATAGGTACCGGTGGCATAGCCTAATAGTCATAACTGGCTGAAGCGATAGCTTAGGTCTTTCAAGGAGGGCAAGCTCTTTATTGGTCCGTCTTAGAATTCTCCAGCACTTAATACAATCTAAAAACCATTTATGGCCAGGCCGTTCATATATTGAACTTGGAGAGTATCTCACTTGCTACTGGTGGGCATCCGGAAACGAAGACTCCACAGTCCTTATGTTTGGCCGTACAGTTGCCCACGCACAGAGTGCCACTTGGCAATGTCTCATGACCTTTACCGATAGCGATAATAATATCCTTCTCATCGGGTGTGCTATCACGTAACTGTTGTCCATATTTCTTTAGAAACATAAATAATGTTGATTGGCATGCACTGCAGGATTGTTCGTCCAAAATAGTAAATCCTGAGAATTCCATCGACAGCTCTTCTGGGGGCAGGGCAAAAGAGCTTTGAACATCTTTCCAGTTTTGAGGATGTGCGGCGATTGAATCAAGATCAATTACACCATACCCTCTTTGGGCTGCTATCCGTAAATGTGGGACATCATAGGCAGAGATTCCCATTATACCACATGCAAGCGAATCGGTCGCAAAGGCATCGACACCAACAAGTACCACGCCCAATGCCTTGGGTTTACCCGCACTTGGTCCGAGTCCCTCCAAGCCGATTGTTCCGTCAATGATCGATAGATGAGGACGTAACACCGAAGACATATCAGCGATGGCTATATCCAATGGCCTTTCCTCATGTCCGGCCAGTCGCGCCAACATATGTAAATCTACTTTGGAACGTCGCCACAAACATCCCTTCATGTTTTTTACCGACAGCGTTACACCCGTATGCATATGCGTTTTCATCACAGGAATTGAAACAATAATATCATATTCTTCAATCTCCTTGCATACCTTAAGCGATTTAATTGCAACGCCACCAGGGATATCAAAAGTCTCATACCGGCGCACGTCCATATCGATCAAAGGGCAATTTCGCTCTTTGGCAACAGCGGCAATACCACTGTTTTCAAAGGCTTCTAACGTAGTAACGCCGGTTATTGGGCTTTCACCTACGGCAACATCGGCCCCGGATTCTCTAAAGGCATCAATTGCAGCAGCCACGACCTGCGGATGTGTTGTTATGCCCGTTTCAGGTTTTACATTCCGGCCAACATTAGGCTTGAGTAATACACGTTTGTTGTTCGCCGGCGACAAATCAATATTCGAAAGGGCTTTTCTCGTGTTATTGTAAGGACCATCTCCCGATGCCCAAAAAACCGATGGCAAAGATGCGTCAAGTTTGAAAGGTGTATGCGGTATCAATTAAGAACACTCACAATATATGCTTCTTCAAGTTCAATAATTCTGCAATCTACACAACAGTTATACCTTAGCAAATTCCCCCCAAAATCGCAAGTAGAGAATGTAGTTTGACGCAAAACAAGCAGGATAGGTGGCTAGCCCAAAGTTGCTCATCGCAGGGATCTAAAGGCGTTAACCAGGAACTGGAAAAATCCGTACGGGCTATACATATCAAAAAAGCAAATCAACGACAGTAAAACTGTAAATGCAAGGAGTCCTATTAACATAATTTTCAACCGGGTTAGGAAAAAACCGAGATTTAATCCTATGGCAAACAGAAGCACAAGACAAAAAAGGATCGCAGCTATATCAGGGTCCACTAGTCCTTAAACCAGCGTAGTTGGAAGCGATAAATTGTTTTTGATTATCAAAAACTACTCGAAATGATCCTTTCAGTGCAGTATAATGCACTTGTTCGTTTAAGTAACAAATTCATACAA
>SDBT01016703.1_pt1 | contig 11610 bp, 15 predicted proteins | sample 2277101 | NCBI WGS metagenome assembly SDBT01 (sample SAMN10404973, study PRJNA504765) | marine sediment metagenome | isolation source: marine sediment core GS10_PC15, 103 cmbsf | place: Arctic Ocean: Southern Knipovich Ridge | collected 2010
TGATTCACTATGACCGCAACAGGGCAATCCCCCTTGGGTTCTTGGGACACTCCCCTACTCCTTCCCTACTATATTCTGAAACACCCCTGCCCAGTCCCTGGCTCTGCCAGCAACATCAAACCGTGCATATACCTCAGCAAGGCGGGCAGTGTTCACCGTGGGGTCTTGTCGGGAGTTGTAGGCAGATAGCATCGCGTCCGCCCAGTCTTCTATTGACCTCATGGGTAGCACAAGGGAACTATCAAAAAGAGTACTCCCTCCCACCATACTTGCCAGCACAGGTACCCCCTTGGCGAGTAGCTCCATTATGGGTACGTCTGATCCACGGGCATTATAATCGTTGGTGAGGCGAGGGACAAGCGCAATATCCATTGGAATATGGGAGAGGAGAGTGTAGTAGTCTGAGGGGGCAGGAAATGGTAAGGTGTGTACTTGACTTATAGGGGCTATTGCAGTAGCCCCTCTGTCCAATGGTTCCAGCCTTGCCTGAATTTGCGTTGGCACACATCCAACAAATGTAACATGGGCTGTGGGCATCTTCTGTAGGCATTCCCAAACAGCCTCGTCTATTAAATCAATATCTCCTTGTTGTCCCTCATCCGCAAAGCAGACAATATCAAATCGGGCAGGACTACATGTGGGTGGGGAGGGTAGTATCCGCCCCACCTCCACCATGTCCTCCAACACAGCTGCTTGGGGATGGTCGGTGCCCGTGGGTAATCCCAGTTCCTTCAGCAACTCCATCCGGCGAACCGCAATAAAGTCGGCAGTTAGGAGAAGGGAACGATGAAGCTCCACGTTCAATGGAGTGAATGTCAGAGCCTTGGGGTGATGGGAGGGGATGTCGAATAAAGGCTCATCGATATCGAAGACCACAATCTTCCCCACGTATTGCAGCCGGGACAATGTGATGTAATCTTGTGGACTGATTTGTCTAACCATGATGATGTCATAACTGAGTGCGAACTGGAAGTCCAGCACTGTAGCACAGTCCACTATGACCTTACCTCTTGCCACATGGGTTACTGCTTCCGCTGGTATGATGTGCCGACGTAAGGCAGCAAGGGAGTCATCCACGATGAAGAGCACCCTTACAGCTTTGTCAGGCGCCTCCTCCATGACACACTTCTCCGCATAGGCTCGGATCTTCAGTATCTCATCAATAGAGAATGGGGCGGAGAGACCGTGGCCGTGTATGAACTCCTGCGTCACCCTCTCTGCAATCCGCTCCACAATCGCATAATCCCCATCCTGAAGATCGTATTGCGTTCCCCCAAACACAAAACTCCAAATCCGTTGCACTACTGTCCGCACAACCTTTCCACCGCAAATCTTTCGGACAATGAAGTCCGGGTACATTCTTACCCCATCTCCCCAACTAAGCATGGTCAACCTCCTCTTGTAGCGCCTCCGCGAGAAACTGGCTCTCTTCCAATGCCCTACCTTGGTACGACTTCAGGGAACACAGATATAACCACTCCTCGGCTCGGGTAATCCCCACATACATTAACCGTCGTTCCTCTTCCAGCGATTCCGCCAGATGATGGGGCAAGAGTCGCTGAGATACGCCTGCAATGAATACCGTATTCCACTCCAGCCCCTTTGCGCGATGGAGGGTCAGCAACTCAACACACCCCTTATTGTCCTCGTTACTAACCCCAGTCTTCTGCATGGTCTCTGTAAAGATAAGGAACTTCTTTAAAGTCTCGAATCGAGCTGCGACACTTTGGAGTTCGTCCAGATTTGCAATACGACTGTTGTCTGGACTCTCCTCAACCTCACTGCTGGAGACATAATCATCATACCCGGTCCACTCACGGGTAACACGAACCATATCATTAGGGGATGTCCCCAATCTACGATCCCTAAGAGCCCATATAGTATCTGATAACTTTGCGGCATTGCGCTTCATGTACGACTTGGAGAATTGGGAGGTGGTGGCATTGGTGGCAGCCTTGAGTAAGCTACAGCCGCTCTTACCCGCCATCTGCTCTACCTCACGAAGAAACACCTTGCCTAAGTATCGAGATGGCACATTATACACTCGCCGGAATGCATCATCTTCGTCGTACTCCACAAGGCGTAAGTAGGATAGAATATCCCTAATCTCCTTACGGCCATAGAATCCCAGAGAACCCACAACAGTGTAAGGTATACCCAATGACACCATCCGGTCTTCCAGTGCGCGGGACTGGGCGTTGGTGCGGTACAGGACAGCGGTACTTCCCTCACCTCCTCCCGCACGTCTCTCCAGAATCTTCTCGCAGATGAATGCCGCCTCATGTCCCTCATCCAAGACCTGAGTTGATAGGACATGGCCAGGCGTACTCCGATCTGCTACGGCCACCTTTGCCAGACGATCCTCGTTATTGGAGATGAGGTTGTTGGCAACAGCAATAATCTCTGGACAGGAGCGGTAATTAGTCTCCATGCGGATCACAGTTGCTGTGGGGAAGTAGGCAGTGAAGTTGATGGTGTATGCAGGTACTGCGCCCCTCCAGGAGTAAACGCTATTGAGGACAACAACGTCGTTAGCACTATAGGTATGGTCCTTCTCAACATCCAAAGAGTAAACCGGCCCTTTGTACTCACTAATGTGAATTGCGTCAATATCCTGCCAAGTGTTCTGGCCATCAGGCAGGGGAACGAGCATCAGTTCAGGTATTAAGTTACAAGCAAAAACCTCAAAGTACGTACCTCGGATATTTCCGCCGGTATGGGCGTGGGGAAATGGATAAAATGGGTACTGGAAGTAGTGGTTGTGGTCTACCAAGACGCTGACTCCGTGCTGGTAATTCTCACCGTGCGGAGAAAGAGCCGCAAACACCTTACGGATAGAATCTTTAGTATAATGCCGTGTTCCGTTCGGGGGTTCAAATGTAATTGTAGGAATACCATACTTGGCAGCAATGATACTCTCATGGATACTGGCGTCGGTACGACTCGCGTGGACTTTGAGTATCCAAACCCTATCAGCTTTTTCCATGCGACTACGCTGTCCAAGATGAAAAACCCCCTCCGAGTTGAAGAGTTGACACCATCCAACCCGAAAACCAAAGTTGGCTCTCCACATCAGGTAGGTAACGCATACCTTAGATCGCCTATTCGCCCACCGAACCAATAAACGATGGTTAGGAGTCATCGGTACTGATTTCTTGCCCACGATCATCGTAAATAGTGAGCCATGATACGGGCGCGAAGCGACTTGAATCTTCCTCTTACCTGTTGACTTTTGCGCATTGCGATTCCACGGCCTTACGTAGTCGTCTCGGGAGAGTTCCTCGACCCTTTTCTCATTGCCATCAGCAAGACGAATCCTGACACCAGGGGGATGGCACTGGTCGTCATCTCCAACCACCATGATATTCCCATCATCCTTATCACACAGTTGCCGGAGGATCTCAAATTGAGCCCCGTTGGTATCTTGGAACTCATCAATGAGGTAGTAGTCAAGGATACTGGTGTAGGCTTGTCGGATGCTGTCATTGGCCTTGAACATCCGATAGACTTCCAGCAGTAGATCATCGAAGTCTAACTTGCGTAACTTCCGTTTGGCTTTCTCATAGCCGCTGTATATTGCACATAGCTTTGCTAGGGGAAGTCCCTCAAGGGAGAATGGTAGTCCATCGGAAGCTGCCAGAGCCTCGGGCATATACAATTCGTTCTTTGCGCGGGATATCAGCCTAATCACATCTGCTGGATTGAAGGTGGCCACACCTACTATCTCCTTCATAGCGTCCGTCACCAGACGTATGGGGAGCCAGGATTCCACGAGATCGAACCCACGCATCTTGGGATCATACCAGTCCATCTCATTGCGGAGTATCTTCAGGCAGATGGAATGGAATGTGCCGAGGTTGAGATCGGTTAAGGCATCGTCACTTATAAGCCCCTCTAATCTATTAGCCATCTCACCAGCGGCCTTCTTAGTGAAGGTTACCGCAAGGATGGTCTCAGGGGATATGCCATATTCATTGATGAGGTGAGCAATCCGATAAGTGATGACTCTGGTCTTTCCCGATCCAGGGACAGAGATTATCTGTATGGGGCCGTCCTTGTGGGTTACGGCTTGGACTTGGGCAGGGTTGAGTGAATCAAGAAGTTTAACCATCTGCTGTTCTGTCCCCTTCTTAAAAGTGGAAGGGCGTGCAACCCACCCCCGGCGATGAACCGAGAGCTGTGATTATCAATCACGGGTTGTTTGTCACGCCCATACCCTTACCCCCGTTAGTCCGTTACCAAAACAGCCTCTGGAATTTCACTGGGACGCGGCTGGGTCCCGAGATAAACCAGATAGTAGTTCGGCCTACCTGCGCGGAAGCACCTGTCACACCCCAGTGACTTATCCTGAGGCACCTGCTGCCAGTACACGTAGCGGCAATGGAGACATCCATACTTCTCGTTGCCTGTGCGTGGCACGAACACCTCTTCAAACGCCCCTTCAAAATGATCTACATGCGCATGTTCCAACTTTACATGTTTTACAACTTCCCCATATGCAAAGTGCTGTACCGTGATTTCAGTGACGATGTAAGCGATGGCCAATAGAAAAGCTATCACTAAACCAAGCAGCAGACTGGAAGTAAATTTCTTATACATTAGTCACGCTCCCTTTCCTTTAACAACCTCCCCAACTTCTTCACACCCAGTGCAAGGGCCAGCAATTGCATGCTCTCGAAACACGGCACCGTCCCACCACTCTCCCACGTGGATGCACTCACCCTACTCACCCCCGCTCTCCGTGCAACCTCACTGATTGACAGTTTAGCGGCCTTCCGAAGCCTCCGCATCTTATCGGGGTCGAAGACCTTGATGTTGTCTGATTGAATATCCATAGTTGTATTGTAACATGGGAATGGCGAGGCGTAAAGGGTAATAATTGCCCTTTACGATCAGCAGGGGTCGTGCTATAATAATCACAGACGCTGCGTAGGCCCAATAGATAAGGATCAGAAATGGAAATGAAGCGGAGAGAGGTTAGAATAACTAAGCGAGATGGTAAACCGATAGCCAAGTTGTGTTGTCCTGAATGTGGACTGGTGGCTACATTGGACAATGACCAATTTCACGGATTAACCTCCACTCAATGCACAAGATGCCCCTTTCATGACACTGTCCAGTGGTATAAGAGTGTTACGGACAGGGCATTGGTTAAATACTACAGCCATGCTGATAATGAACGCCCACCCCGAAACATGCTTCGATAAAGGAGGAGCGGTAATGAAATTAGAGTGTCTGTACGGGGAATTACGACTCATGCCTGAAACAGTCGTGGAGAGAGTATATCTGGAGGGGGTATTGAATGTGCATGAAGCTGGCCATACTTGTATAGGCACACGAGTGGAAGTCGCTCCCATAGCAACTGGGCTGACATTTCACATCTCAATTTCCAGTGCCCCGTCTAGGAGGGCTACACCAGATGCCTAAATACGTATTTGAACTCCCTCACAACAATCCAACATCCGGTGGGGTCTATCACACAATCAACATAGCAAGGAAGCTCAATGCCCATGTTCGGTTCAATCAAATCTCCCATCGAGGGTCACGCAGAGGGAGTTTGGATATGTCCGTGGGCCTCCCGGATAATGCTTTTCCTGAATGTGATTACGCAATTACCTATTCGGACTCCCCACTCTTGGATGCACTGCTTAAACTACCACAGGTAGGCAAGGTGGGCATCCTCATGCTGTCTTACGGAATGGCTATCAACAGGGAGCGGAAGAATGTAATGAGCCACGGAGTAACAGTAATGACCTCCACCTTTCGCACACAGGAACTCATTATGGTTGATCGCTCTGAGAGGTTGTTCAAGTCTGACGGTAGTATAATCCACCATGTTGGGTTTGGATTCAACCCTGAGCCATTCTACCCTGTGCCCACACCCAAGCCAACAGAGTGTTACGCTGCCCTATACCGTCACCCTAGTAAGGATAAAAAATATGACTTAGCCAGATCAATAGCCCTACAGCTTTGCACCGAGGGTCTGATTGATGGTTATATAACATTCGGGCCAACTGTAGTGGAGAGGGATGGGTTGGAGCCAGGATGCATAGGACATGTCCACAATGCCACTACGGATGAACTCCGAGAACTGTTCAACGCCTGTTCTGTATTCATCATGCCATCTATCACAGAGGGGCTGAACCGCACCCCCGCTGAGGCCACCTTGTGTGGATGTCCGAGTGTACTGTGTGATGGGGCGAAGGGGGAACTTTACTTCCCTGGTGTGAATTGCAAATGGGTACTCAAGGATTCATATGCAGCCACACTCAACGCCGCCAGAGATATCCTGTCCAACAGATATGAGGAGGAGTGGGCAGAGGATATGCTACACCGGGTAAAACCCTATACTTTCACATCGGTGGCTGAGAAGATAAAAGTTGCTATGGAGGTGGGTTAATGAAAACACTACACATGGAGACCACAAAAATACCCCCCGAGAAGACAGCACAACAAGTCGCAACCCTGCTTGGACAGGCAGGAGCATGTGCCGTTCAAACAGAATACAAAAACCGGAAAGTGGTAGCTCTTTCCTTCACAATAGAGATTAACACAGGCTCCCACAGTACGCCCCAGATCCATGCTATGCCTTTCCGGTTACCAATACAGGTAGACCCCCTATTCATCATCTTCCAAGGACGACGATCTCGCTATAAGAGATCGACATTCACCGAGCAGGATCAGGCAAAGGCCGAACGTGTTGCATGGCGGCAGATACTACGTTGGGTTGAAGCGCAACTTGCCTTGATTGAAATTGGTATGGTTAAAATGGAGGAGGTGTTCCTTCCCTATATGCAGGTTGGGATCAACGAGACCTTTTATCAGCGACTCGCCGCCAACAGCTTTCAGCAGTTACTTCCACCACCGCCAGGAGAATGATAAATGAAAACCCCATTAGAGCAGCTTACCGGATTCCTCAATAGCCAGGATCATGTCCATGTGGTCACAAATGATTTCGATGAAATTCAATACACCGTAGAGACTAAAGATGGAGGAGAGACTTCTGTCAAGTTAGAGTCTGATGGGATATCTTTCATATTCGATGAATGTGGCCGCTTCAAAGGACTTATCAATTGGAAGGGGTAACAACAGTGCATGTATCATTCATAATCCCAATCCACAACCAACTGGATCTACTCCAGCGCTGTATCACATCCATCCTTCTCACAGCCGCAAAGGTAGACTACACCATCGTTCTTGTGGATGATGGTTCAACCGATCCCCAAATCCAAACCTATTGCCAGAGGCTAGTCAAGTGTAGTAACCATTCACAGATAATCTATCTACACACCGCCACTGAGGGGTTCAGCGCAGCCTATAACTGGGGGATGGTTGAGAGTCCCAACCGCACCACCCACTATGTGTTAATAAACACAGATATTGAAATCGGAACACCTGATTGGACATCCAGTCTCCGTAGTTTATCGGACATGCCCGATATTGGGTTGTTCGGACCCATATCCAACAACGCTAGAGCCCAGTCCATTCCCCTCCTCCAAGGGGGTGGATTACCAAAAGGAGAGACGGTATACTCCTTCACTAAACTGGTTGCTACCCTGACCGAACATCGGAGACCTCCGATATACCTTATCCATGATTTCTGCTACATTGTGAGGAAGGATGTTATTGATGACATTGGGTATCTTAATAAGGACGTCTTCCCTCACTATGGAGCGAAAGATGATCTGTCCCTGCGGGCTGTGAATGCCGGGTGGCGGGGGGTTATCCTTGATGATGTGTTTGTGTATCGCGTCAGTTCCAAGCCCCGTGACCCAAGGAATCCCAGTGGTCTTGTGGCCACGGCTTCCCGGACATTGACTGATAAATATGGAGAGGATTATGTTGGGAACCTGCGCGCACAGGGACAGGCGGGATTGAACTATCTACGGGGAGCGATGGTTATGCATTATAGGCAGTTGTGGGGAATGCCGAGGAGGGTACAGTGAGAAGATCGGGACCAATCATGTGGGTCAGGGATGATGATAACTTCATCGACCAGTACTTCGATCCATCAGGCGCTCGGTACCAACCACCAGGGGATAGGTTTGAGATTGACCACCTGGAAGTGGCGTTGAAGTATGTGAAGAACTTCCGCGTGGCTATTGATGGTGGGGCGTATTATGGGAGTTGGGCGAGGTACATGGCAGTACATTTTGGTGATGTGCAAGCGTTTGAACCTAATCTGGACACTTGTGTTTGCCTCCATCGGAACACTCATCCTTCGGGTAATGTATCTTCCATATGTGTGTCTCTAGGAAATCTGAATGGGCAAAGTGTAGTTGGTAAAGGTAAGATGTATCACCATCCGGGCATGGATACAGTACTAGCAACTATACAAGTGCCCTCTGATAGTTCACTTCTCTCTCCAGACCATCGGCGCATGATTACAATTGATAGTTTGAGTCTACACGACCTTGACTTCCTCAAACTCGACATAGAGGGATATGAATACTTCGCTCTTCAAGGTGCAGTGGAAACACTTAAACGCTGCCACCCAGTGGTGATGTTCGAGGAGAATATCCGAGGGGAACTGGAACATGGTGTGGAACCGGGCTCCTGTGACAAACTGCTCACAGATCTCGGTGCCACTCTTGTTGACCGCATTGGCAGTGACCATATTTATGCATGGGAGGATTGATAATGCTACAGTTACTAGCGAGCGCAGCTCTTTTCCTTTTGGCAACGGTGGCTTTGGACTTAAAGTCCATCAAAGCCCGGCATGGCGGAGAATGGCTCATTGATATTATAATCATGGTGCTATCCGCATTAGGTGGGATGCTCTTCTGGGGGTGGCTAAATAGTGGGTGATCGTGTAATAAACAATCCCCTCATAGTCATAGACCACAACACCCTCTCCACCTTTCATGTAAATGAAGGAGATACCGTGGTCATAGGACTACCCCCTATGCCTGGGATAGAGGAAGCTGCTCTAATCCAACATGTACTAGACCAGATAAAGGGTCTCTTTGTTCTTCTCGGTATCCAACAGTCAACGCTGCTTATTATACCAAAAGGCATCACACTTGAATCACTGGACGATGAGGCAATGGCAAGCGCGGGGTGGGTGCGAAAGGGGGAGGATTATGCCGGATAAGGTTCTATTCTTCTCAGTTGTGGATGACAGCACTCAACATCAGCAGTTCGTCATACCGTTCATTGCAAGCGCATTGATTACCCATCCGAATGCAAGCTGCGAGGTACGAGTACCCAACCCCCCACAGTTCTTCGCAACCTTCGCAAAAGAGTTCGACTCCCTTATCCCGATATTCAAGGGAAGGAATTTCTATGTAGGGCCATGGCCTAATGAACTCAATACAGCCAAATTCAAGGACCAATCTAGCCCCGGAGCCTTAGTACGATTTCTCTGTCTGCCGTATATCAAGCGCCACTCCTGCACCTACATCTCCGATATTGACATGCTCTTCATCAATGACATTCTCCCCGGCCACAAAGCCATCATGGAGAGCACAGGATTTCCCTACACCAATATTATCCGACCCAACACCAAACGCATGACAGGGTGCATGATGGTTAAGAGTAAGGAATACTACGATGCCGTGGCACCTGTTATAGAAAGGTACCTCTCCGCCCCCGAATCCATCTATTACCCCATCTCCAAGGATGAGGAACTACTCTACAGGCTCATAGAGGAATCCAGCTTACCCCTACCTGACCCAACATGGAGTGACTTATATCGGCCTAGCTCATCCATCCACACATCGCTGAATCGCAACATAGACATGGACGGAGATTGGCGAGAGAGTCCACCTTCATGGGGGCTCACGCCTGAGAAGTTACAACAAGCTAAGGCATTATTCGCTACACCGGAATGGCAGGCAATGGTGTTCCCGAAAGCATATCAAGAGAATATCCTTGATCCGATTAGGGCAAGGATAACAGTAGGAGAACAGGTTAGATGAAAATCCTTGTAGCGCAACAGCGCCTATACCGTCTCGGTGGTTCTGAACAGGCTGCCCTTGCCATGATTGAGGAACTGGTGGTGCGGGGGCATGACGTAGAGGTCTTTGCGCCAATAGTACAGAAAGAGGATCATTATGGGTTATCCCAAATGGCCGCAGAAGTATCTAAGTTGGCTCCCGTGGTGGGACGTTTAGAGGGATCTTATGATAGGATATTCGTAGCCCATCAGCCGATAGCACGAAGAGTGGCACAGGGCCTACTCCATCACTCCCTTACCGGCTTCGCCACACAGACTTGTCACGGTATCTTCCCTCGCATGGAGCAGCACTCCTGCGGGCTAGATGCTTATGTGGCTATATCTGATGAGGTATGGAATCATCTACAGTCAAGAGGAGTATCCTCAACCGTCATCCATAATGGCGTCAACTGTGACAGGTACAAACCCCGCACCCCCATCAACCGTGAATTGAAAACAGTCCTCTCCTTAGTCCAGACCGGTCCCGCTATGGGAATGGTGAAGAGAGTATGCAAGAAACTGGGACTGAAATACCTACACTGCCATAAAATCAACACCCCGACGTGGGACATAGAGAACCTGATGAATGAAGCTGATCTTGTGGTCAGCTTGGGCAGGGGAGCTTACGAAGCAATGGCCTGCGGTCGTGCTGTGGTGGTTCTTGACAGCCGAGAATACGCAGGTGAGGGGTGTTTGGCAGATGGTATTGTCACAGAGGGCAACTGGCAGGAGTTATTGAAGTTCAACTTCTCAGGTAGACGTTACCGGATAGAGTATGACGATGCCGATTTGATTGCAGAGTTTGCTAAATACACATCGGCCATGGGGGAGGTTAATAGGCAGATCGCCTTAGAGACCTTCAACATCCGTCACCAAGTTGGTAAGTACTTGGCCTTGGGGGATTCCAGTAAATGAGAAAAGTGATTTACATAACGGGCATCACCTGCACAGGTAAAGGCACGACAGCAAAACGGGTTTGTAAAAGTTTGGGTCTCCCCCGTGTTATTCTGGATCACATGTGCCGATACGCAGGCAAGGAACTAGGCCACCCCAATCCCAGGAAGCTGACGATACCCTCATACTGGAAAGACATCCCAGATGCCCGTGCTGTGAAGAAACGAGCTTACGAGAAGGTGTTTACGGGACTGGAAGGCGACTTGGTCATTGAGGGCTCCACACTCTTCTATGAAAAAGATCGAAGCATCATCCATGAAATAATAGGTGAACACGAAAGTGTCTTTTTCCTCATAGATGTGTCTTTTAACGCCTGGTTGACTCTCTGCCAAATGAGAGCGGATCGTCCCCCGGACAAGTGGCCTGAAACCAAGGCTCTCCTGCCCACAGCTGCCTCATACGAGATATACCTTGAGGCCAAGGGGAGATTCCAGCCGCCTGAACATTTCTGGACCATCTCCCATCCTACCGAATTGAAAGCCTTTGGTTTTAGAGCATACCAGAAGCCGGGCTTCACAGACAAAAAGTGGGAGAGCTTGAAGTTGCCGCCCCTCCGAGGTAAGACACTCTTGGATCTGGCCTGCAATGAAGGCTGGATGTGCCGACAGGCATTGGAACAGGGAGCAGCGAGAGCGTTGGGCGTAGACTACAACTTCCGCTACTTGAAATTAGCCCACCGGAGAGGTATAGAGACTCAGTTCCTCGATCTGGAGCATCTT
>SDBT01016704.1_pt1 | contig 11609 bp, 29 predicted proteins | sample 2277101 | NCBI WGS metagenome assembly SDBT01 (sample SAMN10404973, study PRJNA504765) | marine sediment metagenome | isolation source: marine sediment core GS10_PC15, 103 cmbsf | place: Arctic Ocean: Southern Knipovich Ridge | collected 2010
AGCCCTGGCGATACCATCACGATCTAAGGTAAATGTTTCTGCTTCCTCTATCGCGTCCTGAACTTCGGGCATATTCAAATATTTCCTACCGAGCCTCAAAAGTTCTTTCCTATCCGTACACTTAGATATAACCTGAGCTGCTTTGGCTACATCGGACGAATCAAGGTATTCCTTAACAAAAAGCCTGACTTTCTCCCTCTTCGTTGCTGTCATATAAACGATCCAGCAATAATCTTGAAATCTAAAGTTTCAGTAATAGTATGCGGCCCCAACATATCAACAATGGTTACATAAAAGACATAATTCCCAGGCGCTAAGTTACGCGGGTAATACGGCAACCACCATTCGGTAAGCTCGTTACCCTCATAATCCATTACCTTGCGAAACTCCAAAACTTCGCCCATACTATCAAGTATCGCCGCTTCAGCCGTCAAATAAACTTTACCATCGACAGTAGTCACATTGGCTAAAACAAAATACAACACTACTGCATCTTTTGCATAAAAGACAGGCTCCACAACTCTCTGCCCACTAGGGCTTGTAAGATCCCGAGTTACAAACTCCATCACTGTAAACGCAAACTCGGGATTCAACTTTCCGGGTAAACTTGCACATCCGAACACTAGGACCGCCATTGCCAATACAATGGCACCAACGCCAAACCAAAGAATACAATCAGCCAGTCTTTTCATTTTTTCTCCCCTGTTTATCCATAATGTTTTTTAACTCCAATAAACTACTGGCAGATAACAGCTCCGCAAACTTGCTGGTCTCGACCTGTGGATCAAGCCGTTTGCCCTGATTAAAATATGACGGACGATATGTTTTCTTTTTAGGCATCTCGCCCTCCAAGCATAGCATATTTATTTTTGTACATTATGTTAACTTATAAACTTTTATTTTGTAAAACCAATCTTCTGTATCTAATACTTGAGTGCCACCAGACCCATCCAAATAAACAATACCGTGCACACCTGTTTGTACAGTAATATTATTATTATCACCTTGATATATTGTCAGACCCGAACTAAAACCCGGTGAATTAATATCAGAAACTCCTGTCATTATCTCAAAACTATTTGCATCAGTCCCATCAGTACTGATTAATACTTTCACCAACAAATCACTCAGCGGAGCATCCAGATTATGAGCAACACTTTCATCAGTATTTTTTGTACTAACATTAACATCAGCAGTCGCACCACTGTCACTACCTGTCAATTCACGACCGTCAATAAAAACCCCTGTGCCGGTAACATCTTTCAACGTAAGCACAGAACCTGTATCAGCTGTCACGATACCCGTATTGCCTGACGTCGCTTCGGTAATCACTTCACCTACTGTAAAAGTCCCCGACAAGTTATCATAATCAACAATCGCACTACCCATACGTACATTGGTAAAATCACTACGGCCAATAAAACCTGTGTCGTAGCTAGGCAAGAGGATCGCTTTTGCTTCAGCCAAGGTTTTCTTTACAAAAACACCAGCTCCGGAAGCCACTAAAAAATCACTTGCTGCAGTCGCCAAAACATGTTTTGTATATTGCGTGTGATCATCGTCCGCTAAACCGCCAAGGGCCCCATGGTCTAATGCTGCATCAGCATCATCAACATATTTCTTAGTTGCTGCATCCTGGTCTAGGACTGGGTCTGTTAATTCATTTATTTTATGAGAGTTCATATCCACAGATCCTGTTACGGATATGTCTCCACGTTCATTAACATAAAAAACAGGAGTATTATCTGCTACGTTCCAAACTGCAAAGAGACCTGTCATACCCCCAATAACAACATCTATACAATCTGTTCCTTTTATTCTAATTGCATCAGCACCATCAGGGTTTTGCTCAGATACCAAGTCTCCAAATCCCAACGAAACGTCACCAGTTGCGGAAACCGACAGGCCATTGCTAAACGATATCGAACCATCTTCATTAACTGTAAACAGAGTTGTGCCTTCACCATCTTTCGTCACCTTAAAAAAAGCAGTTGTAGTATCGTTGTCACTATCTATATCAATATAATAACTATTTTCAGCAGATTTTCTAATGTTTAGTGACACCGATACCTCTGAACACAATTCATCAATAATTAATTTATGGCCATCCGCATAAGTCAAGGTCATAATATGGCCCTGGCCAATATTGGTATTAAGAACCCGGCCATGCTCTTCTACAAGAGTCACGGAATATTCCCAACACGCATCAAGTTTTTTAAGCCGGTTGCCCATTATCCTGCTTCTCAATATTTGCTGTTTGCACTGCCTCAATCAACTTCTCTATAATCTCAATGGTGTTTTTCGCCTCTACCAAATTGCCATTAACTTGCAAACCGTTTAAAATATTTACCAACATCTTTTGTTGTTCTTTCGAATCTACAGTCATTTTTCCCCCTATACGCCAAACTCTGCTAACATTTCATTTACCTCGTCTATGTCTGCCAGCCTAGCATCTTTAGTATCAATCAACATAGCCTTTTTATCTTTAAGCTCTTCCTTACTATACCTTTTAATATGTTCTATAATTTCAGTAACTACCAATATGTCGCCTTTGAGCTTATAAACCTTTGCCATCCTGTTACCTCTTTATACATATGCTATTTGATGATCGCCACCCTCATCGTCGGTGAACCAGAGTTCGGTTGGCGACGCTGTCTTTACCCACAATTGCCCGTATGCTGTTGTGTCTGCGCTAGCTGCTGCTCGTTCCTTTAAAGACATTGTACCTTCAATCGTTAACTTTTGGTTTGGGCTCGGTGTCCCGATACCTAAATTGCCAGTACTTGTGATTCTAATTTTCTCAACTCTACCGGGAGAAAAAATTATTGGAGCTGCTCCGCTATTTACTGTTGATAATAAGAATGCACTCGTACCCTGACCTTCAAATACAGTCAAATTAGCTTTCGCTAATCCTGCAAAAGTACCTGAAACAGTAGAACCGTAAGCTGCAAACAAAACTTTTGCTGTATCTGCACTTATGTATAGTGCTACATCACCGTCAGTATCAGTAACTGTAGCCCTTATACCGCCACCAAAAATATGAAACGTATCAGTTGCATTTTCTACCGGGGAACCAATAGAAACATTCCCACCACCCGCCTGCATAGTAATCCCGCTCTCACCGTATGCAGTTCCGCCATCTATAATAATACCTGTAGCCCAATTCAATTTTAATTGTGCAAAAGGTGCAGTCCATCCTTCAGCCGTTCTATAAATTGCATATGCATTAGTGCTATGCCAATAAATCCCTCTTTCGTTAGCTACAGTTATAAGATCGCCAAAAGTAATATCGTTACCACCAGAACCCAAATCCAATGCTCTCGCTGGGCTTGCTGTCCCAATTCCAACTTTTCCGGCATTATCAATAATCATTCGTTCGGTACCAGCGGTATCAAATCTTATTTTATCTTCGCCCGCGCTTTCTTCTACTTGAATGCCTGTATCCTGATCATCATCCCACAGGCCCTCTGCAGTAATTTTACCTTCTACATGAAGAAGGGTATCTGGATTGTTTGTCCCTATACCTACCCTTCCGGCAGAGGTAATCGTCATTCTCGGAAGAAACCAGGGCTCTGTGGAGGTATTAGTCCAGAACTCTAATTGATTTGAACTGTGCCTATATTGTACAATCCCTTCAACATTACCGTCCGGATCCCCGAAATAAATACCCCCTACTTTATTTGCAGGGGTTAATATACTCATCCCGCCGTGATCGGAGTTCTCCATTACAAAAGTATCTGCGTCAGAGTTTGCAGTTACAACACCGGCAGTACCTTCGTGAACATGTAGTCTTCCGTCCGGGGCTACTATCCCAATACCAAGCCGCTTATTTGTATTATCCCAAAAAAGATTTGCATTATCGTGATCAATAACAGAAGTTCCGCGAAAAAGTATCGATCCAGCTGTAAAATCCGTTTCTTTCTGATACTGTGTATGGTCATCGTCATCCCGGCCTGTTGTCGCTCCATGATCTATCGAAGCTCCCGTGATTACACCGTCAGAATCAATAGATACCCCATTGCTAAACACAACAGCACCACTTTCATTAATCGAAAAAAGGGTAGCACCAGCATCGTCTTTAGTAATCTTGAAAAAAGCATTGCTAGTATCCTCGTCATGATCTATATCAATTACGTAACTGCCATTAGACCAAATGCGTACTGCCTGTGTAGCCATACCCTAACTCCGTAAAAGATTCCCGGTCAATCTCAATAATCCAACTGTCCGCATAATGTACACGCTGCCGGTATTCCGGCCCCATTTCTGTTTTAACAATTTTACCGTGAGCACCTTCAAGTTCTTTAATGCGATCCCATATATTTTGCACTACTCTTTTCTTTCTGCAACAAACTTTTTGATGTCAGCATCGGAATAACCACCGCCAGCCCATATCTGGGCATCAGACTCGCCAACGCCAAACGTATCCATAATTTGCTGAATACGGGTATACCCCTGTTTCTTCTTTTTTTTCTTAATGATCTTGCCCCCGGTCTGAAACTGTGTTTTACCCGACACATCCGTTGCTTGGCCGAACATTGCTTTAATCACTTTATCGCTTGGCATCTGCTACTCCTTACTTAATACTTCATATGTTTGTTCAAAAGCCTCTTTCTTGCTTACGGAAAACTCACCCCGGGCACCCTTGATAATATAGTCTCCGGGCTCTGCTGCGATTAGACCTACAGAGGTATGAACTAACAAACGGACCTTTGCCTGAAAAGCAGAAACTTCTATAGGCCTCTTCCGTGCTGTAAGTGTTTCCTGTTTATTAAAATCGATCCACCCCTGGTATAAATCCTCAATCGCATTCTTCATTTTCCCCCCAATAGACTATACGCATCTTTAGGCTTCCCTTCCTGTTTCCCAGGGTCGTCAAGCTGGAGCGCTATCACCCCTACCTTGCCCTCTTCCAGAGCACGTTCGAGAGTTTTAATTACAGCATCCTTAAGGCGTACAACAGCATCCCTGGTCATGCCAATAGAGATGACAGGTTTCTTATCAGGCGACAATACCTGAAAAACGAAATTTTCATTTTCCATATCTCCCCTCCATGACTAAAACTTTTCTATGATTTTCGTGATAATCTCAACGATTTCTTTGCCGGTAAGTTTTCCGTCATTTACCCTGTCAGCAGTAAACCGCAATACATCTTTTACCTCTGCGGCAATTTTCTTATATTTCTTTGACTTAATCACTGCTATCACAACAGCAACAACAGAGATAACTATTCCTGATATATAGCTAATTGTTTCCGGATCCATCTCAAATCTCCTTAATTTATTTTTGCCCAACCGAGCTTATTATTACGTGTCAGCTAACCTTACTTAGCTCCTTACGCTGAAAGGTCAGAAGAACCTCCCTAGAGGCAATTGCCAGATGATCAACTCTGGACTTTTCGATTCACCATATACCGCGTACGACGGCAGGCCTAGCTATCGAGAGGTTCGGCCGTTCTGACGGTTTCAACTATACGATAATGAACTTCGGCATTGTGAGCTCATGGCCATTATCATAACTTCCAGTACCGTTGGACTGAAAATTAACTTATTCCTAATTTTTCAATTCCATCTATAAAATCCCTGAATATTGTCTGCAGATCCGTGAGTTCTTGAACCTTTGTTTGATACATCCTATCAACGGTTTCAAACCTATTTTTCCATACCTCCCAGGATATACTTTCGTCCAGATAATCAGACTCCGTTTCTATAGCTTGTTTATCCATCTTCGCCTGCAGCAAGTTTACCCGCCCGTGATAAGGGCAGGACCAGTCCGGCCTTTCCGGAGTTCTGTAACAGACATGGCCGCACATCGGACAATGAATCATCTCCCCCTCCTCTTCTACAGCACTACGTGTAAGCCAATTAAATGTATTGTCGGTACTGCCTGTATCCCCTGCCATACCCCCCCCAATTTATTTACGTAGCCAGGCGAAGCAGTTCTTCAAGGACCTTTGCTGCTGCATCTTTGCCATGAGGACTATTCATAAGAACTTCGTATAACTGTGTTAATATATCAATCCGATTTGTTGTTTCTCTTTCTGTCATTATTTCTCCCCGGCAACTTAATTTTGTGGGTTGTGTTTCAAACCCGGTTTTTACGGAAAAGGACGGTTCCTAAAACCCGGCCTTTTTCTCCTTCACGATTCTTCTTTTTACGATCAGTTGATCTGTTTTACCGATTTTTACAAAAATTAGACCTATGCTTAAACCAAAAAGCAAAACCTGTTTTCCGCGGACAGTTGATGTTCCGCGTCGCTAAGATCGCGAATTTTTTATATATATAAATTACTTATTGTCTTTATTCATCCCCCCCCCCTACCCCCAAATAAGAAAGAGTGTATAAAAAAGTGCATTACAGCTTTAGTAAGTACGATTTCTTAAAAAAAGTGAGATTTCTAATGAGATTATACCCGATCGGGATCATTCCTATTAAAAACCCTCTTTAGTTGCGTCAAACTGCGCCATATGACGCTATCTTTCCTTAACTACCCCGATCTTTGTCTTTATTATACCCGATAGGGATTATTTTCTTGCCTTAAATACCTCCAGGCAGGGATACCGCTAATATGCACCAATGATCAATATTGCATCAATTCTTTCCCCGATTTTTTTTACGATTTATTTTTAGCATAGCCCCACAATTTGTTATAGCAGGGTGAGTTAAGGAGATCATATGTCAATACACCCCGGCCCCCCTTTTGACATTCTTGACAAGGTGGGCATTGTTGGTCACACCAGCCTAGCATGCTGGCGTTCTCACTATTAAATTGTTCTATAGATAGAGTTACTTGGATCGTTATTGTAAGTGTGCCACGATTGTGCTATATTTTTCACGGCTACCCCGTGACTATGGGGAGTGTGTATAGTGTGTACTCGTGTAGCTCGGTGTACCGTACACACGCCGTAATCGTTATAAGTTTGTAATCATTACATATTCGTACAGTACACACACCGTGTTTATTGCATGCTTTGTCTTACAGTCATTACAGTATGCACATCTAATCATTATACAGGTCTACCACTCAATCGTTACGTTATATCGTCTATTGCAATCATAGGAGTATATCAAAGTAATGCTGTATAGGGTATACTAGAGAAGCATAGACTTACCGCCGAAAACCTGTTACACTTCATTTCGTATTGATGTGTTTTTAAGCCGGTATACGAAAAGATCATGTACTGTGCTGTAATATCTCCTCTAGTGTTTGATAAGACGGTCTTGGATATTTTACCGCCGATAACCTGCCACGGCTTAAACCTTCTCCCGGTTGAAATCCATAAATACCGAGAGTCTCTTTAACCTCATTAGGCTTCTTTCTTTCCTTCAACATACCCTGCATTATGTTAACCGCTATCTTGCAATTCTCCAGCTTGTTATGCACTGAACCGCCGTGTTAAAAGCTCGTCAAGCGGGATAACTTCACTAGTATCCGGTTTAATGTCAGGTTGTTTGTATTTACACAGAGTCAACAAATTGGATATCGGTATCACCTTGCTCCCATCAACCTGTTTCTTCCTGTGATTAAACTGATCGGGAATACTGCCAGATTTCATCAATTGAAAGTGTTCCTGTTCATACCGTTGCAAGTAATCAAGATATTGCTGATAGCAGTACTGGAAGTGTTCGGTTATTATTCTATTACATGCAAAGCATATCTTACCACGATTTAAACCGTTAAAGTGATCGTGATCCTGTACTACTCTGTTTGTCTTCTTTCCACAACATTCACACGTGTTGTTTTGACTCATATCCTCTCCCGATTTTCAGTATTTGTGTCATGATGATACATTTTTATTTGGCATTTTATATCGACGTGTCAATATGATACATTTGATATTTTGCCATACATATCTATATACAGTATATTCCTAACTCTATACAGCCTAAGCAATTAAAATAAATGTAAAAATAACCTAACTTGGCATGTAACCTGCATATATGTAGATGTAGCAAATAAAGAGAAGGAGTAATAAAATGGAAGATCGAATTAAAAAACAAGGCGAATATCTTAGCTCTGATCAGTTATTGGATATTATTTTTGAACATCCTATCGATGGATATAACAAATTTATGGTATTCACTGAAAAGTTACTGAATGTTAACATAGGCCCATACGATGATAATCACTGTGGATATTTTGTAAAACCAAAATAAACCTTGCTTTATCTTGATAACGTGTTATATTAAATAGTATAGGTGTTGCAAAGAAGGGTTGTTTAAACCTTCGAAATCAAGAGTATGTTACGGCTGCCTTGATCAAACTAAACTAAGGAGTAAATAATGAATGTTCGCAATGTAGAAAGAATCGAAACAGCTATACGATCTTTTTTAGAGAAAAATGGACAAGTTCAATGGCAACATGTGAAATCGTTAGTACATAGTATTGAAACAAGTGTAACATTAGATGCAATTAGTGCTGATGAGATACAACAAGCAAAGTCTTTTTTCGATAGTGCTGTGTGGGGTAAATAGATTTAAACCAGCCTAAATTGGCTGGCCGGCATAATAAAAATTAAACACAGGAGAAAACAATGAATAGTATCTTTCATGTTGAAACAATCGACAAATATTCAGTAACATTTGATAACATACGGTACACATATCTTAGTGTATTCAACCCTGATAATGGAGACTCTCTCGCCGAAAAACTAACCCGGCTAGACAAGAAAAAGATAAAACAGAAAGAACACGGCACGGTAACAGAATATGTTTATAACATGATGTAAACAAAACAAACTAAGGAGAAAAAGGTGAAAACATTAATCTGCTTAATTATCTTTGGTTTATTAATGTGGTGGGGAATATCAACCGCCAAAGATTATGATGACAGTTATGTAGTATGGTACGGAAACGGTAATTTTGTTGTAGAATCGCACTAATAGACCATAACGGCAACACTCTGGGAGGATACCCTTAAACAAGGTGTTACGGGTTCGATTCTCGTTGTTGCCAAAAAAAGAGTAAATAAAATAAAAGGATAAATAAAATGAAAGCAGCATTATTTGAAACCGAACACTGTTACACAGTAATTGGTGATGATAGCACACAGTATTCTGTTACGGTTACTCATCATTTACCAAATAACAGTTATGCTTATGAAGTAGAGAGTTTAGATAATGCCTTCGTAACCAGACGCGAACATGATGAAGTGTTAAGCTTTGTTATTGAAAAATATGGAAAATAAACATTGCTTTATCTTAAAAACGTGTTATATTAGATAGTATAAAATAAAATAAGGAGTAAACAATGATAACACTCAATGTCATCAATCCAGTAATTACAGTAATTGTAATATGCAGCCTGTTTGCCATCATATTAAACGTGATTATGTGGCGGATAACAAAATAAACCAAGGAGTAAATAATGAAACGAGCACAATCTAAAAAAAATAACGATACTTATGTTATTCGCTTGACATTGGAAGAAATAGGTCTTATGATGGATGGTGTTCGTCAATTGTCGCAAACTAACAAAACAATTGAATTACTCAATAAACTTATTTGCAAGATTCAGGAACTAACCAAAGGAGTATAAACCTATGAAAACTACTTATGAACAAGTATCATGGTACACTTATATTGATATGAGAGATAAATCCTATTCACCATTTTTAACCTATCTCGATGAAAAAGAGTTATCGGGTAGCAGAATGTGGCTATCAAAACAACACAAAGGGTTGGTTGGATATGCCATCAATTTAGATAACGAATTGTTCGGCCTATTCAATAATTCTGGCATCAAGGGATTAGGAAAAAGCGCTATTCTCGACGCTATCAAAAATGGCGCTGACAAGCTGTTTTGTTTCGACGGATATTTGCCTAAACTTTATGCGCAGTTCGGCTTTGTTATTACTGATACTGCACAATGGGACGAAACCCTTGTTCCTAATAAATGGGACTATACAAAATATGGACGACCTAATGTAATATGGATGAAATTAAAATAAATAAGGAGTAAAACAATGTACGTTGATATGTACGAATATTATGGAAAAGCTCGTAAATGGTTTAAACAACGAGTTAATAACATACAATATGAATTATCACAATTACAAGCATTAAATGAAGTTGTAAACCAATTTTTTGGTTCAGATGCATGGTGGAATATCAATTATGCACAACAACACGTAAATCAAATCCAAGATTGGTATTGTAGTAAAATCTAAAAATAGAGGTGAAATATGAACAATCTTATTAGTTTTACAGCTGTACTAACCGACGGAACGTTTAAAGAGTACAAATCCGGCGAAGACATTAGAGCATATTACACAAAAGATGAAGTGTATAAAGTGTTCTTGCATGCTCCCGGCGTATCTTGGAAAGAAGTCGATCTGGATACTATCTTTAACTTTCCGAAAAACCGCGGACATCTGGTGCATGGTGGCCAGCCCGTGCTTAAAATTGATTTAAATAAGCCGTTTTTCGGTTAAACAATGCCCTCCAATTGGAGGGTATGCAATCTTAAAATAATTACCAATACCGGTTAAGGTAATTGATACTACGGCTATGGACAGCGGTCGTTAATACTACCGGATTATTACTTCAGCCAATCTGTGCTGAAGTGCCGGCAAGAAAGCTGTCCAGCAATCTTAAGATAAAGGGGTAAAATTATGACTGTCTATGTCGTTAGAGTAAACTATTTAATTGAATCGCATTATGAAGTATCAGAAACTATTTGTGTATGTAGTACAAAGCGTAAAGCACAAAACTTTGTAAACAAGATGAACGCAATAGAAATAAACGAATATACCTTAGATGGTCCGGAAAATTATACTTTTCATCCGTTTAAACTTAAATAAGGAGGTGGAAAAATGAAACCAGAACAATTTTATACTGAAGAACAATGGAAAAGTGAACTTAAGCACGCCATTATAGACACATTAGATGATCTTGATTTCCAAATTGCCAGATTATCTATTATTATACAAAAAGCAATACCAGTAATGTCAACTGTACAATTACGCAAAGTATTGGCAAATCTACAATCTTTAACACGTATAACAAATAAAGTATTGGAGGATTAAAAATGACACCAATTAACTTGAAACACAAGCTGAGAGATTTAGAAGTACAAGTAACAGAACTGTATGACGCTGTTGCTGACGACCGGTACAACCTTGATTATGTCGATGCCATCATTAAGATTTCTAACCCGATTTTCGAGATGATTGAAAAAGTTACTGATCTTATTCAAAAAGGAGAAACTCTATGAAACGTACAATCTATTTAACGTATTGCAAAACTTTTTCGAATGAAAGCACACCGGAAAAAGCATTGAATGCAAAGATTCTTTGTACCAAAGACAAGGTGCCCGATTGTCCTTACATCGAAGTAGAAATGAAAGTGGTATATCATCAGCCAAGATATTCACATGACAGGACAAAGTTTAGTGAGAAAATTGGGGCAACCATTATTATTCCGAAACATTTCAATAAATAAAAGTTTATACCCCTCTTACTATCCCTAGTCCAACTGGTGACAGATTAGGGGGGGTAAAAGACGGAAAAGATGAACTTTTTTTAAAAAAGTTTCATATCAACTTAAGTTGATGTACAAATAGTTGGCAAAACGGAAAAAGCGTACTTTTTTAAGAAAAAGTTTGTCCTATTT
>SDBT01016705.1_pt1 | contig 11609 bp, 5 predicted proteins | sample 2277101 | NCBI WGS metagenome assembly SDBT01 (sample SAMN10404973, study PRJNA504765) | marine sediment metagenome | isolation source: marine sediment core GS10_PC15, 103 cmbsf | place: Arctic Ocean: Southern Knipovich Ridge | collected 2010
ATAGTGGAATCAATCAATCGCATCATCCCTGCCTTCGTAGAGGCAAGTATTACCTTCGAAGAGGTTCAAGAAGGAGCTGAATAATGGCAACAATTAATGACAATCTAGATCCTAACAAGCAAACCAATTTTTACGATGGGATGCAATTGGATGTAGACGATTTGGAGCAAAATCAAGTCTATAGCAATGAAAAAGATGAGGCAATCATCAGAAACATTGCATGTAATGGAGTGGTTAGCGGATTAGAGGTTCTAGCTGATGCTATCATGGTAGAGCCTTTTGACTTTCCTACCGTTCCACAATCAAGTACCAATCCAAACTTACAAAACTTCAGAGATTTTCCAGAGGATATTCTGGATACTGCTGAAGTCAAAATGTATCAACCGTTCAAGGCAGAGACAAACAATCTTCAAAGGTTAGATCTCAAGGTCCAACTATTGCAAGGCACAGGCAATAGTACACTTGTAGTCGAACTATTAGAGCTCGAGGTGCCAAGTAATCCTCAAAGTGCTCTAGGTAATTCCTTGTTCATCAAGCAATTTCTTGCTGAAGAGATTCCCTCTAGTGCTTCCGATGGAAGGCTAGTACTAGATCTCTCTTCTACAGAGAATAATGAAGGCATCTCCTTGATCGCTGGTGATCACTATGCTATTCAGCTCCGTTTCATTCGTGAAACCAACAGCCAAGATCAATTAAGAGTCTTTCACTCTAATGTAGATGAGACTGCTGCCTTCCTTGCTAGTAACCCAAATATGAGTGCTTTCTTCTTTGTAAATAGCAATTTCCAACAAGGTCTCTTTAATGAAAATGCAGAACTTATTCAGCTCATTCTGTATCATAAGATCTTCACTTCTGCTGTACAGGTTCAACCAGGAGAGGCATACTTTAAGGGTGAACACATCAAAATAGAAACAACTCAAAGATTCTTAGGATTAATTGATCGTAGAAATACAACCGACATAAATGAGTTTACAAATTTTGTGGCGGTAAAGTTTGTCATAGATTCAACAGATCCTGAGTCGCATCCTCGAACTGGCAATCCAGTGGATTCAAGATTTACTGATTCCTTTGAGGTTAAGGTGTTCAATGAAGTAGAGTGGACCGTAGCAGTAGCTGAAGGAGTATGGCTTCTTCTTGCAACTATTACTGATAGAAATGTGGTTCCATTCTCAGAGCGAGTTGAGTTCGAGATTAACGATCTTACCAACTTAGCATTTAATGACTGGCTCAATCCTTGTATTACTCAGCCAAGTCTGGCAGCATTACAGCTAAGAGCAGCACGACCAGATGATTTCATTTTCTATACAGACAATGTTCCTGGAGAAGTCCCACTACTAGATGATGATGGAGCTCAGATCTTTGATACAACAGGAGAGGCACTTGCTGACAGAATTGTTCGTACCTTCTTGATTCTTTATCTTGATGGTGGAAACAATCAGCGTCGATTCGAGATGGCTCTCAATACAACCACTTCTACTGATCCAATTTTCAGCAGCTTTTTTGTAGTTATCACTGATCCAGAGGAGGAATTAATCAATGTTTCAGATTTTCAGTTTGATAAGAACGAGCTTGCACCAAATGTATTCTACAACTTCGTGGCAGAAACAGAAAGAGGTCGCTCGATCTTCATCCAAGACTTCAACACACAAATTCGTACCCCTGACCCCAACACAGGCATATCTTCTCTTACTCGTGAACGATTGTTTGAGGTCCGGCTAAATGAGGGTAGCTTAACTGCTGTCATCAACGAGGACCTTAAGCTTGGAGATCCTATTGTGCCTTTCGGCTCCGTCGGTCAGAAGGTTACTGGGTTCGAATCTATCATTCAAGTAGACGAAGTCCCAGGACGAAATGGAACAACTGCATCTTCAACCATTACACCAGTTACGGATACACTATTACAAGTTGCAGCATTTCAGTTTGAGCCTCTACCAATGAGCTTTGAGTTTGGTGGGTTAATCGAAGATATTGCAGAAAGTGTAACAGCTGGTGCAAACGCAGATGACATTATTATCAAAATTGATGGTGTACCAGTAACATTCTCAGGATCAGAAGGACCAGATCGTGGTGGTACAGGTGCTCCACATACAGTAAGTGGTAGAGTCTTATTTAGTGATGATGATGGAGAAAGATTGACTCAAATGCAGGAGTTAGCAGATTCCTTAGGACTACCAGCACCTGTAGATGAAAATGATTTCGCTAACTTTGTTGGCCTTCGTGTAACAGCAAGGGACATTAATGGCAGAGACAATTCACAGCAAAGCCTTACATCAGTCACTCAATTAGATATTAGTGGCAATCTTGTCTACCGAGTAATTGCAATGGGTAGAGGTGTAGGATCTGAAGCTGGCTTCTCTACTGGTGAAGCAGGATTCATATATCTAGAGAATCGTCAATGCCAAGATATCGTAGAAGTACCACTGCAGTTCACTTTCACTCCATTTGGTGCATCTATTCTTGATGTAAGAGTTATTGCTGACGAACAATGGTTTGGAGAAAGAACCATCGTATTTGCCACCAGTTCTGCTGGCTTAGCAGATGATGAGGTTGGTATTCAGCCAAGTATTGGGCAGGTATTTTTCAATACTGCTGATGAAGCTCTCCTCTTCACTGCCTTAAGTCTAACAGCAACAATTGAATATTTCCAACTTGACGAGGTCTTTGAGGTTATCAATTTTTATCAGACTCGATTAGTGCCTTGGGGAGAAGCAGATGATTGTCCAATTCTTAATGAAGATGTATCAATTCAGCAGGCCGTAGCCAATGGAGACATCATTCTTAAGGTTAATGGTGCCACATCATTTAGTCCACCTTATGGCTCTGTAGATTTAACAGATCCAAATATTTATGCAGCTATGCCTCCAGGACAACCGCTACCAGATCAGTCCCTACTAGATCCAGACACAATTGCTCTTGATCCAGTACTTGGTAAGATTGTTTTTGGTAACAATGTTAAGCCTGAGGTAAGTGATACTGTTCAGATCACCTATTTTCATCTAAGACCAGTAACAACCTGCGCTCTTACAGCATTAGGACAGAGCTACGACTCGAGATTCGATTTTAACTTAGATGGAAGAATTGATGAGGTCGATCTTCAGCTATTTCTAACTGCCTTCGGATCATCTGTAGGAGACCCAGCTTATAGTACTCAGTTTGATTTTAACAATGATGGGGTGGTAGATTCAACCGACTACGATGAGTTCTTGAATCGCTTTGGTGCAGTAGCATCAGGAGAACCAAGCTTTAAAGAGGCAACGCTATCCCGATTAGGTTCGATTGTAGTATTTCGTGAAAGCGACCCCATTAGACAATTCGATGTAGTACGAGCAGTAAGTGAAGCTCCAACTATTGCATTTCCCCTTGGTAGAACCGTGCTTTTCTTTGATGGAGAAACTCCAATCAGAGTAACAGACGACTACATTGTTTTATTTGGATTTGCAGTTACACTAGCAACCGGTATCAATGATACTGTGATTACAACTACACAGGCTCTTACTTCTCAATTAAATAAGGATGTTGTTGAGATCATCAACGAGGCTGACTCAACAGATACTAGGACTGTAATTGATGTCCTTACAGAGATAAGAACACTAGAGACAGGAGCAGATGTATTTGATAATACCATTACCTTCTCTCCATCGATAACAGAGAATAGTACTTTCATCTTTAGATCTTTGTGGGGTGATGAAGGCCTAGCTGTCATCAATAAGGGAGATAGTCTAGTTAAAACCGTCTTCTATGAGCAAAAGCATCGTGCTCGCTTAGGACCATTCAAGATGGCCTACAATAGTGATGACTTCTCTTCTGACGGGTCTTCACTGACTATTAGGTTTGCTACCAATCCTGAGTCAACCTTTGCCGATGGATCAGCCGATCCAAATGGTCTTCACCTAGCAGGTGAGCCTATAGAGGGTATGAGGTTCTCTATTTTACTATTGGTACCAGTAGATAATAATAGAACTGATGTTTGGAGATGGCATAATTTTCAGTCTCTTCCAGAGGATCAAGGAATTAAGCTTGAGTTCAATAGCTTCTTAGCGCTAGATAGTCGCTTCCGAGGTAAAAACGGAGTGCCTGTCTTACAGCCATTTGGTGTAGAAACAAATCAGGTTGATCTAAGGCCTAAGTTTGCCGGTGGAGACATATCCAATGATCTTGGAAACATTATTGTTGTGAGAGATGACGTTTTTGCAAAATCCACACAACTTCACAATCATGGTAGTGACGAGCAAGGCGGCATATTGGAATCAGATAATATTAACTTTACGGATCCTGAAGCTCGATTCCAGACTGGATCTGTCACAGATGTAGTCTATCAGCTGCAAGACCTTCTGCAAGATCAGGTCAATGATCTGACAGCACAATTTGCTGATCTACAGTTAAGTGCTGAGAACATAATTGTTACAGATACTCGTGGTTGCTTTAGTGCACCTTCTGGACAATTAACACTAGCTGATGCTATCAATCAAATTATTGATTTTATCGCTTGGGACGAGCTAAACAATTGTCCATAAGTATCGATATTTATACATTTATACATAGGCAGTAGTTTTGAAGGAAAGGTTTGACCTATGGCACAGATTTTGTATAGAGGTATTCTGGGCGGCACACATTCTTGGGCTGTAGTTGGCAGTCAGTTTTGCTTAGCTCTTGATGAGTTAGGCTATGATATAGCAGTTCAATGTACAAACAAGAAGAGCGAGATCCAATCCTCTAGATTGAAAGAGCTTGTAGATGAGCAAAATACGAGAGCTCATATAGGTGTAGGATATACTATTCCTAACAACCTGAAAATGATAAACTCGGATAAGAAGTGTTGCATTTATAACTATGAAACAACAATAATGCCACCAGGCTGGGTAAAGAATCTTAATACTCATGCTGATCTAATTTTGCCTTCTAGTCATTTCGCAAAGCAAATCTTTATACAGAACGGTGTTCAAAGAAATAAGATTCATGTTCTTCCACACGGCATCGATCCAAAGGTTTATAATCCTGACATATCGCCAGCGGAACTAGGAACGAATAAGTTCATATTTCTTTGTGTAGCGCAGCCTCATGCTCGTAAAGGCTTAGACATTCTGCTAGAAGCCTATGCAGAAGAATTTGCATCTACTGAAGATGTAATACTGGTCCTTAAAACTAGCTTGGTCGAGAATAAGCGCAAAGCACACTATGAGATAGACATAAGAACCTTACTTAATAAGTATCGTCGTAGCTATGCCGTACCTGAAATTAAGGTTATCAATGAAAAGTTTGACAGCCTAGCTCCTTTCTACACGGCGGCAGACTGCTTTGTTCTTCCAACAAGAAGTGAGTGCTTTTGTATTCCTGCTCTTGAGGCAATGGCTTGCAAATGTCCAGTAATCATTACAGGATATGGTGGTCAAACAGACTTTGCTACTAAGGCAAATTCCTTTTTGATTTCTTATAAGATGGTGAATGCCTCTAAGGCAATGCAATATTGGCATTTTGATCCAAGGAGTAAGATTGCTGAACCTGATAAGGATCATCTACGGGTGTTAATGAGATACGCCTATAAAAATCGAGAAGAAGCACATCGTCGAGCAGAGCTAGCTTACGAGCAAGTAATGCCTAGATACACCTGGGAGAGTGTAGGTCAAGAGTTTATTGATCTTGTGAAATCTCAACCTTGGTCTAAGAAGTATCAACTAAAAGTTGACCCCTCTAAGGTTAAGCAGTCAGACAATGTAAATCAAAAGAAGTTTGAGAAGTCACGAGAAAAGAGTTATCATCGTATCATTACTCAAAGACGAGAACGATTACAAACTCTGGAGCGTGAAATCTCCCTTAAAAGAGGTGAGGTAGACCAGCTCCGAAAACAGCTTGAACTAACAGAGAATAAACAAAATGCACTTCGCTATAAGCAATTGAATAATGTATATAGTGGCAAAGTCTCTATCATTATTTTGAATTACAACACTAAGAAGTCTATTACTAACTGCCTGAACAGCATTGAGAAGCACACAAAGGGTATAGATTACGAAGTTGTAGTAATAGACAATGGCTCAACAGACGGGTCAGTAGAGTTTCTAGAAGGCAGAAAAGATATTGCCCTGATTAAGAATAGAGACAATAAAGGAGTCTCTAAGGGCTGGAATCAAGGAATTGCAAAAGTTAGCGACGAAAATGACATCGTTGTTTTGAATAGTGATATTGTCGTTACAGAAGATTGGCTTTTCAAACTAAATAGAACTGCATACTCAGATAGTACGATTGGTGTTGTAGGATGTAGAATGCTTGGCCACAAAAATCACAATGGAATGCTTCTACACACTGGTGCATTTCATAAGAAAGATGGTACAGGAGAAGAGAATCATTGGGGTCTACCATTACGCGATTTTGGTCAATTTCAAAATAACAGAAAAGTACAAGTAGTTGTTGGTGCCTGTATGTATCTAAAAAGAGAAATTCTTGATCAAGTGGGGACATTTGATGAGATATATACTCCTGCATATCTTGAAGACTCAGATATGTGTATGAAAGTAGCACAGGCAGGATACAAGGTCTTCTATTGTGGAGAGGTAACTTTACTTCATGAGCATGGAGCAACTTCACGCGCAAATAAGATGAATGCGAGCAAGTTGTTAAGTACTAATAGAATAAAGTTTGTAAAGAAGTGGAGCGGAGTGCTTAATAAAAAAGATGTAGGAGTAGAGATAAAAGGGCCTTTCTATGGCCCGACTGGATATGCAGAAGCTCTTCGTAGACTTTCATATGGCCTATGGGAAAACAATGTCGATGTAGCAATTAAACCAATAACTATTCACCCATCAGAGCAGAGTCCTAAATTCAAAAATACAAACCTAATTCATGAAGAGCAGATTACAAATTCTACCAGCTATGACACAGCAATGGTATTTTACTTAGCAGACTATTTTGTAAATCATCTAGCTGGCAAAAGAAGAAGAATCGGCTATACTATGTTAGAGGTTGACGGAGTACCTGGTAATTGGGTACAATATTGTAATACCTATCTAACAGAGCTGTGGGTCCCAAGTACTTTTAATCAGCACACTTTTAAGAAAAGTGGTGTGCGTATTCCTATTCATGTTATGCCACTAGGAGTAGATATCAACACTTATAACCCACATGTAGTACCTTTGCTACCTAAGGAGGACAAGTTTTCTTTCCTATGTGTTGCTGAGTGGGGTGAAAGAAAGAATATTCACATACTAATGAGAGCATTTCAGGCAGAGTTCAAGAAAAAGGAAGCGGTACAACTGATTTTAAGAACCGGAAGCTTTGATCCTATGGTAAACATAGAGAAAGAGCTCAGTCAATATGATCTGCGCAATATAGTACTTCTAAGAGGTGAATACGATCCACATCAAATGCCTTCTGTATTTAGGTCAGCTGATTGCTTCGTATTACCAAGTTCAGGTGAAGGCTGGGGACTTCCATATATGGAGGCAATGGCATGTGGAGTACCGGTAATTGGCACAGCTTGGAGCGCTAACTTAGACTTTATGAATCAAGAAAACTCATATCTATTAAAGGTAGAAAAGATTGTACCTGCAATAGCAAGATGCCCACTATATACAGGGTTTAACTGGGCATTACCAGATGTTGGTCATCTTCGTAGATTGATGCGACATGCATATGAAAATCAAGAAGAAGCGAAAATGAAAGGGCAGATAGCAAGTAAACATATCGCAGACAATTTCAGTCTAACAAAGATTGGAGAAATTGCGAGAAGCTTGTTAATTCAGTAAGGAGTAATAATGCGTGGAATAGTTTTAGCAGGAGGACTAGGAACAAGGCTACATCCTCTTACTTTAGTAGCTAATAAGCATGCTCTACCAGTGTACGACAGACCAATGGCCTTTCATATTATTGGCTATATGAAAGAGGCTGGTATCACTGACATCATGCTTGTTGTCGGAAGAGAACATTGTGGTGATTTAATCGCACTACTAGGCAGTGGTAGAGATCTTGGGGTAAATCTAACATATAGAGTACAAGAAGATGCAGATGGCATCGCTGGTGCTCTTAGATTGTGCGAAGACTTTACACAAAGAGAGCCATTTGTAGTTATGCTGGGCGACAACCTATTAGAGAATGGAATCAAACCTATCATAGGTGAATACGGTAAACGAGGCTATAAAGGAGGCATGATAGCAGTAACAGAGGTAAAAGACCCTAAGAGATTCGGAGTTGCCACCTTAGATAAAAGAGGAAGGGTGCTCAATCTAGTAGAAAAGCCAAGAGTTCCTGAGTCCAACCTAGCAGTTATTGGTGTGTACATTTATGATGAAGATGTATGGATGTATATGCATAGCTTAGAGCCTTCTGCAAGAGGAGAATACGAAATAACAGATATTAATAGAGCCTATATGGATGCCAAAAATTTACATTGTACTAAAGTCAAGGGATGGTGGCATGATGCAGGCACAATCGAATCTATGTACGACGCAACAATTCTTATGCGGCAATTAAAAGAGAAGGAGAAAGAAAATGACTAGTGTTAATCCAGAAGACAAGAATGAAAACAGAGAGATTAGACAAGGTCCAGTTTTTGAGAGAGTTAGTAACCCAGAAGATGCTAAAAGATATAAGCATGGTCCCCCTAAGGCTCCAAAGCCTGAAGGTCAACCTTCTGTAGGTCCTGTAAATCAAGAGCTACTCACACCAGAGCCAAATATAGTTGGAGAACCTGTTAAGGCTGAGGTAGATCGTATACCTGTACCTCCTACACCAGCTCCAAAGATGGAGGTTCCTGCATTAGATGGTCTAAATAAGCAAGTTCTACATGAGACCAAAGAAGAGTTAAGAGAGGTAGCAAAAGAGGTTGCAGCTAAAAGATATCAAAAGGCAGAGACCGTTGATACTCTTGAGGCAGCTCTCATGAACCCTTCTATAAAGGGTGTAAAATGGGGTATTATTGGAGCAGGTCAAGCAGGTAGCCGTCTTGCAGAACAATTCTTCAAGTTTAATTATCCTGCTTGTATTATCAATACCGCAAAGCAAGATATGACCCTTGTTGAGATCCCAGAAGAGAATAAGTTCTTCATGGATTATGCACTTGGTGGTGCTGGTAAGGATATGAGCATTGGTGATCGAGCTATTGTTGAGTATCAGGATGAAGTATATGAACTGATGCGTAAAACTTTCGGCTCAGATGTAGAGACTATAGTAATCTGCATTGGAGGTGGAGGAGGAACAGGATCAGGTGCCGTCATTAATTTGGTTAAGATGGTTGCTCGATTTGGTCTTCCCGTTGTTGTACTTTATACTCTTCCACAAGGTAGTGAAGGAGCTATTACAAAAGCAAATGCAATTCGTGCTCTAGATAAGATTGCTCGACTAACAACCGAAGATATGGTTAATGCATTGATTATCGTTGACAATTCCAAGATTGAACAGATCTATCCAAGTGTCTCGGCGGGACAATTTTGGAAGGTTGCAAACTTTGATATTGTTAACACACTTAATATGTTTAACACACTATGTCGTTGTGATACGAATTATGATTCATTAGATCCAATGGACTTCGTTCGCATTTTCAGTACAGGTAATTGTACGATCTACGGAAAGATTGAAGTTCCAATAGAGGTTGATGAGGATGGAAGGGTAGATATGTATGAAGATGAACTAGCCTCTCAAGTGCTTAACGGACTTCAGGGTGGCCTTCTAGCAGAAGGATTCGATCTACAAGAAACCGTAGCAGGTGGTATCATTATCACTGGTAGAGAGGATATTCTAGATCAAATCCCAGCTGTCAATATCAATTACATGTATCATGAATTGAACAATCTTATTGGTGATGCAAATATCTATCGTGGACTATATAGAGATACAAGCCCTCGCAATGTTTTGACCGTCTATACCATTCTAAGTGGGCTTGGACTTCCAACACAACGTGTTGAGACTCTCTTAAGAGAAGCTCAGCAAGCTATGGATAGCATCGAAAATAAGGCCGCTGACAAGAGTAAGATGGTTGTTGACGGAAAACCAAATGCTACTTCAGGTGAGCAAAGAATCTATGAAGATATGAAACAGCGAGGAACTGCTTTTGGAAGATTAACCCAGAAGAGAGGTAAGCGAAGAACTCGTGGCTAATGAATATAAGGTATGTAACTATCACAGCAAAGAGGCACTATTGCGAAATGAGGAAGCCTGGCTGGTTAGGGATTATTTATAAAGTTCAAGCTAAAGAGCCTTTAACAGAAGATGAACACAAAAAGCATCAACAGCTAGAAAGAGAAATGCTGAACATTGTTAATGGAAAAGCTGAGCTCATTAGTGGCTTAACTAAGAATAACCCTAATAATGCTCGCTTTGGCTTTATCAATTGTATATTTGTTGTGAAGTATACTCGTAACATTGGTAAGATCATAACCGTTCAGCAGGAGAGATAAATGGTAGATTTTACAGAAGTGGTCAGCTGGGACAATCCAGAAGATCTCGAAAATAATATCCTATACGGTTTAAATCTTCCAACACTAGAAAATATTCTAGTGGTTAGAGAGGGACTTACAATTCCCAGCTCTAGTGGGAGTAAATTTGGAAGAGCTACATATAGATATGATTTTGGTCGAGATGGTACCACTACAGCATTACGATTTGATGGCACCATCTTTACGAAGTTCCGCTTAAGGGCTGCCGACTCTGCTATTGCATTAAGGTCAGCTCTATTTGATGGAACAGACAAAGATAGATTCACTGGGAGCGTTATAGATACAGCTAAGTATGCTGTTGCTCCAAATAGTTTTAATGTGGATCAAAATAATGCTATTAACATTACTGGAGTTCAGACTGCAGCTGGCATATTTGATGACCCAGCAACCCTTACTCATAGTGTTCCACTATTCGATACTTACACCGTTCGAGCCTCAATGAGACTGATCGTCAATAGAGATAATCCACACGATTCAGGCTCTATCTCATTTCTCAGGTTAGAAAATGGTTCTGACTCAATAGAGGTACAAAAGTATGAGTCACAGATAAGAACAAACATAGTAGATGCTTACGGAAACGATCTTGGAAGAGATGTAGATAGCAACGATATTGTCCTAGGAGAGACAGTAGAAATAGCTATTGACTCAGTCTTCAGTGAAAATGCACCAAAGCTGACTGATGGTGCTCTAGGTATTATTAAAGATGTAATTAGTGACCCTCAATTTGTTGAAGAGTTGCTTGATCTTAAGGTTATTGAAGAGCTAACAGATTATGTGGGCCGTACTTCACTACAATCTGATTGTGTAAGAGTTCTCGGCTTAAGAGCAGACTATAGTCTAACTGGTATTCTGGTAGATTTACAGCGAGGCTTATTCTATAGGCCAAAAAGTGCCCATGGCTATACTGCTATGAGGGTCCCTTTTGTAAATGCTGCTGCTGATCTTTTTTCCAATGATATCAAGTCTTTCAATCTTGTCGGTGGACAATACGAGTTTGCTGAAGTAAATGATGTATGGACCAAAACATTATTAGTTCCGCAGGGTATACACTTCTACAGATTCGTCGTAGATGGGGAACCTCAGGTTGATAATATTAATCCTGTAACAACTTTAGCATCTGGAGATTTCAATATAGTAACAGCTGAAAATACTCAGTTTATCGAGTTTATTTTCAAAGGAAAAGCAGAA
>SDBT01016706.1_pt1 | contig 11609 bp, 7 predicted proteins | sample 2277101 | NCBI WGS metagenome assembly SDBT01 (sample SAMN10404973, study PRJNA504765) | marine sediment metagenome | isolation source: marine sediment core GS10_PC15, 103 cmbsf | place: Arctic Ocean: Southern Knipovich Ridge | collected 2010
TCAAGTTTGAACATCAATACCGCTTCGTGCAGTACCTTCAAGTTGGCTTGTGTTGTCTTGACCCTGGCGTCTTCGGTCTTGCCGAGGAAGTTCTTTGCGGCGATTGCTGCAAGCAGGCCTATGATGATAATTACAGCCATGATTTCGACCAGTGTAAAAGCCGCTCTGATCTTTGTTTTTACTTTCTTTCGCATTTTCGCTCCTTCCATTAATTTTCGATATTATGTCTATTTCAAAACTGTCCGGCTGAGAACTTTATCAGCGGCATTAACGTGGCGTAGGCGATTATACCGATTATCACCGCCATTGCAACTATGATAAGTGGTTCCATTGCGGCGCTTAGTCGCTCGATGACGAGGTCGGAAGAAGATTCGAGATTGTCACTTATCGTCTTTAACATCATTTCGAGTTCGCCGCTTTTTTCGCCCACGGCGACCATGTGAGCTAAGGCCGGGTCGATGACACCACTGTCACGAAGTGGTGTCGCAATATCGGCACCAGCCAGAATTCTTTCCCTGGCCTGCCTTACAGCCTTGTTCATAATGGTATTTCCGGTAACCTCGGCGACGACCTTGAGGGAATCAGCCATGCTCAATCCGGCACTGAGCAAAGTTGAGAGTGTCGAGGCAAAACGTGCGATGATTCGCTGTTTGATAAGCGGGCCGAATACAGGCAGGGCCAGCATTGTCTTATCGCAAATAAACGCACCACGCTCGGTTCTGAGCAAACTTTTTACGGCCCAGACAAAGGCGATGATTCCAGCTATAATCACAAAGGCCCACCAGCTTGTAAGTAACTCGCTAAAGCCTACCAACGCCTTGGTCAGGAATGGCAGTTCATCACCTGTCCTCAAAATTTGCTCCGCAATAACGGGGATGATTTTGATGGTCATGAACAGAACTACCACAACACAGCCCATGATGAGAATTAAAGGATAAATCATTGCGGTTATCATCTTTGATTCAACTCTCTGCCGTTTTTCCATAAATACCGCAATGGTCGTGAGGCTTTTTCCCAATGTGCCGGTAACCTCGCCGACCCGCACCATGCTGACATAGATGACATCGAAGTAATTTTTGTGGTCGCCCAAAGCGTCGGCAAACGACTCCCCTGTTACGAGCCGGTCGCGGATGTCTGTAATCGTGCTTCTGAGGCGCACGTCGGATACTTGCTGGGTAAGCACACCGAGGGCCTCGGTAAGTTTAATGCCCGCGTTTATCATCGTGGCCAACTGCTTGGTGAATTCGGCGACTTGTCCCCTGCTGCTCTTTCTGAAGACGCTCATGAGGGATTTAGCCTGCTGCCGGGAAGCAACTTCTTTGATTGTAGTCGGGTGGAAACCCTTTGTGCGAAGATGTCTTCTGGCGGCAAAGGGACTCTCGGCGGTAACGGTCCCCGTAACCCGCTTTCTGTTATGGTCTATGGCTATGTAACTAAACCTTGACATTTCAAATTTTCTATTTTCTATTTTCTATTTTTCTTGCAGTTTTTCTGGATGCCACGAAGATCGCTGTTAATTCTTTGGCTTCTTCGAGTGGTGGCCTGACTTTTGCTTTCTTCAGTAATAGCTCGTCGATAACGAATTCCATCCAGAAACATGCTTCGTCAATTTCTTCTATGACAATTGCCAGCTTTGAAATGAAGCCAGCTTTGGATTGGGCAACACAAGCCGCTCTGTAATTTGCAGCAACGGAGGTGAAACATCGAATCAATTGACCTTTAATATGGTTGCCTAAAACATTTTTTGGCAAAGCCAGAGCCAACTTTACGCACCGGTGTGCAAACTCTTTCGTTCTTTTCTTTAGCTCATTCTTATCCATGACAATATCAAATATACAATATACAATATAAAATTACATACTGTCGGCCTGGGTTATTCTCAGTACTTCGGCGACGGTTGTTGTACCCGCAACGGCTTTTCTTGCGCCGTCCATTCTGAGCGTCTTCATGCCGAACTTAAGGGCCCTTTTCTTTATCTCGCCGGCACTTTCCTTGCGATATATCAGGTCTCGAATCTCCTCGTTCATCGGCATCAGCTCGTAGATTCCGATTCGCCCCCGGTAGCCCGTGTCGAAGCACTTATTACAGCCGGTGCCTTGATGGAACTTGGCGTCTTTGAGCAGCTCCGGGTCCATGGCCAGCTCTGTAAGCTCGGTAGCCGAAGGCTTGTAGGTCTCTTTGCAAAAGGAACATACCCTTCTGAGAAGCCTTTGCGCCAGGATTGCTATTAAGGAAGAGCTCACCAGGTAGGGTTCGACTCCAAAGTCGAGCAGCCTGCTGATGGCACCTGCTGCGTCATTGGTGTGCAGCGTGCTGAAGACCAGATGGCCCGTCAGCGAGGACTGTATGCACATGGCGGCGGTTTCCTCGTCCCGCACCTCACCGACCATTATCACATCCGGGTCCTGCCTGAGGACGTGCCTCAGGGCGTTTACGAACGTAACACCTTTTTTGGAGGCGACCTGCATCTGGCTTATGCCTCCAAGCTGATATTCTATCGGGTCCTCGATAGTCATGACGTTTTTCTGGACAGAGTCGATGCGATTAAGACACGCATAGAGAGTGGTGCTTTTGCCGCTGCCCGTCGGGCCGGTTACAAAGATTACACCGTGCGAATGGTTAATTAATCCATCGAACTTCCCAAGGTCCTCCTTCGACAATCCCAATTCGTCAAGCGTGAACAGGCCGGTGCTCTTATCGAGTATCCTCAATACGCTCCGTTCGCCGTAGCTTGTCGGGACGGTGCTGACACGCAGGTCGATTTCGCGCTGGCCTAAGCGCACGCTGCATCGTCCGTCCTGGGGCATCCGGCGCTCGGCGATGTCCATCCCGGCCATGACCTTGATACGCGAGATTACCAGCGGCAGAACGTTCCGATTGAGGCTCAGCGTATCGTAAAGTATACCGTCGATGCGATAGCGAATCTGTATCTTGGTTTCGTAAGGGTGGATGTGGACATCGCTCGCCCTCAGTTGCAGTGCGCGGAAGAGTATATCGTTGACCAGCCTGATTACCGGCGGACGATTGACGACGTCGAGAAGATCGTCTGCCGATGTTACCTCATCGACGAGCTGATCGAGATTTTGACCGTTAAGCTCTTCGGCAACTTCTTCAATCACGGTGCTCTTCTGTTCGTAGGCAACGTCAATGGCAGCGGTTATGGCCGCTCGCGATGCAAGAGCGGTATTAACCGGTGCACCTATCATCTTGGAGACATTGTCAAGCGCGTTTGTGTCCAACGGCTTCGAGAGGACCACGGTAAGGGCCGAATCGTCCGAGTCTTTGCGTATGCCGATAAGATAATGGTGCTGGGCGTAGGTTGCCGGCACCGCTTCTACGAATTCAGCAGGCACGTCAGAGGCGGCAACCTCCGGCAGATACTCCACCCCGAGGGCCTGTGCGAAGAGCTTCAGTACTATATCTTCGGTAAAATTGGGCGCGGCAAGCAGCAGCTCGTCCGCCCTGCGCGGATCGTCGGCGTTCTCATCGAAGTATTTCGACAATTCATCGGCATCCGCAATGCCGCTTCGCTTTGCGGTTTGTATCAAAAGGTCCTTCATCTATCGCGACCTTCAATTCGTTAATACAGATCCTCTGACAGGTCTATATCTTCTTCGAGAATCTTCAATGGTTCCATCGGCTCAGGTTTTATGCCGGGCCAGTCCTCAAGCTCCTGGAATTTCTTTTCGAATTTCTCAAATGCACCACGGTTTTTGTCCGATATTTTCTCAATATCAGTTGGCCCCTCAACCTCTTCACCGGGCCTTAGGATGTGTGCTTTAACAAAGACATAAAGGCGGCTCTGAACATCCGAATTGGCAGTGTTCTTAAACAGTCCTCCGATAATGGGGATGTCTCCCAAGAGAGGAATTTTTGTGCCGCCCTTGCTTTGGTTTAGCTTTTCTAAGCCACCAAGTATTATTGTCTTTCCGTCGGGAACAGTTACGGTTGTAGTGACGTCGCTTCTTATGGTGTCAGGGGGCTTTCCGAGACTTATGACCTCATCAGTGAAGCGGAAATCGGAACGTGTCAAGGTTATAATGAGCCTGAGAAGATCGCCTTTACTTATGTGAGGTTCGATGTCAAGCTTAATTCCAGCCGAATAACTGTCAAAGGTTATTTTCTCCACTGTGGTTGAGGTCCCCGTGGTTGTACCAGGTATTATGCTCGTATCCGTCCTGACAACATAAGTTGTTAAATCGGAAGTAATACTTCCTTTTTCATTATCGTTTACGAGAAGCTTTGGTCTTGCCAGTACCCGGCCGTATCCTTCTTTGTCCATAATATCCAACAGGACCTGGATATGCTTGTCCGCATAAAAACCTTTTCCTCCTGAACCCGATGTAGAAACTGCCTCGGCTATGTGGCTTCCTGGGAACGCATTAGTAAGTAAGCTGTGTGAAAGTTGAGCCATGGTACTGCCGGTTGTAAATCTCGATATTATGTCAAGATCGACGACGAATTCGGCATTCTTGGTAATTTCAACAAGTGTTACGTCCAGCAGGACCTGTGGTCGATATGCATCGAGCTTTTTAATAAGACTGCTAATCCACTGCTGATTTTTCTTGCTGGCATAGACGACAAGTGAATAAGTCTTTGGATCTGCAACGATTGTTATCTCTTCCTGCAACTTTGAGGGTGTTGCTGCCGGCCTGATTTGAACCTTGGCATCTTTGGCCGCGGCTGCTTTTGCCCTGGTGGTCTTTTCAATGAGCTTGACTAGGATGTCAGCTAATTCCTGTGGGTCCTGATTTTCGAGCTGGTAAATCACGTAGGGCAAGGTAGCCTCCTCGAGTTCGCGGTCAACGTGGGCGATGACCAGTGCGATAATCGCGTGTTGAGCGGGCACGGCGTTTATCAGCAGCGAATTGGTGGCCGCCAAAACCGATATCTGCGGCTCCTCTTCACCGAAGGCAGCGCCGCCGCGACTCATTGAGGTCGAGGGCCTTGCCGGTGTTCTGCCAGCGGGAGTCTTTGTGGCCGTGGGTCGCCTTTGGGAAGTAGCCCTTGATGTCGTCCCTGTTACAACCCCAAGCTCACCCAAGGTATCGATGACCTGGCTGGGGTCAACGTGCTGAATCTCATATTCTTTGATTGTCCTCAGGTCCGGCGTCTCAATGTCAAGAGCATCAATCAATTGATTTACGATATCGATATCCTCGACCGGGCCTATCATAAGAATCCTGTTCGTCCTCTCGTCTGTGTCGAGATAGACGGCTTGCTTGGCGGCTGCTCTCGCTCTTTTCGGGGGAGTGGTTGGCTTGGCGGGGGTTTTTCTCCTGGCGGCCGCCCTTCTTTGAGCGGCAGTCTGCGGCTTTGCCGGAGTGGTCGGTGCTTTTGTCCGTGTTACGCTGATTGAAACAGAAACAGTCCCAAGCTGGTCGGCAAGGGTCTGTATCTTAGGAAGCACGTCCGCTGCGGCGGTGTATTGCAATTGCCTCGACTGAAACTTCCGTGGTTTTCCGGCCACGTCAATCATTTTAAGCAGTTCTTCAATGCGCCCCATGCGGTAGGCGTATCCCGTAACGATGAGAGTACCTGTTTCTGGTATCGAGTTGATGATTGTGCCGAGCTTCATGCTCTTCAGCAAAGCCTCGGCGCTGGCAGTGTCGACGTGCTTGAGGTGGAAGATGCTGGTCACGATTACATCGCCCGGCTGAATATCCTGCGGCGAAGTGCGAAAGGTCGGGTCATAATCCAGTGCTTGCGCTTGCGGGATTATGGTAACCAGCTTGCCCCGGCGTGTCATCACGAAGCCTCTGAACTTCAGCACCGATTCGAGCAAAGCATACGCGTCCTTGACTTTTATCTTACCGTCATGCACTTTGAGCATGACACCGCCCTTGACCTGCTTTTCATCATAGATGTAATTAAGGCCTAATAGCTTGCCGACCATTTCGAGCAGCGCAACGATCTCGACTTTCTCCGGTAGTGTAATTGTCAAATCGAGCTCTTTTTCGGCCTCGGGTATTGCCAACTGATCCAGATATTCAGTAGGTCGCGCTACATCGGCCTGTTCGCCGGGCCCTGTAAGCTGCTCTTCCTCGGCCTCGGCTCTTTCCTCGGGCTCCTCTTTTCCTTCCGCTGGCTGGGCCGGTGGGACAATCGGCGGCGGTGCTGGTGCTTCTTCTGCCGGCAAGATGTCTGATTCACCGGCGGCTTGGGCTTTCAGCAATTTGACGACCTCGGACTGAACAATGGCAGCCAGTTCCTCTTTTGATATCCCAATCGTCTCTGCCTCGGGTCGCCCCCCTCGGATATCATCGGCCTCTTGGGGGGAAACAAGCTTTGCAGGTTCTTCGACAGGTTGAACCTCTTCGATTTTGCTAATCTGCTCGGCGAGCTTTTCCTGAGCCGCCTTTTCGGCATCCACAAGCGCTTCGAGAAGCTCGTCGCCGAAGATGTCTTCATCTTCCTGTTTGGCTCCGGTATCTGTTTGGCCCTCAATTTCAGCCATCATTTCCAAAAGCTGGGCCGCAGACAATTCTTCTTCGGCTTCAACGCCACCGGCCTGCGCTGTCCTGGCAGCGGGTACACCGGTTGCCTTGCCCTCATCATTAGCATCAACTACCACGGCCGCGACCTCCGCTTCAACCAACTCGTCTACCGCATCACCCTGCGGACCCAGCAGCGCATTTGGCTCAGCAAATTCGGCTGGCCGCGTCGCTTCTACGGCCGCCGGCGCAGGCGCCTGCAACTTGTGCACCGCATCAGCGATGCTGTCAAACAATTGCTCCGGAGCGATAGCAATCAGGTCCCAATTGTGTATATCCACAATCGCGGAAGGTTTGGTTGAATCGGCCGGTGGTTCTTTGAAAGTCCCGATGACAATGCCGCTGACTTCGGCAGCAATTTCGTCATTTCGAGGCAGTTTCTGGATATCCGGCGACGCCAAAATAGTCTTTATCACAAACGGCTGCTCCGAGTCAATCATGTCCAACAGGCTGGAGGCCTTGACCAGGTCACCGGGCTTATCGGACTCTACTATGAGTGAATTGTGAGGAAGCTCATTTATGTTTCGGCCGATCCCGAGGCTGGTGAGACGCTCTTTGGCATCCTTAGCCGATATGTGCCTGAGTTTGTAGACCCTGTTGCGCAAAACCGGTTGCTTATCGGACTCCTGCGCGGTGCAGGTGGACTTAACAGCCAGAAAAACACCGATTATGCAAAGAAATCTCGCAAAAGACTTCCATTTCCTTTGATGGCCCTGAAAACAACCTGACTGCATGTTTTACTCCGTAACTACTTGTAATTGCATATCTATTCATTAAGACAAAAAAGTAACGGGGAAGTTCCAGTTCTTAACGCCCTAAAATCCACGTTTCCACAATCTTTTTCGCGGGAAGGTTCTGTGTTTTCGTGTCAGCCGGTCGCTACTGTTTTGGACCGTCCAACTCGTGATTTTTCTCAGTTGCCGTTGCTTCAATCTCCGCTCGCTCCTGTTCAAGTTTGCTGAGCATCTGTTCCCAAATCTTCAGCTCTTCCGCCTGTCCCTCGTCTGCCAGCGAAGGAGTCGGATTAGCCATCATTTCTCTAATAGTCGCGATACTCTCGGTAAGCGCCCCTCTTCTTTCCTCAGGAGTCGGCTCTGCAGGGGGCAGTTGGCGCGGTTTTCTCGGCGGTAGCCGACGGACACGGCGTCTCCTCGTCGAATTGCCCTCGGGCTTAGTCGGCAAAGCACCAACCGGCTGACCTTCTCGACCGGGCTGGGCACCTACAGTAACCGGTAGAGCTTCCGGAGTGGCTGGTTTTTCTGCGTCGATAACACTTTCTACCACCTCCAGAGGAGTTGAGATGCTTGCCTGCGGCCTGCGCGAATCCGCCACTTCACTTTTGAGCAGGGTTTTTGTCTTTTTCCTGGTTGGAGGCACAAACAACTCTTGACCACCACTGCAGACAATGCTTCCATCCTTTACCTCCTGGATCGTCAAATGTCCGACAGCGTCCCCCTGACGGTACCATTTGGTCCCTTTGGCGGGCATATCCAGCAGTGCCAGTGAACGGGCGGGCTGCTGTTCATACCGGCAGGTCGCTAAAAGTTTGAATTTGGCTGTTACTGGAGCTTTGGGTTTTGGCGGGGCCGGCTTCTTTTTCCTGGCTACCCGCGGCTTCGGAGCAGCTTTCGGTGGCTTAGGTGGTGGGGGTGGATTTATTCTGAGTGCGAAGTCTTTTGCAAATTTAACGAGCGGTGAGACCTGGTCCTGGCTCTTGTCGGTTGTCTTGGCCAGCTTTCTGAATTCCTCGATGGCCCCGGGCGAGTTGAGCAATTCCTCTATTTGTTGGTCGCCTTGAATACCAAGAACAACAACGAACACAACAGAGCCGACTGCACACATTGCCACCAGTATGCTTGCAACTTTGAGCGTCTTCATCATTTTGGCTCCACAATCCGGACGCAACCTATCAAAAAGGTAAAGCCACTAATGTTATAGGGGGACAACGCACAGCGATTGTCTATCCTATGTCAGGAGCGTCCCTACTTTTTGACATCTGCGTCCTGTTTTGGTTCCTTCCAGTGGACAATTTTGGCCAGGTATTCGTCTTCGCGACCCTGATAATTACTATGCTCGGGGGTGTGACAATCGATACATGCGGATTGCGGTTCGGAGGTTTCCGTGTCTTTTCCGTGCGTTACGACAGCCATCATGTGTTTTGAGCCCGGGCCATGGCAGACCTCACACCCAACGTTTCTGAGGTCTTCGGGGCTTTTTTCCGACACAAAACCGGTCTCGTACTCTAAGCCTACGACGTGGCACCTGATACATTGGGGGTCATACTGCGAGCCTGCCTCGACAAGGGTCCTATAAGCCTTTGCATGGTCTTTGGCGGACCATTTTTCGTATTCGTATTGGTGGCAGGAACTGCCGAAGCCGCAACTGGTTGAGCCGAGATACTCCAGGCCGTTTGGCAACGGAACCTTTATCACTTTTTCGAGGAGAGTCTCTTCCTTTACCATAAGCTGGTAGTCTTTATACAACTGCACAAGTTGCTCATCGGCGGGCAACTTCTCATCGATTGGCACGTTTGTATAGTCGAACTGAAACTTCTGCCCTTCGCCAACCCGGGCCGTGAGTCTGCCGATGTACTTACCCAACCGGCCTACCGTTAAGACCAGCGGTTTTGCTCTTTCATTCTCGAGAATCACCGGCTCATCAGCCGAAGCCGGGCAAATGAGCACATCAACAACAGCCATATCAGAAATATGTTCGATGAGGGGCTCTTGGCAATTGTCCGTTATAAGGATATTGAGTATCGGCCCGTCGTGTCCGTTGTGTTTTGTCGGGAACAATTCCTGCACAGACTCAATTTGACGTGATCCGGCCTTTGCACTTGCAACAGCGATAAGCAAGCATTGGTCGCCAACCTGTAATTCTCTTGTCCGGCTTGCAGGGATTGGGGGGTCTGTATCAGAGGCATGGCTGATAATGTCGAAAGAAGTCACCTCAAGCAGTCCAATGTCCCGGGCGATTCTAATATCATTTTCGGTTAAGTTTACGATATCGTATCCAAGCATGGCCAGGGCCTGCATGACGATACCAAACTTTATGATATCCTGCTCGGTCTCGTCGCTGATGAAGTTACCGGTATCGATAATAAGCCTCCTGTCGTGAGCGACCTCCTCGAAAATTGCGGCTCTCCTGTCAAGCCCGCCGAGTTGCCCTGATGCGCATCCGCACGGTTTTAGCTCGCCCAGTACGTTTCCGGTCAGGAATATCGTTACCGTACTTACATCAGGGGGCCGGCTGCGGTTGCCATTACTTGATAAAGCACTTTTTACGACTACAGTGCACAAGCACCCGATACAAACCGCCGCGATACAAACCGTGCTTATTAATCGCCTGATAATTCGCAATTTACAACCCTTGTTGTTGCTCATTTAGTCTTAGCCGGTTTTCGCGGATACCACCCATTACAGCGAATTATCAAATCATCCTCGTAATCTTTGATTTTTATCTTCAGCTCATCCCTGAAATACCTCTTGGATTTGTCGGTTTGGGCCGGCGGAGTAACCTGAACCTCAAGTTTGACCCCGTTTTCTTCGGCCTGCCGGCTCAGCACTTCCATGTGCCCGTTCGATGAAGATATGGACTCGATCTCGATTTTGTCGCCGTAGTTGCTTGTTATCCAGACGGTCTTTACTACCGGTTTCTCAGGGTCGGCATTTTGAATGACAATTCTCGGACGTGAAATGTCGAACAGAGCCAGCGTCGAATAAGGTACGTTGATGGGGCCGGACTCGGGATGAGTTACGGCAATTTTGATATTTCCTTTGAGGTTTTTCTTCAGTTTTTCTATATCGACTTTCGGTTTGAGCACAAATTCCGTAGCTTCGGCCGTCGGGTCGAAGTCGGTGGTTATGACCTGACGCGTGGAGGTGATACTCTTTATCGCAAAGGGTTGACCGTCCTTACTCGTTATGGTAATAGGCTTGGCGTCGGCATTTTCGGCTTTAAGGGACAGTTTCAGTGATTTAGGTTTGAAGGCGACTTTCAACTCAACAGTTGCCTTTAAGGTCAGCCCCAACTTGGGATTCTTCTTATCATTACTAAGTATGTACAGGCGTTTCGTTGTCTTGCCCTGTCGCGTTGGGGTTCGGAATGTAACCTTGACTGTCCCGGATTCACCGGGCGCATAGCTTTTCTTTTTCAACTGTGGCACGGTGCAGCCGCAGGTACTTTGAATCTTCGTAATTTTCAGCGTGGCCTTGCCAACATTCTTAAACTTGAATTCGCAGTCGTATTTCTTGCTCGGCGCCACCTTGCCAAAGTCATGAACCCGGCTGGCGACCTTGATTACAGGCAGCTTTTTCTGCCGTGCAGGTTTGGCTTGAACCTGGATCGGAGACTTCATAGTTTTCTTGGTTTTCGGCTTTTTGTCTTCAACAACCTTTGGCGTCTCGGGTGGTGGTGCGATTATTTTGAGATATGGTTCGGGGGCCTTCTCTGCCTCCTGGCACCCTGATTGGGCGTTCAGCAGCAACGCGACGATTACAATAAGTAAAATGGTCCAGCTTAATTTCATTATTTACACTCCAAATACTAACTTTCAGGAACAATTATGGCTACATTATGCCGATAATCAGTTTAGCAGATGGTAGATGCATAGTCAACACTTATTTCGGCCTACGCTGGTTATGGCTTTACAGTTCGGTAATTTAAGATTAGAATTTACCCGATACAATTTGGTGTTCTTTGGGAGTAAATCATGGCTAACGGACAGAGTATCGAACTGTCAATTGTAGTACCGGTCCTGAACGAGGCCGATAACCTCCGGCCGTTGTATGAGGAAATCCGCCACGCGGTAGGTGACCGGTACGGTTACGAAATACTATTCATCGACGATGGAAGCAGCGACAGTAGCTTTGCTATTTTGAGTGAAATCCTGCAAAATGACCCCAGGGTGCGCATCATCCGTTTCCGTAGAAACTTCGGTCAGACGGCCGCCCTGTCGGCGGGATTTGAGCACGCCCGCGGCAATATAATTATACCGCTGGATGCTGATGGTCAAAATGACCCGGCGGATATCCCCAAGCTGATAGGAAAGCTGGAGGAAGGCTACGACATCGTCAGCGGGTGGCGGCGAAAGAGACATGACAATGTTTTGACCAG
>SDBT01016707.1_pt1 | contig 11609 bp, 8 predicted proteins | sample 2277101 | NCBI WGS metagenome assembly SDBT01 (sample SAMN10404973, study PRJNA504765) | marine sediment metagenome | isolation source: marine sediment core GS10_PC15, 103 cmbsf | place: Arctic Ocean: Southern Knipovich Ridge | collected 2010
GACCCCTGCGGAACTATCAAAGGTTTTGGAATGATCTGGAGTGATACGTCATTCATTAACGACGGTGACATTATTGCAGAAGGCGGGGTACTTGCTCTTTATCTTGAGGGTACTTTTGAAAATACCGCTACCGGAGTTTTAAGCAATCAATTCGTATCATCGGTGCAGATAGATACAGTGGCAGATGTCAATAATTTCGGTACCATGTATGTTAGAAGCGGCGGGGGGGTTGCTATTAACAATGACCTGATAAATAACGGAGTTATTGAACTAATTGGCGGTACGTTGGGAGCAAGAAGCATTACGCAATCGTCAGGAGCGACGTTTAGCGGTGCGGGAACGATCGCAACAGGCGGTGGTTTGACGATCGAAGACGGTGCAGTGATAGAGCTTACCGGGCCGACTACTATTTACAGCGACGTAACTATAGAAAGCGGCGGCACGCTTATCGTACGGGCCGGGCAAACAATAATCACGGGCGCAACAACGAACAACGGGACCATCTTAGAAGCAGGCGGTACGGTATTGTTCCAGGGCGGATACAGCGGCACAGGTAAACTTTTCGAGCGTATGGGTAACAACATTGCTGTGAATAAACTGGCCATTCAATCGAGCACTGCATATGGCGGAGTTGCCAGTCGAGCCGTGGATGGTAACACTGATGGCGATTGGGCTCAGAATTCGGTCACACATACCTCCAGCACGGAACATCCTTGGTGGCAGGTGGACCTGAGTGCGATCTGCGACATCAGCGCAATCGAAGTGTGGAACCGTACAGGCTCGACCTACTTCATGAATCGATTAGACAATTTCTATGTCTTCGTGTCGGATTCACCTTTTGCTTCGACAGACTTGACGGAGACCTTGAATGATAGCAGCGTCTGGAGCAGGCATGTGACCACTGTTCCTGATCCGCAAGTTTTACTTGAAATATACCAAGCCGGACGTTACGTACGGATACAACTGGGCGACACTAACCCACTGAGCTTGGCCGAAGTAAAGATCTTTTGCGAAGTTCCACCTCCACCGCCTAATAACATTGCTGTGAATAAAACGGCCATTCAATCGAGCACTGCATATGGCGGAGTTGCCAGTCGAGCCGTAGATGGCAATACTGACGGCGACTGGTCTCAGAATTCGGTCACACATACCTCCAGCACGGAACATCCTTGGTGGCAGGTGGACCTGGGTACGACCTACGATGTCAGCGCAATCGAAGTGTGGAATCGTACAGACACAGAATATTACAAAAATCGACTGGATAATTTCTATGTCTTTGTGTCGGATACCCCTTTTGCTTCCACAGACTTGACGGCGACCTTAGGCGATAGCGGCGTCTGGAGCATGCATGTGGCTGCTGTTCCCGATCCGGAAATTCTGTTCCCGGTGGCCCGGACCGGTCGTTACGTGCGGATACAACTGGGCGACACTAACCCCCTGAGTCTGGCTGAAGTAAAGGTCTTTGGCGAAGTTTTCGTGCCCTAACAGTACATCCGAGTATTTGCTCTCAAGATGCGCAAGTTTTTGTAAGCATTTATCAAAGGGCCATAGATGCGCATAAAAGAAGGAGAACTGAAAATCAGCTCTCCCTTTTGTATTATTATGTATATTAAAGGGTGTTTATCCGGCAAGAATATTATTATAAACTTCTAACACCTGATTTGCTATGTTGTTGCAATAGTCAATTTTTTGTTTTCAAAAAACAAATTTATATATTGACCGGCAATCACATCCCAATTATAGATGGATTGTGCATGACTATATGCCTTATCTCCGTATTCCTTAACTAAACCCCTGTTTTTTAGTAATAGTTCTATTTTATCTTTTAAGTCATCAAGATTGTTTTCTTCATAAGCAACACCAGCATCTCCGATTGTTTCAAGATTTTCAGCAATTCCATTAACTAATACGCAGTTAGCAGCCCCCATCGCAGCAACTAAAGCTGGAGAAGTTCCCTCGATGAAAGATGCACTAACATAAAAATACGGATATTTATTGAGCAACAAGTAGTCCTGTCCATAAACAGGGCCAAGAAAAATAACATTTTGGTTTGCAATATCTTTCAAATTTTTAATATATCCCTTATAGATGAGATCATCTCCTACAATGACAAGCGGCATATCAGTCTGCAGCCTGTTATATGTCTGTATCAACTCACGTACGCCTTTGTCAGGCACCAATCTTCCAACAAAGAGTAAATATCTACCCGGTTCGATATTGAATTTTCGCAAATCGTCTGCTTTTTGTTCACATCTGAAATTTGAACCATATGGTATATATTCTATTCTTCCACCAAAAATGTCCTGATAATGTTTTTGTATCATTCTCGAATCAGTAACAACAATATCAGCAAGCTTTGCACAAAAATATGCTGATATTTTATAATACTTTTTGGCAACATTGCCCCATTGAACGCGTTTCCACTGAAGACCATCTACGGTAACGATAACCCTCTTCCCAAATAATCTGAGTAAAGGTATAAATGGGAAATTCACCTCACTATAAAGATGTACTATTTTTATGCTAGGCTTGAACAGCAAATATAATGCGCATAGAAATGTATGTGAAAGAGTATCTATCCATGAACGCAGATTCAATGAAGGCAATTTAACTAAATTTATATTTTTATATTTCTTGCCTACATCATATATGCAATGTTTTCTGCAAAAAACATACACATCATACTCCTCGGCAAAACGAATAGCAGTTTCTTCCGCACAAGTCTCAAAACCGCCATAATTTGACGGAATTCCTCTGATCCCAATAATAGCTATCTTTTTCTTGCTAATAGCCATAATCACATTCTCTCAACATTAACTTTGTTGCTTTAATATCTCTCTATAGTACACAGCATACTCTTGCAGGCACTCTTTCCAGTCCCGCATATAATTAATCCCACGCATATCCAGTTTCATATTTACTAATTTCTCCGAATATGGACGCGGAGCAAAATATTCCTCTTTGAAATAATCAGAATCAACGATATTAATTGCTATCTTATCCTCCAATCCAAGCAGTTTTACGAATTCGACAGCGACATCGTACCTAGAACAACTGCCCTTACACACCATATTGTAAAGGCCATAAAGGTCGGATTGCAATACTCTAAACATGCTGTCAGCAAAATTGATGGTGTAGGTTGGCGTACCCAACTTATCATCAACTACATTCAGCTCCGTTTTTCCAGAAACAATCTGATTAAATATCTTGTTAATGAATTTTTTATCTTTTCTGCCTCCCCCCATCATCCATCCTGCACGGAAAATATAGTACTTATCCAATAATTTTTCGACTATCATCTCACCGTAATATTTGGCTTTTGCGTAAATCGGAAGTGGGTTTGGCTGATCAAAATCATTAAAATATTCCTGCTGACCATCATAAATACCAGCAGTACTAATATATATGTGCGGCGCATCAAGTCTCTTGGAAATAAGAGCCATGTTTTCCGCACCCAAGGCATTTGTTTTCCACGCTTCTTCCGGGTTTGTTTCGCAATATTCCAAATCTGTTAATGCGGCTAAATTGATCACTAAATCAGGATCGAACTGACGTGCAACTTCCCACATTTTATCAAAATCCCTTACATCACCATATTCGAGCCATGATTCGTTTAAATCAATATCAGTAGCACAGACCTTGCAATGTTGAGAAAAGCAATTGTACACAGCTTCTCCAAGCATGCCGCCACAACCGGCTATAAACACCCTGCTATCATTTGTAAGATTCATGATGTATCTCCTAAACAAGCATCACTATAAATTTTCATTAATTAATCATAATGTGTTTCTAAATCATTGTATTGCTCAATATAATTGAAGCATGAAGTTTTTGTTTGCTCATTCTAATTCCTTTTTTTGGTGCAAGCGGCTTCGTATATTTTCATCAACTGTTGGTAATGTTTCTCTGGGTTATTGTTTTGCTCAACGAATTTTCGTGCTGCCTGGCCCATTTTGATTGCTCTATCCGGATTTTCAATCAAAAAGTTGATTTTGGAACGCAAATCATCGACACTTCCGGGTTCAAAGGTATATCCGGTTTCGCCGTCTTTTACCAATTCCGGGATGCCGCCGATTCTTGCTCCTATAACAGGTTTTCCTAAGGCAAAGGACTCGATAATGCTGAGAGGATTGTTTTCGTACCACTGTGAAGGTGTTACCGTAGCCGTTGCCATTTTAATTTCCTTTTGCAGCTCCCGGCCCGATTTATATCCCATGAACATCACATTACTTATTCTTTCTGTGACAGATTTCTTTTCCAACTCCTGCCTGATTGGGCCGTCACCAATGACCTTCAATTGTACATCGAGTCCCTCAACGGCCTCCAGCAGAGTAGAAAGTCCCTTTCCTGAAGAAAGCCTGCCAAAATACACGATGGAACGCTGCTGCGAATTATATCGAGGTGAATATTCCCCTAAATCTACAAAGTTTGGCAAGTGTACGATTTTGTGGTGAAACCCCATTTCTTCAACTTTATTCTTTAGAAACAAGCTTGGTGAGATATAAACATCTATAAGATCATAGATATGTAAAAGCTTATGATGAAGATACATCTCTATAGTGTTTACCAGGCTTTTGGCCCGTGAATTATGAGTACATTTATTGAGCAAGCAATGATAGTATTTTCCATCTTTACATTTTTCACAAGGCTTGCCTTTGCTTAGCATTATATAGGCCGGACAGATGAGTTTGTAATCATGCATGGTCATCACTACGGGAATGTTATATTTCTTGAAAACATGTAAAATCGATGGCGATATCTGATGGGCAAAGTTGTTAAGGTGTACTATGTCCGGCTGAACGACATTAATTAACTTTTCAATTTTATTTTTTGCCTCAAAAGAATAAAGGATATTTGCAGCGGTCTTGATCTGTTGACGTGAATCGCCACTATTGACCAAATCCACGTAATCAACAAATATATCCTTATATGGGTACTCTGGATTCTCCGGGTGGTCCATCCCCCAATAGGCAACCTGATGGCCATTCTGACTGAGCAAATCACCTGTAGAAAGCGTGACTATTCCATCGCCGCCTTTCGGATAAAGAAATTTATTTATGAGGAGGATTTTCATCTCAGTGACTAATTAAACTATAAAAGATTATTTTAACAACTTATGATTATTAAGAGAATAACATATTCCTATGGAACCAAAGATATAATAAACAAACGGCCCACTGATATAAACTGGAGAAGCTAGGCTTTCAATAAGGCTTTCTGCAAGGATCATAAGTGTTCCCAATTGAAATGCCATTAAGAATTTATCATCTGTATTCTTGACTTGTCGGCATAAAGTTTTGACAAAACAAAATAGAATCCCTGCATAGAAAACAAAACCAATAAAGCCGGTTTCACCTAAGACCATCGGCCAGAATGTATCGCAATTAAAACTCGCTTTTTCTTCTGACATTCCATATATACGAGATAAATCATATTCGTCATAAAGCGGGCTGTAATATTTAACGCTCATCCAACTGCCGTATCTGCCAAGGCCGGCACCTAAAGGGAAATAGTCCTTCGCAATTTCAACTCCTTTAATATATAGAGCATTCCTTGCTTGAAGCATAGGGTCGCTTACTTCTACGTAGCCAGCAACTTTTGACTGATACAGTTCAGACAACTGGGGCCATAGAGGAACGCCCATACAAAAAGCTATGGCTATAAATACCATGGATCTTCTTATACGTTTTGAAAGGGGCAACATGGCTAACCCCACCAAAACGCCGCCAACTAACCCACCTAAAGGTTTTGCTCTCATAGAGAGCAGGCAACCTAAGGAAAAGATAAGGCCGGCAAATAAATATGACCGTTTTGTGAAAATCAAGAAGAATGCAAAGCAGTACAATGCTATATAAGCCATAAACCAGCCGAATACGCCGGGATGTATAAAGAGAGACTTTACAGACAAAATACCACCACGGAAATCTTCATACCCAATATTACCCGTTACAGTTCTAAACCAGCCAGGAACTACAAGATCAACTAATCCAAATGCAAACAACAACAATGCTACACAAAGAAAAAAGCGAATATATTTGCGTAATATAATTTCATTGAATGGAAGACTGGCAAATATATAGAACAGCAAGAAACCTTTTAGATATAAAAGGATTTGCGGAGCAGAAACAAAAACCGGAACCCGTGTTACAATACTTGAAATAATTCCGACTAACAGGAAGAGCGAAAGCAATTTTGCAATAATACCTTTGATGGGCTTGTATTCAATTGCAATCAACGGATACAAAACACAAAAGGAATAAAAGATCATCACCAATAATTCATCTGAATATTTAATGACACTAAAAGCTAAAGGCATCTCCTTGAGATTGTTTGCAATTAAATCCTGCAACAGGAAAAAACCACAAAAAACCATCAATAATTTGTGATGATAGTGAAAAGATTCATTCTGCAATAGTTTATTATGACGCATATTCGATTGCTTTCATAAATTCATTAACCATGTTGTCCATATCAAACTTTTCGATAATATTCGTGTTATATTCAGCGGTTTTTTCTTCGCTGATTTCTCCGTTATATAAATTTCTAATGGCAACTTTCAATTCGTCTTTATCATTGATGATATATCCATTCGTTCCATGCTTGATCATATCTTTTTCTGTGCCATCGGCCTCCCCTACGATAACCGGTTTCCCATACGCCATCGCCTGATTAATAGCCAAACCTCCCCTGCCCGGAATCACACACGCATCAGATAAGAAGAAATAGAGACCAATATTTTCTGTGATATGGCCCAAGAAAAGACAATCCTTTATATTATTGACTGTTGCCAATTTTTCGAGATCGGATCGCATTGACCCGTCTCCAATAATTAAAAGTCCCAAATCCTGTATGTCATTTTTGAGTTGACCAAATACGTTGATAAGTTCGTCTACTTTTTTCTGTGGCTCCAGAGAACCTACGTAGAGTAATATTTTTTTACCGGTCATTCCGAGTTGTTCTTTAAGATATGAAACCTGATCTGGATCGTTTTTATATCTTAATGCAGCAGCTAAATGTTGCTGAACATCAACAGTATTTTGTGCAATAAATATTTTTTCTTCTTTAATTCCAATATATAAGAAATAATCTTTGGCTACAGAGCCATAGGCAATAACAGCATTTGCGTGAGAAAATATATATTTGTTTATGGGCTCGACAATTCTGATCAACAAACTCATGGGTTTGTTTATTTTTCTGCCGCTGTCCCAGATAATTAGCGGTACTGAAAAAAGTCTACAATAAAGCAGAGTGAATACATTATTTACAATATTAGTCCGTCCTTCGGTTATTACAAATTCAGGATTTTGACGCCATAGAAAATAAAACAATGCAGGAAACCATATTAATCTAACAGGAAGCCCTTTTGTCTTTTTACAAAACTTTAAGGTGAACAATTCTTTATGCTTAAAACCAGAAATTTCCTTTGCGTTTCTCCATGGTCCTTTTTTTTCACCTTCACCATGAAAAAGAGTAAGGTCGACCTGCTTTGCAAGTTTTCTGAAAAACGGCACTCTGTAATGAGGACAGATACATTGTATCAGAGCAATTTTAGTCTTGCTGTCGTTCATTACATTTCTTTCCTATCGTCCTCAAAACCACTACTAATTCACTTCCTTTTATTTTTCTTTCAACAAAACATCCATACGGCTTAAGAATTGGGTACATTACATATCCCATGACATAAGGGCATTTCCAGAGAATGTATCTCGCAAACGATTTACACCATCCCAAAACATTGCTTTCTGGAAATGCATTGCTTTTATCGCCAATTGTCTTTTTGCCCCGTTTTTTACACGCTATTAGACGCGTTAAATACAACTTAATATAGCCTATTAGCGATGTGCCGAATTGATGGCAATACTCTTTTGATAATATGTCGACAATTTCGAAATCCTTGCACATAAATGGGTATTGAATGCTCTGCGGAGAAAAACAGTAAAGGTGGTCTTCAATTGTATACTTGGGGTGCTTCCAACCAAAAATTTTGTCCGTACAAGAATCAGCATTTGGTGTAATAACAATAATAACGCCATCATTCCTTAGAAGGCCTCTCATATTAGCTATAAACGAACATAGATTATCTATGTGCTCTATTAAATGAAACATGACGATAATATCAAAATGTCTCTTAGGCAAAAGATCATCTTCTATTCTTCCACATTTTACATTTAAATCTCTTTTTTTTGCCTCATTCACGAGCAACAAGGATGCATCGATCCCTGTGACATCAAAACCATTCTTACTTGCCAAATCTAAGAAGTGCCCCGCAGCGCATCCGATTTCAAGCAATCTTCCTTTCTTCTTATAGTTCAAGATAATATCTAGTCTGTCTTTTGCAAAACGCTCCCATTGCCTTTTATTATGACGCATAGATTGCATGTATTGCTGAGTATAAATACCCTCTTGTACATCTTGAATGGCGACCCTGCTAAAAGTTGCAATGTCTTTGAAAATCACACCGCATTCACCACATTTATACAAAACATAAGACTGTCCATAATCTACTGCACCAACTGCACCACCTGAGTTACAACCACAAATAGGACATACATAAGCCCCATCAATATTCGAAGTCTTCAATGTCATAATTCTGTCCCTTATTAAAATGTTAAAAGGATTGGCTGTTTGTTAGTTGGTGACTGAGTCAATTTACCCTTTGACTTTAACTGATTTATCAATTGTATTGTAGATAGTATTGATGTACTTTTTTCTGAGATACCAGAAGAAAAAGATTGAGGATAAAGATGTGGATAATGCAATACCACGTAGACCCCAGAATTGCATGAAAACATAATTGCAGCCTATACTCATCAAACAACGATAAAAACCGCACAACATGAGAGGTTTAGTCTGCTTAAGAGTTAGTAAGCCTTGAGAGTAAACAAAACCCATTAGGTTTGGAACCATACCTAACAGAAAACATAACCATACTCCCTTGATCTCCACAACTCTTTCCACGTCAAGTACGCCACGTGCAAATGCCAGTTTTACAATGGGCCGCTGCAAGGACAATATGAGTACAACGACGAAAAAAGTTAGCAAGCCAATAACTTTGGCTGTTTTTGCAACTTCCTTATCTAACTTACTCTTGCCGAATTTATGAATCCGCGCGCTCCAATGAGAAAGAAGCGTAACCATCATCCCAGCAGCCAATAACATTGTTGGTATTGCGTAAAGTCTTTCAGCATAATAAAGAATCGATATACTTCCCTCGTCCAGCCATGACGCCATAGCCTTAGCGACTACCGGATTCAGGCCTACGGCTGCTACTCCAATTATCTGGTAAGAAGCGGTTTTGAAGAAGAGTTTTAGTTTTGTGCTGACTTTTAGTGAGAAGCAAAGTTTGAAGAGTTTTAGCTTTTCTATGATTATAAAAAGTATTACCAGCCGTACGAACTCGCCGATGACGTATCCGAATGCGATGGTGTGTATGCCGTATTTGTCTTTGAAAGCGAAAATGATGGCGATATTGACCGCAGCTCTAAAGGCGGGGGATATTGCAGGGAAGGCAAACCTTTTATACGTGTTTAATGTTCCGGCTAAAATGCTTGTCCATGTTAAGAATATGATCAGCGGCGCAGTCTCTATCAGCAGGCGATGGATCAATGCCAAGGACTGGGGATCGAAACGTGTTATTATCGATAAAAGCGGCTTTATGAGAAGAATAAATACCATGCCCACAACAAGCAACGCCAGTCCGCTAACGCATAGGATATTGCCGACGAACTTGCCAACGTCTTCGCGGTTTGTCCTTGCCTCGGCGATGTAAGGGACGATGACGCTTTCTACGACGGGTGCGAAGATGCCGGACAAAAAGAGTATCAGGCCGTAAGCAAAGAAGAACGCATCTGTCTCTGAGGTTACGCCGAACCAGGCCGCGATAAAAAACGGGATAAGAAAACCAGCAGCTTTGCCCATTGTGCTTAAAACAGTCGTGTTTAAGGTATCGCGGATAAGCGGTCGTTTATAAAGATCGGTTATTTTTTTTAGCATTGCGGGTCCTCTGGCGTCTCTTTCTCCTGGCTTGGCAGATCGGCTATGCTGTGTTCGTCGAGCAGCCGCATGAACAGGGTCAGCCTTGTGCCGGTTGACTCGAGAGATTCGTCTATGCAGATCCTGGCCTGGATCGCAAGGGGTTCGGCGCTCCGGCGGTCGCGGACGGGCAAATCTATGGCTATCAAATTAGAATAAGTTTTAAGTTTTAAGTGGTTAAGTGTTAAGTTAGAATCAGTTTTAAGTGTTAAGTTGTTAAGTTTTAAGTCAGAATCTTTGCTCCACTCTAATATTCGTTGGGTGCCATCGCGGTTTGTGATCTCCATTGTAAGGGATTGAAAGCCCAGCCGAGTCGCTGCGGTACACATTACCTTCCACCACTGGTCGAACGTCGCTGCCTGGCGGAACTCAAGCTGCATATCTTCGAAGCGCATACGGAAGCCCTTTGTACTCTGCTTTATAGAGGTGTTACGCCTTATCGCTGCGATGATCTGGCTGACGTTGTAGGAACCGATGGCCTGGAAGAAGATGAGATAAAGCAGCAGAATGCATAACAGAATCGCAACCGTCTTATAATCTTTAGTCATCAGGGTAAACATCGCCAGCGCTGTCGTAATGGCAGTAACGATGTAAAGAATCATCACCACGTGTCTTTGGCTCAGACCAAGATCGAGCAGGCGGTGGTGAATGTGACCGCGTTCGGCGTGGAACATCGAACGCCGCTCAAGGATAACGCGGCGGACCATCGTGCATGCGGTATCAATGATCGGGATGCCTAAGGCTACGGCACAAATTCCAAGTGTTTCGATGGAACCGGACTTTGATACGCAGATGACCGAGGAAGCAGCGAGCAGAAAGCCCAAGAACAAGCTGCCGCAGTCACCCATAAACACTTTTGCGGGATTATAGTTAAAAAACAGAAACCCGATAAGCGAACCTAAGAGGGCCAGCATTATTATCGCAATAACAGGTAAGCCGATATAGAACGCCAGGATCGCAATGGCAACTGCGGCAATAGACGAAAGACCGCCGGCAAGACCGTCAAGACCGTCAAGGAAGTTGACGCCAACTGTAATGCCGGTTATCCACAGTGCGGTCAGCGGCCAGGAAAAAAAACCAAGATCCAGAGTAAAGACGGTGCCAACGGCAAGAGTGCGAATACCGGAGCCGGACCAACAAACGGCAAACGAAGCAAGAATAAGCGACAAAAACTTGAGCCTGCCGGAAAGACCCCTGACATCGTCGATCAAGCCCATCAGGAAGATGAACAGAGAGGCTGTGATCAAAACAATCACCTGCTTTTGCGCCGCAGCAAACTGCTGTCTGACAGACGGCAGGAAACCTACCACCACAGCAACTGCTATACACATTGCAGCAATAAACGCGATCCCGCCTACACAAGGGACGGCCTTTTGGTGAACCTTTCTTGCGTTAGGTATATCGATAAGGTTTGCCCGGCGAGCAAAACGGATCACCAGCGGCATTAAACTTAGGCAAAGGAAAAGGGCCAGAAAAAATGTTGTTAAATAGGTCATAAAATTTTAAGATTTCATAAAATTTTGGTACGAAAGTTAAAAGTGAGAAAGTGAGAAAGTTGTAAAGATATAAGTTTTCAT